>LKMJ01004477.1_pt1 | contig 13137 bp, 15 predicted proteins | sample 643391 | NCBI WGS metagenome assembly LKMJ01 (sample SAMN04112250, study PRJNA286221) | soda lake metagenome | biome: soda lake; feature: Kulunda Steppe; material: water; isolation source: sample PL-Br10 brine of Picturesque Lake | place: Russia: Kulunda steppe | collected 2010-07
GAGTTGATCCGGCTGTTCATTCGCTTCTAACCGTCGCGGCCACGAGCTGCGCTTCAGCACGCCTGAGGAGTTCGGACGCAGTCGAGACGACACAGTCGAGTTCATCTGCGACCGTCTCGATTCCGTTTTTCGAGGAGTGGTGCGCGAAGCGCACCCGACGAGAAAAAAGAGGTATGCCGCCTCCCGGATTTGAACCTCGCCGAGACAGTCCGGGCGTGTGGCTCGCTACGCTCACCATTCCGGGCTGTGACTCGTCTGGTTCAAATCCGTCCGTTGGCATTCTGAATTCGGACGGTTCGCTACGCTCACCGGTCAGAATCACAGAAGTGCCGCCTCCCGGATTTGAACCGGGGACAGCTCGATCTTCAGTCGAGTGCTCTCCCAGTCTGAGCTAAGGCGGCCTGCACACTCTCCTCTGGGGAGACACCAAAAAAGAATTACGATTACGATGCCGTCCTGCAGTCGAACTGCTATATCTCTTCGAGAGATCCGACTGTCAGAAATGAAAGCCCAACCGGAATCACCGCAAGAAACCCAAGCAAAACGACGAGCACCGTATTCGTCGCCACCAGGGTCGTGTAAATGATGACCTTCTCGCCAAGGGAGATCATATTCTCCTGTTCTAATTAATTCAGTATGTACTTTACCATTCTATTACACATGTTCGTTCGGCATGAGTGCCTCGAACTCCTGGGCTGCCAGCCAGTCGGCGAGGTTGACGAGCTGTTCGGTCGCCGCCTCGAACAGTTGCTCGCCCTTCTCGGCTGTCGCGTCGGTCTGGTCACCGAGCACGCCGTTTGCGGTGTTGTCGATCGCATCGTAGAACGTTCGTGCTCCGTACTGGCGACCAGTCTCCTGATCCCACTCGACGAGTCCGCCATCTCGTGCATCTTCCAGTCGATCTTCCCTGACCAGTTCAGGAGCAATATGCTGAATCATCGCGGTTTCTTTCGGCCCACCGTGCGGGCCGTTTACATCGAACAGCTCATCAACCAGTTCGGGAATACTCTCGTTCCACATCCACTCGATCGCGTACATCGTCTCTGAATCGCGGAGTCGACGGCCGACCTCGCGGAGATGCTCGACGTTCCCGCCGTGGGCGTTGACGTAGATCACGCGGTCGATCCCGTGATAGGAGAGGTTGCGAGTGAGACTCTCGACGTAGTCCCGGAAGACTGGCGCATCGACCCACATTGTGCCGTGAAACTGCCGGTGGTGCGGACTGACGCCGACGTTGATTGTCGGCGTGCAGAGATAGCCGCTCCGGTCGGCAGCCTCGCGTGCCAGCGCCTCGGCAATCAGATGATCAGTCCCCTCGGGGAGATGTGGGCCGTGTTGCTCCGTCGATCCCAGCGGGACAAACGCGAGTGACTGCGACTCGAAGTACGATCCCAGCTCCGGCCAGCTCTCGTCGGCGAGATACATACCCCGAGTATTGGTTGAGCGGCTCTTAGTTTCCGGGGTCGAGACTCACCGCCGTCGTCGCGCGACACGCTCTTCGGCGGTTTCCTCTGTAACGAGCTCGTAGAGGATCGCACGCTCGGCATCAGTTGGGCGGAGAATCCGGCCGAGTCGCTGGGTAAACTCGCGTTCGCTGCCCGATCCCGAGAGCACGATAGCCACGTTCGCAGCGGGTACGTCGACACCTTCATCCAGCACGTTCGCCGTCACGACACGCGAGTACTCACCCGACCGGAAGCGGTCGAGAATCTCTCGGCGTTCGCTTGCAGCCGTCTCGTGGGTGATCGCGGGGAGGAGAAACCGCTCCGAGAGCCGATAGACCAGATCCGTGTGTGCAGTAAAGACGATGATCCGATCCTCGCGGTGGCGATCCAGCAACGCTCCCAGCCGCTCGACCTTGCGGTCGGCGTTCATCATCACCTCGCGTGCCCGCTGTTTGGCCAGCAGTGCCTCGCGCGCTTTCGGATCTGTTCCCGAGCGTTTGACCAGCTCCTGGTAGTCACTGCCCGAGCGCAGCTGAATGTTCGACTGGGCGAGATAATCGGTAAAGATCTCCTGATTTTGTTCGTACTCTTCGCGTTCCTCACCTGTCAGCGCCACCTCGATCTGTTTGATGTCGTACGCTGCGAGATACTCACCCGCAAGCTCCGCTGGATCGAGCCGGTAGACGATCTTCCCGATCAGATCGGCGACCACCTCGTGTGCGCCGTCGGGCCGCTCGAAGGTGGCAGTCAGCCCGAGCCGAGCGGGTGCAGCGAGCAGCCGGGCGATGTCGCGGTAGCCCTCACCGCCGAGATGGTGAACCTCATCGAAGATGACGAGTCCGAACTGGTTACCGAGTTCGTCGGCTCGTAGATACGCCGAATCGTATGTCGAGACAGTGATCTCCTCGACACGCTGTGTCCCGCCGCCGAGACGACCGATCGGCACGTCGAACTCCGTCTCCAACTCCCCAATCCACTGATCGAGCAGATCGATCGTCGGGACGACGACGAGCGTTGGTGTCTCCAGTCGCTCAATTGCGGCGATCCCGATGACTGTCTTGCCGCTCCCGGTCGGCAGTTCGAGCACGCCACGATTTCCGTTCTCCTTCCATGCAGCAACTGCATCCTTCTGGTACTCGCGAAGCTGATACGTCGAGGTAACATCCAACGACGGTAGATCGAACACCTCGTCCTCGACAGCCAGCTTCGTTTCTCGAACTGAGTCGAGCACTGCGCTGTACTGGAAGGCGGGTGCACGACCAGTTTTCGAGCGAGGATCGAACTCGACAGCAGACAGCGCCTGCACTGTGGACTCCTCAACACCGTCGATACGGATCGTTCCGTCTTCGAAACGCAGGCGAACGTCGGTCATATCGAGTCTCGGTCTGCGACGCTGAAAAACAGTTCCCCAGTATTCCGATTACTCGGAGGGTGTTCCCTCGTGGTTGAGATCACGGAAGGCCGCCGCAAAATCGTCGTCGTCGAACTCCGAAATCGTCTCGTTTAGCTCCTCTCGAATCTGCTCTAGCTCCGATTCGAGCTGGTTGAACTGCTCGCTTTCGGCCAGCTCTGATTCCGGCTTGTTCGCCATCAGCGTGGCATGCTTCGCGGTCAGCGCGTAGTACCGCCGCAGCCGTTCCTCGTACTCGGTCGAGGTGAGCAATCGATTGATCGTCTCGAAGAGATCGTCCCGTGAGACAGGTTTGATCACGTAATCGTCAAAGGGCATCTCGATGATATCGAAATCCGGATCCACAGCAGTGACCATCGCCACCCGGATGCGGAGTTCGCGCTCGCGGATCTTGTCGAGCACTTCGTCCCCAGAAATGCCCGGCATCCGCCGATCAAGCAACACGACATCGACTGCATCGTCGATCTTGTCGAGTGCTTCCTGCCCCCCGTAGGCCGTCGAAACAATAAATTCATCCTCTAACTGGGCCGCGTAGGCGTCCGCCACATCGGGCTCGTCGTCAACGACGAGAACCGTCGCTGGCTCTGTGCCACTCATCCTGTCCGTACATGTGTACACAGAGGGCAAAAGGTTTCCGGGTGGCTCCAAAAATGTTTTTTCGCTAATGGGAAATCTCGCTGGTAGCGGTCTGTTTTATATGCTGGTTGCCCTACGGCGGGTATGAGCGATACTGCTGGCGACTGGCCGCTGCGACGACTGATGACCGAGGTTGTCGGCTCCGGGCATAAATCTGCCGAGGATATGAATCGTGAACAGGCACGCGAAGCGTTCTCCCGGATCCTCGCTGGGGAGCCCGAAGAGACGACACTGGGTGCGTTCTGGCTCGCCAACCGCTGGAAACGAAACACACCAACGGAGCTTGCCGGCTTCACTGACGTAATGCGCGAACAGAGTGTCGAGACGGCCGAACCCGATTGCGATCCGGTCGACTGCGGCGCGAACTACGACGGCAAAGACAGGACGGCACTGCTCGGTGTCGGTGCCGGGCTCGTTGCAGCAGCCACAGGAACACCGGTCGTCACCCACAGCGGCGATCGGATCCCAACACAGGAACACGACGCCTACAAACACGTTCTCGACGAGCTCGGCGTCGAGACCGATCTGACACCCGAGGAGAGCGCGGCGATGACCGACAACGTCGGCTTTGGGTTCTACTACCAGCCCAACTTCAACCCCGGCGTTACCGAGCTGTACGACCGCCGCGCCGAGATGGGCGTCCGGACGTTCGTCAACACGATCGAGACGCTTGCGAACCCGGCCAATGCGGATGTTCACCTCGGCAGCTTCTACCACCTCCCCTTTGCGAAGCGCATCGTCGACACCTTCGGCGAGATGGACTCACAGGATGTCTCCCGCGTGATCATGTTCCAGGGGCTGGAGGGGTACGACGACATCCGACCCGGCTCGACCGTCGTCGCGGAGTACGACGGCGAGTTCGACGACTACGAGATCCAGACCGGCGAGTACGGCATGGAGTTCGAACGTGAGGAGTTGGCTGTCGAGGACGTGGCTGTCGACTCTGCGCGAATCACCGAGGAGGTTCTTGCCGGTGAACGCGAAGATGCCTTTGCGGATGCGATTGCACTGAATGCCGCGGTGCGAATCTACGCTGGCGGTGGTGCTGACTCACTCGATTCGGGGCTCGAACTGGCACGCGATGCGATTGCCGATGGCACTGCTGAAGACCGACTCGACGCGCTCACATCCTTCTAGACGGCCGACCGTTTTCAGACCGTCTTGACCTCTGCAGTGTAGTAGAGGCCGTGGACGACTGCCGCTGCGAGAAGGCCCGCCCCGACGAGCGCTTCAGTGAAGAGGTAGCTGTCGGCTCCGGGGACGACGGTCCCAACAATGAACAGCACAGAAAAGACGATGCCGAACGCTGCGTAGCCGCTCACCACGCGCTGGATACTCTGATCGGACTCTTCGAACGTCTGGAAGACGACTGCACCGAGCGCTGTCCCCGCAGCCAGTCCGAGGAACACAGCAAGCAGGCTCCCTGCCCCAGCGACCAGCAACCCACCAGCCAGTAGCACCGCTGTCGCGAGGCCAGACCCGACCGTGGTCAGCGGTGTGCGAGTAATCGGCAGTGGACGCTCCATAACTGGATGAACACGGATCAGATAGAAAAATCTACGGCTTTAGCTGGTCGACGGCCGCCCGCGCGAGCAACTCGAAATCTGCCGCATCGGGCACGAGATCCACCTCGATACCCGCTTCTCGGGCTGTCTCCGCTGTCGGCGGCCCGATCACACCGACGAATCCACTGTTGAGTCCCTCGATCGCTTCAGTGCGAACACCACGCTCGGCCGCCGCATCAAGAAAATTCTCGACAGTGAGCGTCGACGTAAACAGTGCTCCGTCGAGTTCGCCCGCGGCCGCTCGCTCGGTAGAGATACCCGACTCATCCGGACGGGTCAGCCGGTAGAGAATCGTCTCGTGGACGTACCCGCCGGCCTCCGCCAGTCCATCCAGCAGCACGTCAGAGCCGTGATTGCTCCGTGCAACTTCGATCCGAGCACCGTCGACCTCCCCAGCGAGTCGGTCGACGAGCCCGCTCGATGTGAACTGTTCGGGAACGATATCGACCGTATAACCCGCCTCGCGGAGTTTGCCCGCGGTCGTCTCACCGATCGCACACAGCGTGCCACCGGGCTCCCAGCCCGAATCGAGCAACTCGACGCCGGTCTTGCTTGTCAGAATCGTGTATTCTGCGTCCCCCCTCGGGTTGGCTCCGGTCGCCTCGATTGCGAGCATCGGATCACAGATCGGTTCGACACCGAGTTCAGCGAGCAGCGACCGGGCCGCGCCGAGTCGCTCGTCGTCCGGCCGGAACACCGCAACAGTTTGCGTCATTGTAAAAAGTCGAGCACCTCCGCACGCGTCCCAGCAACCTCGCCGATGACGGTCACTGCAGGGGGTTCGATCCCAACCTCCTCGGCGACCTCGGGGATCGTTTCGACTGTACCGGTTGCGACCTGTTGATCGGGCCAGGTCGCCCGCTCGACGAGCGCAACTGGTGTGTCAGGATCCATGCCGGCTTCCATCAGCGAGGCAGTGTACTCTGGCAGTCGGCCGACACCCATCAATACGACAATCGTTCCACCCGTCTCCGCAAGCGCTTCCCAGTCGACAGCTGACTCCGGCTTGTTTGGGTCTTCGTGGCCGGTCACCACGGAGAAGGTAGAGGCGTGGTCACGGTGGGTGACTGGAATTCCGGCAACCTGTGGCCCGGCGATCGCCGACGTGATCCCGGGGACGACCTCGAAGGGGACCCCCGCATCGGCCAGATAGGCCATCTCCTCGCCACCACGGCCGAACACTGTCGGGTCGCCGCCTTTCAGCCTGACGACCTCCTTCCCCTCGCGAGCGAGTTCGACCATCCGCTCGTTGACGTAGGACTGAGGTGTGGTGTCGCCGTGGCCGCGGGTGCCGACATCCTCTAACCGGTCTTCGTCGATCTGTGCCAGAATGTCCGGCCCGGAGAGCTTGTCGTGAAGAATCACATCTGCTTCCTCAAGCAGCCGCTGGGCTTTGACCGTCAACAGCTCTGGATCGCCGGGGCCAGCGCCGACGAGATAGATGATTCCGTTTGCTGTCCTCCTGTCGTCAGTTGGCGTTTCTGTCATGCTCGTTTGGCGTCATCCGGCTTTTCTCGTCGTGCCTGCTCGATCAGTTCACTCGCGCCCTGCTCCGCGAGATGTGCTGCGAAGTCGCGGGCTGCGTCTACATGCTTCCCGACCGCGAGTTCACGTGTCCCACGAACCTCCTCGGTCCCATCCTGAGAGAGGACACGAACCGCCGTCGTGACGACCTCTCCCTGAAGGCGTGCCGAGATCCCGACGGGTGCGACACAGCCGCCGCCAAGCTCCGACAGAATCGTCCGTTCGACCGTCGTTTCGACTCTCGTCGGTGGGTGGTCGACGACCTCGTTGATCTTCTCGGCGGTCTCGCCGTCCAGTGCCGTGACAGCGATGGCTCCCTGTGCGGGTGCAGGGACGATCCGGTTCGGGTCGAGCCGTTGATATTCGATCTTTTCGAGCAGGCCGCTGCGTTCGAGTCCTGCCTCGGCGAGACAGATCGCGTCGTATTCGGTTTCGACCTCGCGACCGAGCGCCTGTCGTTCGATCTCGGTGAGTCCGTCGAACCACGCTTCAGCTGTCTGGTCGTACGCTGAATCTTCGATCGCCTCCTCGGGCGTCTGTTCCTCGTTATCGGCCGATTTGTACTGGCTCATATCAGTCTCTTCGACTTCGAGCCTGGCTTCGTGTTCTCGCTGCAGTGATGGGGCGAGCAGTTTCTCGACACGCGTGTCGACGTTTCCACGGAGCGGTTCGATTGCCAGATCGGGGCGCTCGGCGAGAATTTGAGCTCCCCGGCGGAGACTCGATGTGCCGATCGTCGCACCCGCTGGGAGATTTTCCAGTTTCGTTCCGTCAGGCGTGACGAGTACGTCACCGGCGGCCGCTCGTTCGGGAATCCCCGCGACGACGAGGTCGTCGGGCTGGTCGGTCGGCATATCTTTCATCGAATGAACAGCGCCGTCAACGTCTCCGTCGAGGACCTTCTGGTCGAGACTCCGGACGAACGCACCCGTCGTCCCAAGTTGATGGATGAGCTCGTCTTGAATCTGGTCACCAGTGGTTTCGACCTCGACGAGTTCGACCGAGAGCCGGCGCTGTGACAACTGCTCTTTGATCAGCGCCGCCTGCCAGCGAGCGAGGTCAGAGCCACGCGTGGCAAGTCGAAGCTGGTCGCCGCGAACACTCATTACTCCCTCTCGTCGGTCCGAGGTGAAAAGCCCATCTTTACTCTTCGGCGAGCTCGATCACGTCGTCGAAAAACGAAAGCGAATCGTGTGGACCGGGGTTCGCCTCGGGGTGGTACTGTCGAGTGATGATCCCGAGATCGTCGTTGTCCAGTCCTTCTGGGGTGTCGTCGTTGACGTTTACCTGTGTGACATCCAGCTTGTCGCCAGGATCGGCGACCGTGTAGCCGTGGTTCTGGGTGGTCATCACGACCTGGTTGGTTCGCAGATCCCGGACTGGCTGGTTGACGCCGCGGTGACCGAACTCCATTTTCTTGGTTCGACCGCCAAGGGCGTTCGCGACGACCTGCTGACCGAGACAGATCCCCGCCAGGGGAACCTCGCCGACGTAGGTCTCGACGATCTCGCCAGCCTTCTCGAAGTTCTCCGGATCGCCTGGGCCGTTCGAGATGAAAAGCAGGTCGGGATCGACGGCGTCGACCTCCGCTTCAGTCGCGTCGTAGGGAAGCTGGTGGACAACGGCGTCGCGCTCGATCAGTGAGCTGATGATCGATCCCTTTGCGCCGCAGTCGATCAGCGCGACATCTGGACCGGAGCCCCCCTCGTTGTGAACCGTCGCCTCGCGTACGGAGACCTGCGAGCCGATATCGGTGTGCTCGGACATGTGGACACACTGTTCGAGCTGTGCGAGTGCGTCTTCCTCCGTCGCGTCGGGGCCGGCGGCGATCCCGCATTTCATTGCCCCCTCGTCACGGATCTCGGTGACGATCTCCCGGGTGTCGAGATGATCGACAGCCGGTACCCCCTCCGCTTCGAGCCACTCGGCGACGTCGTCGGTCAGCTCCCGTGCGAGCACACCACGTGGATGGACGCGGTCGGACTCGAACCGTTCTTCTCGGACTCCGTAGTTGCCGATCAGTGGGTACGAAAACGTGAGCAGCTGTTCCTCGTAGCTCGGATCGGTCAGACTCTCCTCGTAGCCCGTGTACGCGGTCGTAAAGACCAGTTCACCACGGGTCTCTCCCGGTGAGCGTGCACGTGCCTCGATGATGCGTTCGCCCTCGATGGCGACGTAGGCGTCGGTCATTACGAGATGCGTATGAAAGTACCGCTGATAAGCGTTGCTTTCGAAGGTGAGTTACGAAATTCGTAGCGTTCAAGTACGGGCCAGAGGAAGGTACAGATCTCGATGGACGAGCTCGACCGAGAGATACTCGACATCCTCCGGCGGGATGCACGCACACCGTACACGGAGATTGCAGATCAGGTCGGCACGTCAGAGGGGACGATCCGCAACCGCGTCGAGCGGATGGCCGACTCCGGCGTGATCGAACGTTTTACCGTTGCAACACGGACGGGCAATGTCAAAGCGATGATCGAGATCAGCGTCGACGTTGATGTTCACACCGGTGGACTCACCGAACAGATGGCCGAGTGGGGCCGGGTCGATTTCGTCTGGCAGGTCTCCGGCGAGGACGATATCGTGCTTGTCGTGGATGCCGCAGACACCAGCGATCTCAACGAACTCATCAGTCGGGCTCGGGAACTTGATGAAGTGATGAACACGAAAACGCGGCTGATTCTCGACGAGTGGCTCGGTTAGTCAGATGGCTCCGGGGAACGTGAGCCGGTCGACTCTGTTGTGGGTTGACTCGACCGGTCGGCGATCGTGTTGACGCGATATGTGAACCCAAGCGCCGCGAACATCACGACTGCTGCATACAGCAGCCCGAAGTTGCCGAAGCTCGGATTGATAATTGACATGAGATATCCGAAGCTGATCGTACTCACACCGACGAGCAGTGCGAACTCGCCGATCATCTCGGCCGCAGTCGTCTTGGAGATCTCCGATTTCTCGTCGAACCCAGCAACGAGTGTGGTCACGCCGTGGACCTTGAGCAAGTAGCCATAGAAAACGAAAACAGCGCCCAGAACCGTCGTCTCGGGCGAGTTGAACGGCGTTATCATTACAACAATTTTCTTGGAATTGACATAAATACTTTTTCATACGGGTGTATTCTCTAACAGGGCAGCTGTTGGCAGATTCGCTGGTTGTGTCGCCGGTGTGCACTGGACAAAAACGCTTATCAGAATCGGAAAGCTACACGTTAGAGAAGCCATGAGCGTTACACTGAAAGATTTCTACGCAGACTGGTGTGGGCCGTGTAAGACGCAGGATCCGATTCTCGAAGAGCTAGAAGAGGAGTGGGGTAGTGTCGAGTTCGAAAAGATCAACGTCGACGAAGAGCAGGACATCGCAAACGAGTACCAGGTCCGTTCGCTCCCAACACTGATCGTCGAGAACGACGACGGCATTGTCGAACGGTTCGTTGGCGTCACCCAGGCAGAGGATCTCGAAGAGGCACTCGAATCCGCTGGCGCGTAACGCAGCTGATTTTTATCTAACGAACAGCTACATACCGGGCAGTCGCCTAGAGACAACTGTGCCAGCGACGAACGATCCACCCGAGATACCCCTCTACGAGGGAAAGCAAGCCGTCGAAGACGCCTATCAACAGGCTGAAGCAGCGCACCGGCCGTTTTTTGGCGTTGAACAGTACGACGAGGGCTACGCGGTTACGTTCGATCTTTTGCCTGCCGGCCAACAGCTCGCTCCACCAGCCCGAAAGGAGGTCCAGACGAGACTCACCCACGAAATCGAGGATATCGTCGGTGACGACTCGCTGCCGACCGACGAGGTCAGCAAATCAGTCAGTGATTCGCTTGGCAGTATCTCGCTTTTCGAACGTGAAGAGAGTGCGCGACGCGTAGCACGAGCCATCGCGCCGCTTGTCCTCGACGACGCGAACTGGGCTGGCTCTCGATCCTGATTGCTCGGTACAAACTGAGACTCTTTTTCCAATGTTCGACAGATCTTGTGAAAGATACAATCCTTGTTAACAATATGTATGGTTTGTGGTAACTATTATTGTTCACGGTTTCTAATGGTCTAGGTGTATGGACGCAGCAAGACTCCACGAGTACACGCATGACATGTCAGAGGGATTGTCGATCGACTCGGTCGACCGTCCGGAGATCACGAAAAGTGACGGTGTCATCGTCGAAGTTGAGGGGGCGGGATGGTGCCAGACAGACAATCACATCATCGAGGGGATGTGGGAGCAGTACGTTCCACAGCCGTTACCGATGACACTGGGTCACGAAAACGCCGGCACAGTCGTCGAGGTCGGCGACGAGGTCGAGACAGTATCGGAAGGCCAGCCAGTGATCTGCCACCCGGTACAGACCTGTGGGACCTGTCGGCCCTGCCGGCAAGGAGAGACGATGTATTGTGAGAACGACAAGTTCAACGGACTCACGACTGACGGGGGGTTCGCCGAGGAACTGCTGACCAACGAACGCGCCGTGATCGCGCTCCCGAATGGCGTCGATCCGACCGATATCGCACCGCATGCCGACGCGGGTATTACGGCCTACCATGCGGCGAAGAAGGCTGTCCGCAAACTCAGCCCCGGTGACACTGCTGTCGTGATCGGTGTCGGTGGGCTCGGACACATCGGTCTCCAGTGTCTCGATGCGATGAGCGCCGCGAAGCTTGTCGCGGTCGATCTCAAGGAGTCCGCACGCAGTCTCGCCGAAGAGTTGGGTGCCGATTACACACTCGATCCCGAGAGTCAGGACGTGCCCGAGGAGATCGAGGGGATCACCGACGGCCGCGGTGCAACACAGGTGCTGGATTTCGTCGGTGCTGACCAGACGACCGCATTAGCTCCCGAGATTACTGCCGCGGGTGGCGATCACCACATCATCGGCTACGGCGGACACATCCACGAGCCGTCACAGGCGCTGGTCAACGGTGAATTCTCCTTCGTAGGTAATATTGTCGGTCGGTACACCGAGCTGCAGGAACTCGTCGCGCTCGTCGAGCAGGGTGACGTTGACCTGCACACGACCCGTTTCGAACTCGGACAGGTCAACGAGGTCGCCGAGAAGCTGGAACACCGCGAAATCGACGGGCGAGCGGTTATTACCCCCTAATCGCGGGAAGAAAAAATCATTCCACGAGGCGGACCGTTTTTGCGCCTCGGGAACACAGCTTCCGTTGTGCTGACGAAGGATCTGCTCCGGGTTTCTCGCCGGGGCGGGGGGTATCAGCCACAGTTTGCAACAGAGAGCGACCGCTCGCTCGCAGGTCGCGTGATCGGCTGCTATCAGGGTCACGTCGACCATTCCCGCGGCGAACTGCAGGAGGCCCTGACAGCGATTGAACGCGAGAGTGGCGACTTCAAGCTCGTCCGCGGCTTCGCGAAACTGCTCGACCGGGAAGCAGACTGGGAGGTTCGGTCACCAATCGATCCCCGACGAGCCCGAGAGGTTGTTTTCACCGCCAGTGAAACGGTTGGCGTTGTCACTGCCGAGGAGCGGGCGCAGGCACTGGAACGCGCTGCATCGGAGCTCGATGCGACCCCTGCTGCAATCGAACAGTCGCTGTACGCGGACCGCGAGATTCGTGAGATACTCGTCGATCTGACTGTTTGCTGGAACCCCGCCGAACTCGTCGAGCGGTACAATCTCTCGCTCGCACAGACGGCGCTTTTTGATGCTCACGAGATCCGTATCCGGAGCAGCGATCCGAAACGGATCGTCTCGGCGGTGAAACGGCTCCGACTGCTGTACGAGATCCAGAAACTTCCGTCAGAGCAGCGCCGAACCGTCGCCGGCACCGACCGCGAGATCGTCGTCACCGGTCCTGACGCCCTCTTTAACCAGACTCGCCGGTACGGGACAGGGTTCGCTCGGCTGCTTCGAACTGTCGCAATGACGGCCAACTGGCAGCTGGAAGCGACGATCGACGACCGTGGGACGGAACGCGAACTTCGGCTCACGAGCGAGGAGCTGTCGGTCCCCGACACCGAACCGATCGCCGAGGTAACGTACGACAGCGATGTCGAGGCGGAGTTCGCCACACGATTTCAGTCACTCGATCTCGACTGGGAGCTGATTCGCGAGCCCGACGCGATCGAGGCCGGCGAGTACGTTGTCATTCCCGATTTTGCCTTCGACTGGAAACACAGCGAGTTCCGTGTGTATTTCGAGATCATGGGCTTCTGGACGCCCGAGTATGTGGCAAAGAAACTGGATCGGCTGGACGCTGTCGAGGAGGAGTTGCTCGTGGCCGTCGACGAGAGTCTCGGCGTCGGCGACGAGATCGAAACCCGGGATCACCGTGCGATCCCCTACTCGGGGTCGGTCAACGTGAAAGATATCCGCAACGCTTTGCGCCGCTACGAGGAGGCGTTGATCGCCGACGCTGCGAGTGAGCTTCCGGCGGAGTTGACACTCGAGGCAGATGTGGTGACACTCGAATCGCTCGCCACGGCGTTTGGAGTCAGCGAGGGAACTCTCGAATCGAAATCGTTTCCAGAACACGACCGGATTGGTCGCACACTCGTCCGACCGACAGTTCTCCAGCAACTTGCCGAGACGATCGA
>LKMJ01004478.1_pt1 | contig 13136 bp, 16 predicted proteins | sample 643391 | NCBI WGS metagenome assembly LKMJ01 (sample SAMN04112250, study PRJNA286221) | soda lake metagenome | biome: soda lake; feature: Kulunda Steppe; material: water; isolation source: sample PL-Br10 brine of Picturesque Lake | place: Russia: Kulunda steppe | collected 2010-07
AAAGGCATTATCATCTTCATCCCCTATCTCCATATCCAAATCTTCATCCCCTATCTCCATATCCAAATCTTCATCCCCTATCTCCATATCCAAATCTTCATCTAAATCAATTTCAAAATCACAATCTTCAATATCTTCAAGTTCATTATCCAATACTTTTGGTCGTGGTGAAACAGGTCTGAATGGTTGTCCCGGAACTAAATCTTGTATTTTCCCTGCATGACGATTTGCCTGTGATATATTATCTTTATCACCTAATAATTCAATCAATTTATTTGTTATATCTTTGGCAACATCTAATCTGTATTGTGGGTCATTATCTTTTTCTCCTGTGTATACAGATTCTGCTGTTTCTTTAACTTCATCATATTTCATATCACACCATGTGAAAAAATCGAGAATATCTTCTGATTCACAGTTTGAGATTCCATTCACAGTTCCAGTATAAGATAATTGAATCATCCCATTTGTAATATCTTCTGGTGAAATTTCATCCCCCCCAATATGATATTCTGTATGATAATTATCCATCCATTTTGAAATTTTAAATGCAAGAGTGTTTCGTTGACCTTTGTACTTTAACACCCGATATTTGTTGATATATACATCTTCCACAATATTGAAGGCTGTTGCTGCTAAATTGGGGGCACCGGGAATTTCTTTCTGAATCTGTTCTAACGATGTTAGGTCTGTTAATTTATGATGATGCCCTTCATGACTTGCTGAATCAAGTAACACCCTGAAATCTTGAATCCCGGAAATTTCTTCTCCAATTATTTCAGAAGCATCTGTTGGAAGATATACTACACCATCTTTACTGATTTTTGGAGAGTCACCAAATTCAATTGTAACATCATTATCTGCATACATCTGTATCAAATCTTCCAACAACAATTTTAATTCTTCTGTTTCTAACATATAATCACCTAATTAAAATCCGTCAGTGTCTACGTTAACCATATCTTCAACATCGGTTCCAATCCATGTTTCCAATTCGTTTTCATCATATGGCGCACCATCAATATTGTCTCTGAAAATATTCATTACTTCATTATACGACATATCTCTATCACCATAAAATGGTTTAGCAATCTCATCTTCTGCACCTTTTAGCAATGGATTTGTAATCCCATCATTTGCATATGCACGTGCTGCATCTGCCCAATCAATGAGAAGTGCTGGTGGCATACCCTTTTTGATTATTTCTACCTGTCTTTCGATAACTGCTCTCCGAACTTCATTTGCAACAGTGACTATAAATTCAGCAACCAACCTATTTGCACCACCTTTATCCATTACAAGTTTTATTTCTTCTTCTTTATTTTGTAATCCGAGGAAATCAAATTCTATTTCTGCAAAACGTCGTCTCTCTGCCAAATCCATATCCTTTGTTTCATAACCATACCCTTCATTTTTCGTTCCAATGAAAATAATATTTTGTGGGTTTCCTGTTATTTTCTCTCCCCCACGCGCATCAATTGTCACTTCTGCTCGTTCTGATTCAAGTACAGACATAAGAGTACCTTTTCCATCTTCACGAATACGATTAATTTCATCTATAAATAACATCACTTTTTGTTCGTTTGATGCTCTAATTGCTTGTGTTAGTTTTCCATACACAAACTTTGATGATTCATCTGTCAAAACTACACGACCAAGAAGATGGGATTCATTCAACGTATATTTTCCTTGAATTTGAAAAATAGGTAATTCGAATTCTTGAGCAATATCTTTTGCAGCAACTGTTTTTCCAGTTCCAGATTCACCAGAAAATACATATCTCACACCACGCCCACCATTGTCTATATCTTTGATTCGTGATTTAACACGGTCAATTTCGTCAGTTGTTTGGATATATTTTGTTTCCCCACTTGGAATCCTTTCTTCTAAATTCAATTCTTTATTAACTACTTCAAGACCATCTAAATCTTCAATTGCACTTGGTTCAATGTCGCTCATGTATATAGATTGAAGCCAAGGCTATTTAATACTTACGGTATGTGGAGAACTGAATATTCTCCGCAGTTAAAATGGCTTATTATTCATCGAGAAAAGATATTTTTCAGTCCACCAGAACTTTCTGGAGAGTTACCTTCCTCATTTGAAACAATCATATCTTCATGAATATCTAATTCATCGATAGCCGCAGATTGAAGTTCTGCATTAATATCTACATTTTCCAATGCAGCAATTGTTGCTTTAATTTTCTGTATGTCTGGATTATATCCAGCAACTTCTAAAATTTCTCTTATATTCTGTTCATCAATATTCTCATTCCCGCCATGAAGTAGTAGTACTGCGTAAGCGTATTCCATGTATCTCTTTATACACTTTACTCACTAATAAATTATTGTATTATTTCAATTCTGTTGTGACTGTTAAAATTCCATTGTTGTAATCTGCATTTGGCATATCATCTACCAATGGTGGCGTTCGTATCTTTTCGCCTTGAATGTCATTTTCATTTTTGCAGATGATTACTATTTCTTCTGGTTTCTTTTTCACCATAATATCATCTTCATAAAAGGGAAGTACGTCTGCAACTATTTTTAATATCTCTCTGTCTTCGTTTTCTCTGATTTGTGGTTCTACTTTAATTTCTTTTTTGTGTTTGTTTTTCATTGTTTTCTCCTTTGTGTTACTTCTATATTTTCATGTCGCTCAATTGTGTAATTGCATTACCCTATAATAAAAGTTTTGTTTGTTATAGATACAGGATGAGACTACTAATTCCCATATAGCATAATTATTACTTGTGGGAATATTATTTATTCATTAAAACCTTTTCCCAATTCAAAAGGACATAAAATTAACTACTTTCACAATTTTCATTCTTCATGCGCGGTATAATTTGATGGTGGAATAGATATAAAAACCATTTAAACGCCTTCACATGCACATCTGGAATAAAATACTGAATTAATAAAATATAACTGAGTAACAAATATATTCAATTAGTTTTTGTTCCTTCACATGGATATAACTGGGAAACCTCAAATGTAGCAAAGTTATCTCTTTCATGCGGCAATTCTGGTTCTAAACCTGTTCTTTTAAAGAAATAAGCTAATTCATCCATATCTATTTGTTCATAATCATCTACTTCTTTGTGATATATTAAAAGAAGTTCATTTAAAACTCTATCTTCGGGTAGATGTTTTATCTCAAGAAATATTTCACTGAGATAATCAAATAATGGCTTTGGGATTGTTGATTGGTGATTTTGATTCATTTTGAATCTATTCTCTATAATATCCACTGAATTTGGAAATTTCATGAATAATGTTGGAGAGAATTTAGTAAAAAAATCTCTTGCACAGACGAAATTAAAATATAGTAATATCAACTTCATTTTATCTTTTGAAATGTCTGTCCCCCCACTCATACATTTTATTGTATAGATTGATTCACTGAATCCATTCGTAAAGCTCCCGGCAGAATGAAATTCACTTTTGTCGTTATCTCCCATAGATTTCATTCACCCTATTCTGTATTAAAACTTTATGTAAAAGTCACTATTTGATAAATATTGTTAAATGAGAATGTATTATTGGTTTTCATTTGTGAGACTCGATGACTGATTTTGCTGCTTCTCCTTTGTCTTTCCACCCATAACCACGTTCATAAATATACTTGTTTTTCTCTAACAATTCTTCAGGCGTATTTTCTTCAAATCCCCCACGTTCCCATGTATCGGATTCATGTATCCAATTAATCACTTGTCGTTTTGTTTCTTCCCATGATAACCCAATCATTTCATAGAATGCAATTAATGCAAATACTGCATTATTATGACAGCCGGGATAGGAACCTTGTTCATAAATTGTTTTGAGTGGTTCCATTGTTGGTGTAGATACTATTTCTTTCCATTGCGTGCGCGTGAGCAATCTATATACAGTTTTGTTATCATTCGTGATATTGGTTTTTCCAAACAACTCTTTTCCTTTTTCTGATTGTATATCAATAATTCGTTGGTCATTTTCTAACCTTTGTAAACATTCTTCGTGTAAAGTACTCCATGTATCCATTCCCGTTAATGAGTTTGCTGTCCTATCTGCAATTGCAAGTTCACTCAAAATGTCAATATATGCTGATTCTATTGTACTTCTATTTTCACTTGAAAAATCACAATTTGATTCATGTATATTGCTTTCAGATGAGCATGATGGACATGGATAATTAAATTTCTGCATTTGTATATAATTGATTATATCTATATTTATTATTTTGCCCAACAAATAGGAAAAGTTTTATATACTATCCGGGTGTTAATTAACAATATGGTGCTAAGAAAACTACTCCATGTATGCCATTGGAAAATAAATGGTTTTCTTAGCTATTGCAATAGCAATAAATGACTTCTTCTATCTTTGTGAGGGTTGGCATCCAAGCAAAGATGTTATACAGACCATCATTATGTTTGGATAGTTCAACTGGTAGAACGCCACACTGTTAATGTGGAGGTTGGCGGTTCGAACCCGTCTCCAGACGTTTCGTGGGCCGGAAGCAAACCAAGGTGGTGCGCGGGGCTTTTAACCCTGTTGTGGTGGGTTCGATTCCCACTCGGCCCTTGTAATTAGCGAATTGAATTTCGTTAATTCAGACAAAGATACTAAATACGGTGATAATATGAGCCAAGCAATGAAAATCGAAGATGAATTGTACAGTTATTTGAAACTGCACCCGTTTGGGAAAACGACAAGTGATATTTGTAGTCGTTTTGATTTTGACGAATCAAGAGTAGAGAAAGTACTTAATCAAATGGAAGAAAATGGGCGTGTGAAGTATATTGATGAAACATGGCGTGTTTGACTAAACATTGAATTAATTTTTTATGGTTGTTTGAGTAGAGTAATAGTTGTTAATACAATATTTGTATAACATGATTTTATTTCGCAATTAATTGAACAGGCATAGAAGTGATAAATGGGTGAATAATAGTTATGAATATGAAACAGAATAATTTAGAATCGACAGGAGAGTTGCAGAGTAAACAAATAGTCAACCGTTTAGCTACTTATACAGGAAATGGAACAGAGATGATTTCATTATATATACCACGTTCCTATGATGTAAGTCGTGTGTATAATAATATCACATCTGAAATGAGTGAAGCTAAGAATATTAAATCAAAGCAGACAAAGAAAAATGTCCAGCGAGCTTTGAAAATGATTCAATCATTCCTTAAGCAATTACCTGAATTACCGAATAATGGAATTATTATATTTTCTGGTATTGATTCTAACGGAGATGAAATATTAGAATATATCACCCCACCTACAAACATTAATACATATAGATACCATTGTGATAACTCATTTCTTTTAGAACCATTGAAATCATTAACACAATCTGATGTAGAGGCTGTTATAATCGGATTGTCGCTTGGAGATGCATCTATTGGATATATTCGTGGTGGGAATATTGTTACAGTTACTGAAATTGATTCATTCGTTCCGAATAAGCATCGAAAAGGGGGTCAATCTGCCCAACGATTTCAAAGACGGCGTGATGAAGCAATAAATGATTTCTTTAAGGATGTTGGTAGTCATGTGAAAGAATTGATTGAAGATGTTGATACAGATATTGTCATCATTGGTGGCCCAAATATAACAAGGGATATGTTTGTTAGTGGTGATTATTTACCACATATGGTTTCTGATTCGATAATAGAAGTTAGTGGTGATAGTTCTTCTATGAATGAAATTGCGAATCTAGCTAGTAAAGAGCTTAAAGAAAGTAAATTCAAACAACAAGAAGAATTGATTGAAGAATTCTTGTATGCTATTCGTGAAGGGAAAGCGGCATATGGGGAAGTGAATGTTAAAACTGCTATTTCTTATGGGGCTGTAGATACATTATTAATCTCTGATAGTGAGTATGAATTATATCGTAATGATGTTGAAAATATGGGTGGTGATGTTGTTGTTATATCAGGAGATTCTGAATTAACACAGCAATTTGAGAATTTATCTAATGGTATTGGTGCTATTTTAAGATTTGAATACTAAATGGAATACATATTTTTATTTCGAGCATATAATCATATATATGTATAAAGAAGGACATTGGGGGGTTTCATTATTAATGTATTCACCTGTCGTTATTTTTCTAATGTTGATAGACCCTATAATTGATTTTTCAACTGTGATACTTGCATTATATGGTCTTGGCATTGTATCGTTTACTGCATCTTTTCCTGATGTGGATATGAAGTTGAAAAACTTTACTCCAATCAAACATCGTGGTATTACACATACAGTTTGGTTTGCATTATTTATGGGAAGTGTTGCAGCAGTAGTCACATATGGATTATATTATTATTTTCTTATGATAGGTGCTACCCAGATTTCATTAATTCCACCACCAATTGTTGCTGTTACATTTGCATTATTCATGGCTACATATGGAACGATTAGTCATCTTATGGGTGATGTTATAACACCCACTGGTCTTAGACCATTTAGACCAGTAAAGAATACTCGTTATGTGAGGGTGTTAGAATTTAATGGGGAAAAATCAAAAGCAGCAAATGAACATTGGAATAATAAATTCTACATTTTGGGTACTATTGTTTGTGCATTATCATTTGGAACACATCCGTATATAATTGAGTTTATTATAGTCACAATTCTATAATTTTGCGGCATATATTTCTAATAAGAATTCTTTTATTATCGTTGAGTTTGTAATATTATATGTTGAGTATACATACCACAACCCAAGAAAGTGGCATTGTTTTCGACAAACAAACTTACATTCCCCCACGCAATATTAATCAATATTCATTTTCAAACCATTTTAAAAGTAGATTGCTTAATCCCCACAGATATATTTCTATAAATACAGTTGATAAGACAATTGAAAATGGAGAAATTAGATATAATACTTCTGATGGGTGGAGATTCTTTCGGACAATTGATGGTGTTGGTGAAATTGTTATTGTTGGGAATATTGAGGGAGGTGATAAACCAGTATTGATAACTGGCTATTCAAAAATTGTTGATTATAATAACGCGAAACAATCAACAAGATGGTCTGATAGAAGTTTAAATATAATTCATCTCACAACTGTATTGGCAAATGAAGATAGTATAAAAATTACAGATATAATTGAAGAAACTACACTAAATAAACCATTTTATATTGAAGGACATAAAGTTAGAATACCAGAGTCTCACAATGTGATGGTTTGTACTGATTGTGGGTTGGAAGCTACTGATAAGAATGAATTAGAAAATAATAGGTGTTCAACGATTCGATGCTGGAATCAGTAACCACATAATGATTCAATATGTTCTCTTGGATTTTTAACAAGCCATTGCAAATCTAGTTGATTTTCTTGTAACGGTGTGTAGTTTGATTGGAGTGTTGCACTTCCGATTAAATTATCATCTTCGGTTGCAATATAATATTCATAATCATTCTCAACATATTTTATCCCAGTATATTCACTAGTTTCAACATTTTCAATTGTAAGTTCATTAAATTTTTTATTTATATCAAAATCAATAACAATATCTGTTATTCCAATACTTCCGAATGTGTCTGCTATTACTTTTATATATGTTTCTGTTTGTGGTATTGTTTGTAATCCACATCCAATCCTAATTTTCACCCCATCTGTAAATTCTGTTGAATATACATTAATGAAATTTGTTATTGGATTCCCATCTCCTTCAATTTTCAGGTATTTATTACCTTCTTTAAACCCAACTTCTTTTTTAATAAACGGTTCTAATACTTTTACTCCTCCAATATCTTGGAATTTATCAACAACATTTTCATTTTCATCCATTGGAATATAACCATTTAATCTTAAATAATCAAATTTAACAGGGGAACTATCATCTTGTGCAATTGTCTGTTTTTTATTCTTTTCAATATCTTCAGTCATGTACACAATTTCTGTTATCTTCAGATTTATATATTTGTATTATCCGTCTCCGTTAAAACAAAACATTTATGTATTATACAATAGAAAGTTTTAAATACCTCCACTTACTACATGTAAACATGAACAATATACTATCTAATATACTGTTCGATTCGGATATGGGTGGATTTAATCCACAAAAGATGATTAGATGGTATAATATGTGTTTTTTATTCATAATCCCATTTTCTTTTATTACTGGTTACGCTTGGTTTGTATTGGAAGTTGAAAAAATAGCATTTATATTTTCTCTCCCAACATTCTATTTGGGTTATTATATTATTCGGTGGCGTTCAAAATCAGTGAAAAAGCTATATTTTGGATATACACCATTAGAAATATACACATCATCAAAGGCAATTGAATTAGATGATGCACCTGATACCGTGAGAGCCTTTGTTAACAATGCAGCACTCACCCCATGTGTTACTGATATTGTTATATTCGAAACTGAATCGAATAATCATACAGTTAGACTTTCATTTAAAAATCCAACTGTGTGTGGTTCATTAAGAAAACTTTTAAAAACAAACCATGGTGGTGAGATTACAATCGCAAATCCATATTGTGATGATTATTATTCTATTTGGGTAACTTTTGAATAATCAAGTACAAATCCCATATAATATAAAAGAATTGAGTTACTAATTTTCTATATGTCTTTAGATAAAGATTGGCTTGATTTAGCACCTAATGAAAAAAAATTATGGTGGGAACATAAACACATAATTGGATATACAGGAACATTTATATCTACTCTTATTATGGTTATTGTAGCTTTTGTTCTTGTTATTATAGAATCACCTTATCTACCAGATATGGGATATTACCCATTACTTCTTATCCCACTTGCAATAGGTATACTCATGTACCAACTTGTGGAACGTAAAAATCACTATTACATTATGACCACTCATAAATTTGTAGAAAAAAGTGGGATTATTAGTCTCAATCTTGACCCACTACATTATAATCGTGTTGTGAATATTCGTGCAAATGAGACACGGGGTGAAAGAATACTTCATTTTATAACAAAAAGAATCCCATTTGTTCCTACGGTGAATATTGGTAAAATACGTATCTCAACAGCAGAACATAAAGAAGATGAAATTGTAAAATACTATGTCCCCAAAGTAGGTGAAGTAAGGAATTTAATTGAACATATGAAAGCTGAAGGTGGTGTTACAGCAGCAGCATCTTCTAATTTTGAATCTTCTGAATCAAACCAAAATGAAACCAGCGGCGCTTCTTACCCTGACCAAAATAATGAATCAGATTCAAAGACTCAAAATATTAATCGAGAAGACATAGATGATGAACCTGAAAAAAAGAGACAAAGGCCATCACACTCTCCACGTGGTATGAAACAACCACGAAAAAGGGATAAGAAAAAATCAACAGATGATACTGTTCAGGATTATGCAAATACAGAGAGATATGAACATATTGGAAAAGAAAGAACGGTTGAAGAATTAGATGAAGAAATGGGGACTGAAATATCTGAAATCGGAATTGATGATGATTTTGATGATTTATTAGATGAAAATATAGATGGGGGCCAAGATAGTTGGGATGATGAAGATATATTCAAAGACATTTGATTATTTCATACGAAATTTTATATGAGAATGTAATCTATTTTCTGTAATAAATATCTATGAATTTGTATGGTACTCAAAATGTTGCGAGATATGAAAATAAAGATGAATACTCTGATTTAAAATTCTATTCGATATTCCCATTTTTGAATGGGTCAGAGAAATTAATTGATGAAATGGATGATGACCCACTTACTGCATTAAATAATGAATGTGTTGTTGAAATGGCTAAGATGCGTATTACTGGGGCAATTAAGGGAAAACCGTCAATTAAGCTTAAGTCTTTTGGCAATCCAGATATGGATGAAGATAAAATACGTTTATTATCATATCCTGTTTCAAGAATAATTGTTTCTATTATGGATAAATCGGGATTAATCGATTCATTAGTTAAATTTGAATCAGAAAGGGCATTAAAAAATATTAATAACATCATCACAACAACAAATATAAATTTTAACCTTTCTGATTTAACATCTGAACTGAATATAGATAAATATATTACAAAAATAAACCACGAGTATTATGATTATTCAGTTAAATGTCCATTTTATATAATTAATTGCAATTCTGAATTATCACTTGGTGATTTCCCATTACATGATGGAGAAGTGTATGTAAAACGTGATATTATAGAACAGATTGTGAAAAATAAGTTGCAAGATGATATTATTGAAGGTCTTCCATTTGATGTTCCAAAAACAATTGAGCGGAAGTTGTCTGATATTGTAACTGATATAAATAATGAAATAAATCACTATGATTTTGAAATATGTGATGAATTCAATAATGAAGAAATTCGTAATGAAAAATTCCCTGATTGTATATTAGACATATATAACCGTGTTTGTAACGGAGAATCATTTGATAATAAAGAGCTATTTGTTTTAACGTCATTCTTATATTATATTGGTGCTGATGTTGATGAAATCGAACAAATTTATGAATCTGTTGGATTGCCTAATACTAAAGATTATATAATTCGTATATCAGATGGTTTATATCCACCACCAACATATAAATCATTAGATAATATGAACATTTGTTCTAATAAACTTGAAGGTCATCCATTATTAGATTATAAAAATAAATGATGGTGTAAAATAGCACTATTAATTGTATTATTTATTTTTATAACGATAATTATAACTCCTGAATCAAAAGTTTTATATACACCAACTACTAACTAAGAGTAAGTTTTAAATACGGTGAGGCTGTATTATAATCTATATGAGTCAAAGTAAAAGTGTAAGATATGGTCAGAACGAAATTGAACAAATTGTTAGTCGTATGGGCTTAGATGATTCTGTCACACAGTTCTCAAAAGCATTATTAGAGCAATGGGCTAAAGAGTCGAACATTCAAAGTAGACCCGCAGAAGTTCATGCAGCAGCGTGTGTGACTATTACATTAAAACAGCAACAACTTCCATACACACTTCGAAATGTTGTGAAGAATACTGATTTCCCCGAAAGGTTCCCTGAAGAATTCGATGACCCTGAATCTGCATTAATGCGCCATGTTGGTCGTGCAGAAACAGATATGATTCGCCGTCTTGGTCTTGAAGATATTATTCCATCTTCACCAGAAGATTATACTGAAGATATTACAGCGCGTATCTTTGAGCAGATTGATGTTGAAGAATCTGTAGCAGATGATATTGCGGAACTTGCAACAGAATTAGTTCTCATAGCTCAAGAATATGATGATGCGGTATTTAGTGGCAATTCTCCAAGTACTGTTGCTGCAAGCGCGGTTTGGATAGCATCTCGTCTTCATGGGGTTCATGTTAACCAAGATATTGTTGAAGATGTTGTTGATACCAGTTCTGTTGCAATCCGTTCACGCGCACAAGATATTGTAAATGCATTATATGATTATGGCGTAGATATTAATGAATATAAACAAACAGAAGAACTTAACAGTAGGATTAAAACTCGGGTTGAAAATGCAAGATATTCATATCGTTACCCACGAGAACTTGATTATGAATCATACTTCCAAAGTAAGAAAGACTATTTGATTGAGTATGATAATGAAGTTAGTGAGGAACTATCAAATCGGATTGTTGGAAAACGTACTCGGGAAGATGTAACTGAATTGTCAGACTACATTTTAGAATTATATGATTCTGAGCAATCTGAATATTCTGATGATGTTATTGCAGCATCTATTGTATGGATTGCTTCCCATTCAACTGGAGCGCCAATCTCTATGGGTGAAATTGAAAGTGAATTGCGTATCAATACGGAAGATATGGTGAGTGTTGTTACTGATGTATTTTCTGTTATTGATGTTGATGAATTAACGGAATTTGAATCATTCACTCTCCATTTCAGCGACGAATTGGAAGAATATTTCTAATTTGAACGCAAATATTTAAGAAGTAGTAAAGTCGATATAATACTAGTTATCGGAATGTCCATTACATCACCAAATGAAATAACAGAATCAGTATTTGATGAATCTGAATGGGATTCATCAGCAGCTAATATTCTTAGTTTTTTACAAGAACAATCTTCTTATGATTCACCACCACGTGGTGTTGAAACACACACACAAGAAGTTGCAGAGCGGATAAATCGTTCTTTTCATACACCTATTGGTGTTAGGTGTATTGCACCCGGTGTGTATTCTGTTCCAAATATTGATGGGGAAAATTATATTGTAAGTATTGACTCTGTTATTGATGGACATAAACGTGGTGTATGCTCATGTGGTGATTTTCATTATCGCTGTCGTGGAATGGATATTGATTGTAAGCATATAATTGCTGTGAAAAAGAGGCTACGACGTGGGTTACTCCCTCCACGAAATTCAGACCCAATTAAATGGGTTCATAATAGAGTACCATTATTGCGTTTTGTATCACTTGAACACACACCTGATTCTTGTGTTCTATCTGGAACCAAAGTTGACCGCTATTTAGATTTATTATATGAAGACCCTCACCATATTTCATTTGAGTATGTTGTGTGGTTAGTCCTTGATTTTTGTGAAATGAATAACTGATATTCAATACGTGAAAATCATTTAAGCGTGTATATACTTGTATTATATATGAGACTAGTCGGGAAAATTATTATTTTCATTATGAAGTTATTTGTACTACTTCTTGGTGCAACCTTAGCATTAGGAGCAATAATGCTCGGATATAATCTTCCAGAACTAATTGGAGCAAGCGAAGAAAATTATTTTTGGTTTCAGTTTGCTGGTTTTATTATTGTTCTAATTACTATTATTATAATCATTTCAATTTTTGAATTGAATGACAATATAAATTAAAAAATTAGAATTCGTCTGCTTTGATGAAATTTGCTTCCCCGTTCACTTCTTGGCTATCTTCTGGTAACAACGCAACGATAACATACGGAACATGCTCATTGAAGTAATCAAGCAATTTATTAATTCTTCTTGCATCAAATGATTCAAGTGAATCAAGAAGCAAGAATGGAACAGTATCATTTATTCTGTGTGCAAGATACCCTGATAATCCTAATACAATCCCAACAAGTTCACGCTCTGATTCTGAAAGAGTATCAAGGGAACCAGTATAAACACCATCTTCATCTTCTCTTGTAATTTCTAAGTCAAACAGAGTACTC
>LKMJ01004481.1_pt1 | contig 13133 bp, 11 predicted proteins | sample 643391 | NCBI WGS metagenome assembly LKMJ01 (sample SAMN04112250, study PRJNA286221) | soda lake metagenome | biome: soda lake; feature: Kulunda Steppe; material: water; isolation source: sample PL-Br10 brine of Picturesque Lake | place: Russia: Kulunda steppe | collected 2010-07
AGAGAGAGAGAGAGAGAGAGAGAGAGAGAGAGAGAGAGAGAGAGAGCAGAGATGGAGTGTTAGGGAAAATAGGCAGTTTACGACTTACATTGTACAGCGGCCAGGGACATCTAGGACAGCACGCACCACCTTATTTCCGTCAAAAAGGGTGTTTCTTTGGGAGTACCAAAATTGTATTTCTGTTGCATTTCTACTCCTTTGCAAGCAAAGTAAAAATGCAACTTGAGTGTGACAAATCCGCTTGTTCATGGTTTTGTATCTTCTAAGAGCCAAGAGCCAGCATGATAGGTCAATCTACAAAGCTTTGTAGGCCGTATTAAAGATTTGCACTATCAATATAAGTTCTGCAGTCTTCAAGAACCTCCTCAAATCAAATAGGTCACAGACAGAACAAAGGTTAGCTGGAATCTCTATCAGAAGAATTAGCATTTGTCTCTCCATGGGACAAACGCATGCTAGACATTTTTTAGGGGTATCGGTGTGTGTGCAGCAAAACTTGCAGGATTGAGCATGTTTAGAGGAGAAAACCCTCATGATGCAAAAGAATTACATCAAAACATAGATTGAAATCAATGAGCAAGAATGTTGTGCACCTGATTTCAGTCAAAAAGCATTTGGTTATAGTGCCACAAAGTTCTGACTGACAGAAGCGTCTGATTGACAGTGCAGGCAGTCTGCAAATGCAAGGCATGCCTTCAGTAATGCAGAAGCGCAGCTAGCAAATTAGAATATCCACACCTGTGGGTCACTAAAGTAGCTCCCTGGAGGTTTTGGCACGGGCCGCTTTGTAGGATCATGCAGGAAGGCTTCATCCTCTTGGCGGCACTGATAGGCATCAAAGCCGCTAGAATATGTGCAAGGGCCTCTCAGGATGGGCGTACCCTATTCAAGCACAAAATGCAGGTACACAAGTTCATTTAAGCAAAATACCAAAGAGAGCCAGGATGAATGGTTTGCATGAGCATGCTGAGGTATATGTTGCAACACCTGAGGTTTTGAAGCTGGGACCTGTTCACATCTCAGACAAAGGATGCATATTTGCTTGTTTGACACCGTTTAAATATGGAACAATCTAGGATGAAACAGAGTTGCTAATTGGAAGCAAATTTATCTTTCTTGCACACTTCATGGTTAAGCAAGGCTTAACACTTAAATGCAGTGCTGAAACTTCGAGCACTTGAAGCTGCGCATGCAGGTGAATGAAGCTTCACACACCTGGTCAAAGGGGAACTTCCGCTCCTTGGGATAGGCGCCATTAATGCTGCCTGCTATGCCTGTAGTACAAGCAAGCCAAGTGCAGGAGCCATGAAGCAGACGCATCAGCAGCCAAGCAAAATGGACGTATTGCACTTGCACACTTGCTGTCATGACTTGGAATGCAGGGCAAACGCTTGTCCATGAGATGCGCATGTCTTTCCTCGACAGGGTTTTTTGCATTAACAAGCATGAAGTCTGTGCATTGGTGATTTTACCCTCTGTGTGTCCACACGTGGAGGAATGGTTCATGCATAGGACTTTTGCCTTATCCACAAGGAGTGTTTCAGGTTTTGTACTTCTGCCTCATCCTCAAGAAGTACATGCTATGGAATTTGCTATGAGGCTTCTCACACTCACGGCACATGCAAAACAAACCCACCCAGGACCTAAAACGACATACCTGTCAGGCTGCCATCCTTATCCATAAAGAATGCATGCCGAGGGCCAGCACAGTTCAATTCCAGCTTGTAGTCAATGTCCACACCAATCATATGAACTTGCTCTTCCATTGCCATGGGGGGGAACATCTGGAACCCACAGTCTGCGTCGGCATGTGTGTGTGAAAGCATGAAATCAACAGAAGTGCACTGCAATAGAGTGAACAAGGACACAGCTGCTGTGTTCTCCAGATCATTCCAGGAGATCATTCCAGGAGGTCCCTGTTATGCTAGCTTTGAGCGCGTGTACTTGCTCTGTTTATCTTTGTCCTCACCGGCTTCATTGCGCCATTCTGGGTCTGGACCCGAGAGGAAGAACATTCCGTCCGTAGCAACATCCACAACATTTGAGTCTTCTAGGTACAAGGGGTGGGAGGCGTCCGGGGCAAGCTCATGATTCCCCAGCGCATAAGAGCCCCTCTGCAAGGTGGATGTGTTGGGTAGAGCTTAGGTACACCATACACATTCATGATAAGACAAAAGTGCGCTGATGCATTATCAAAGCATTTTTCTGGGTATCTGCATCTGCTGTTCTACGTACGTTCGTTCGGCTACTCTTCCAATAACATACTTTGTTTTCCTTCATTCCTAAGTTCTGACATTCAAAGCTATAATGGGGCACAGCCAAAGACGTACCCCACATCCATTGCTGCCCTTGAAGTCTGCAAATGTTGTGCCCCTGACACGGGTAATGCCTTTGACGGTGGCATAACCCTCCACGTCATCATAAGGTTTAGTCTCAGGCCCAGGGGTGAACTTCATGGCAAAGACGCTATGGACAAGGCCAATGCTGGCACCAAATGGAGAAGCCTGCAGATTCATCATTCATAAGTACACAGTGCCTTGCTCTTGTCCTGCAAACACCAGGTCAGGGAAGGACTTGCACACACTCATAATGCCAGCAACGCCATCAATGTGCGGAGCTCCAGCTAAAATCACAACACAACAGATACACATTGACAGTTCATGATCAAATATAACTTGCATGTCTTCATGTCTTTTTGGTAGGTTCAGACATTAGGACAACTAATCTATCATACCCAATTATGCTTCATCGCACATGGTACAACATCTAAAGCCCTGTAGGTCCGCTATAATCCTCCAAGCGTCCAAATGCCCTGAAGGTTCGCTTTTTTCCTCCTAGCATCCCAAAGCCCTGAAAGTCCGCTATAATCCTCCTTGCATCCAAACCCCCTGTAGGTTCACTATAATCCTCGTAGCATCCAAAAGCCCCAAAGCTCCGCTATATTCCTCCTAGCATCCAGAAGCCCTGAAGGTCCACTACAACCCTCCTTGCATTTAAACATACCTGGTTGTAACTCTGGCTGGAAAGGTTGGGCGCACAGCCAGGATCACCGCTTTGCTCACACATGTAGCACACTTCTGGCCTAGACTGCCCCACAAAGAGCGAGTCCTCCACGTGCACCTGCACCCCATTTGAGTGCCCCTTCTAACATGAGCATGTCACTGCACACTCAAGACCAGTATTGCAGCAAGTTAGCAGAAATTCAGGAGCTATTCGTGCCTCATATCACAAGTTAAAGCATGGGGTTTGGCAGATGATGCTCGAGCTTTGAAGACTACACAACACCTATGTGTGCAGCACGTACCTCAAAATTGTGAAGCGTCCTGCCCTTGACCAGCGGCAGAAGGCCCTTGTGCTTGCTGTCAGCTATGGTGAGGCCTTTCAGATCCAAGCTGCTTTGGATGCCTGTGGCGTGCAAGAACATGCTTCATGTAATTTGGCGTACTCTGGGGGGAGTCAGTGAGAAAATAAGGGTTTCCAGCGGAGCAGTCTGCCCCAAGCGCTGTTTTAATTTCCACACTTTTACATCATGAATCACCCATCCTTTTTACAACAATGCCACATACCAATCAGTCAAGCACACACAAGAGGGCTGTAGTCCTTACAGTGATGTTGCAGGAGGAAGCCAAATGGGCGCAGCAAGCAGCAGTCCCTACAATTATGACACCAAAGCCCCAGGGTCACATCAAGCCGCACCTCCAACAGTGACGACACCAAAGTCCCAGTGCAAGTAGGATGTGAAGTCCTGGATGCCAGTGCACCTTGACACCTTGGAGAGTTTGGATGCCTCGAGCCACAGACCGGCCAGCGTGGAATGCGCGGTGTTGTTCCTGCAAAGCAAGGGACATTTTGAGCTGGGGTGCGCATAGCAACAAGGCAGCACAATTGAGAAGAACAGAAACTGAACAACAGGCCTACAAAAGCACTGGTCTTCACAATTGGTGTACAGGCTGATACGCAGTTGGACCAAAGCAAGAGGGCTGACTTTGTTCCAGGCAATCTTTGGGAAGAAACTTAAGAATATCACATCCTGAACTCAGCACATTGAATGATTGGGTCTAGGCAGCTAGACAATGCTTCAAGCAGGCGCATGTGGCTCATCAGAGTCAGCTCTCTATGCTATTTAGACCCTATCACCTAAAGAGTTCTGCAGCTTGAGCACAGCTGGGGCCCCAGATCTGGAAGCCCAAGCGCTCAGATCCAGCAGCCACGTTGTCGAGTACAAAGTTGGGCTGTGGCAGGCAAGGCGAGGCGGAGAGAGCGCACATCAGCAAGAGATATGGCTGAGCTGCATTGACAGGAAGACAAGCCCAATGTGCATTTAACCCTAATAGTACAGTACTCAAAAGACCAGATACTGCTGAGCCAATGCCTAACAGACAGATTGCTGCATGTTAGCCCTGTGTCTTTGGAGTGTGTATTGTAAGGGAATGTAGCCCTGCATTGGGACACACACACACACATGCTGCAGGTGCTTTGAGCCTTCAAATGTTCTGCTGTATAAATGGATAAAGAAGGCTGGGTGATCTGAAGTATACAGAGCAGTTCAGAAGGATACCGAGACCTCGTTGAACCCGCTTGCCAAGCAGGAAACTGGTTCATAAGACAGGCGTATCAGCATAAAGTTGTGCAGCCGTCTGTGCAAGAACGTCTACCTGGGTGCGGATCTCAAAGCAGGAGACCATCTGAATGTCAAAACTGCTCTTGCCAGCCATCTCCTTGATGGCGTTTACCACCAGGTTACCCTGCACACAAGAGGTAATACAGACGCAGACAAAGAGCTCTGGATGGGGTGCAAGGAGGGCAGGTATCGGCCTGCTAAACCACCAAGTCTCAGAGGGGAAGTTGCCCACCTGAATGCGATTGCCTGTAGACTGGTCAACCAAGATGGCACTCTTGTCGTACGCCTCAAACACCACGTTGCCAGTGATGTTGATTGGCTGGTAGCTGTCTTTGATCCAAATTGCTCCATGCATGTTGTTTAACAACATGCTTGAATCCACAGCGCTGCAGCACAGAGCAGGTGAGGAGGCAAGCATGCCATATGTATGTGACAACCATTTACCTAGAAGAACACAGGGCTACAAGCAAATAGTTGTGCACTTGATTGTCTTTAAGGTTGTCAGAAGCAATAGATTGTGGGGCTTACTCAGGTGCTAGGCACCTATACAGTTGGTGCTGAGACAGACACTGTCCCCTAAAAAAGGGCCACAAATGTTGAGGTGCGGCTTTTAGCTGATCACTGACCTGGGATTGGGCATTGTTAGAGGCTCCTCAAAGCTGTCCAACAGCACCTCTCCAGTCTCATTATTTCTCTGTGGAACCTCCTGGAGCTTTTGGAACTCAAGTGTCGGGTAAAGGCCCATTTGCCCACCAAAGCTGCAAGGGGAGATGGGTGCCAAGTAACCTGCTTTGCTTAGCGACCAGAGAAGCCTCAACCAGTTTCAAAGCTTGAAGGGGGGAGGGGAACTTGCGCAAGTAACAATTTGCTGTACAGCTGTTCATCCCAGCACCACATGAACGGGAAATTTGTCATACGAGGGCTGGTACACAAGGCATGCTTCTCCAAAATCTTCAGGCAGGCAGCCGAGCCTCAAGGACCAATCAACTTAATCACACGCAGCATGCCTCTTAATGTGCCTCACCTGAAGACCACGCCTGACAGGCTGGCGTATCCGGTCCCATCCACAAGCATGTGGCACCCAAAGGCCTCGCCTCCAACGCCGCGCGTGGTGTTACCATCTGCTGCTGTGATCTCGATGTTGGAGGACACAAGGGCAACCTGCACCATGGAATAGGGAGCAGACAGCAGCGCACATCAGCATCTTTGCAAGCCTCTTGCAGCAGTCAAACACAAGGCAAAATTGAGGACAGAACAGCACAGACAATGAATGGGGTCACAGGGACAAGCAGAGTGGTTGCATTGAAGCAAATCACAAATTAAGCTGCCCCATTGTGGGGCAACGCAGCCCATCAGATTGATGCCTTACTACCAGCCTTCATCCCCCGTCTCTCTTACCCTCCCAGGCTTCTAGCTTGGATTAAGTGAGTGTATCTTCAAAGGGCTCTCCAGCACACCACCCACCTCGGTACGCGCATCCAGAGTGCGAGCAGTGCCATTATATGCCTTGGTCATGGAGGCGTGGCTGAATTGCAAGTCTGTCTCCAGGGTGATGGTGCGCCCGTCCTCGCTGATGGCACTGATGGGCAGGAGCTCAGCCTGGAAAGGGGACACAGGAAGTAAGCATGTGCGACTGTCTTATGCTGTCTTGCTGCACACTGCTCCAGCAGCTAACAATTATTATGTGGGTTTGATGTATGCAGTTCCTACATGACAAACGCAGCTGGGCAGCAGCCTCCTCGTGGTGTCGCCCTATCTGTGGATGCTATGTGCTAGCATGCATAAGCTGTGGTGTCGCCCTATCTGTGGATACTATGGCATGTGGTGTCGCCCTATCTGTGGCATGTGGTGTCGCCCTATCTGTGGATACTATGTGCTGGCATGCATAAGCTGTGGTGTCGCCCTATCTGTGGATACTATGGCATGTGGTGTCGCCCTATCTGTGGCATATGGTGTCGCCCTATCTGTGGATACTATGTGCTGGCATGCATAAGCTGCCGTACCAGCTTGGACTAACTTGAGCCTACAAAGTTGCAGCTGCCTTGCGGCACAGGGCTAGGTTACCTGGCGTGGGTTGAAGGTGGAGGATGGTATGAGCACCGTGTCTCCTACGGACCAGCCATGGCTACCGTCAGACAGCTCCAGGGTGTTGCTCCCCGCCTCCTATGCATAGGGCACAGTGGGTTGAGATGAGAACCAGCTCAGCAAGGGAAAGGTATAAGATGATGCAGCAAGGATGAGGTGCGCTCTGCGTGTCTGATAAGCATCTGCACACCGCCTTGATGCTTACCGCACACACAGATGGTGGTATGGACTAGGCTAGATCAGGCTCAAGACTAGTGGTGCACCCTGGTGGTACACACTTGAGCGTCAGGCAGAGACTGGTGTCAGGTAAATTTTCCCCAAGCATAGTTATGTCTTTTGCTCTGGGAAACCAAATCCTGTCTTGTGGCTTTCATATTGAAACAACTAACAACTCAACTGCACACATCACAAGCAAAATATGCATCATGCAACAGCACGCCCCACCGCCGTGACCGCCAATTTTAGCCAGCGCTTGACCACGTGCCGACCGTACATGGTGATCCGGCCGCCATTGAAGGCGGTCAGCACCTTCGCACAGTGCAAGCAAGGAATAATTTGAGCATGGTAGCCAATCCAGCTGTACAGCTTTACAGCATGGTGCAAGGGGGCAGGTTACTCTGGAGGCAGCTCACCCTGCATGCAGCAAGTGTCTCAAGGGGTCAACACACGCAGCCAATTCAGCCAATGGCTGCAACCCTTATCATCACATTTGCCGAGGCCAGTAGCACCAACACAGGCTTCCTGCCCTGTCCCCAAGACCTCCAGTCTTCCTCTGCCAACAAGGAGGCAGCCTACCTGCAGCCCACATTCCAGCACTCAGTGAAGCACACACACACACACATACACACACCTTAGACCCCAGGTTCAGATCTTCTCTGATAATGAAAGCCGGGGTCTGGCGGGTGCCTTGCAGCTTGATGGTGATGCCTGAGGGATGCGGGCTCTCCGCAGTACCTGCCCACAACCACCCATTCCTCGTTACCAAGATGTATGTGGCCTGCGGGGAGGAGCGAATGAGTTCCACAATTGAGAGCCTTCCCGGGTGCAAAACATTTGGAGAGGTTGACTGCCCATTGTTGAATCCCTTGTGATTGCGTTTAATGTGCACACAATTGTGTAAGCAGCTGCTATGACCACAAACATATTTTTTTTCCTTGCGGTAAGGGTTTCTGCGCTTCGTCAACCTGCAGCGTGACGTCCTCTGTTGTGGAGAATGTCACGTTGCCTTGGATGTCCAGCATGAGCAGCGGGGGAGGGCTCTCATCTACAACCAGGTTCCAACCGAATGGAATGGTGACCTGGAAGCAGCAAAGCACAGCAGTCAGCGCTACTTGGGTATAAGTGAGCTTGATGTTTGCCAGCAATATCAACCATCGTTTGCCTAAGGTGTTGGCGATCACCCTGGCGCTCATGCACGCTTGTTCTGCCTGCAACAGCTGATTCACAGAACGAAAATCATTAAGGGGCTGTGACAATAACGAAGCAAAGGACACCTCTGACACATCTGCAGCCTCCTGCGTCCTGTGATCTGCAGCTCAAGCCACTCACGTTTTCTCCGTCACGTGGTTTTCCATTCTCCCGGCCACTCCACGTCTCTGGATCAGACCACAGCAAAATACCATCGCGTTCATCAACAACCTCCTCGGGATCATTGGTGCAGCCGCCGAGAGGACAAAATTTGGGCTCCGCTTGTAGAGCCCTATTACAACACCATTGGCAGGAAAAGGCTCATTTGTCAACAATCAATGCAACCTCACCCTTTGCAGCAGGGCCACACACGAGAGATTTGCACATAGAAGCACACATACCAGGAGTGTTTACTTTGCAGACATGCTGGTCAGATCATGTTGCTGTGTATGTGGTCAGATCAGAGCAAGTGTTTAACCCACCATATCAATAGGAAAACTTCAAGAAAGCAAGGACAGTGCCACAAGAACTATAAGCCTACACTATTGCTGGATACACACGCTCCAACTCATGTAAGCCTAGCATGGACAGAACTCTTAAATTTTGTACCCTGCACAAAATGCATGCAACCTAACAAGTGCTAGCCTCAGCAATTGAGCCCATTGTGTGCACTGCACCTACCCGTTTTGGGGTCCAAGCGCAACCATTGTGAAGAGGGTGTGGTTGTATTGGTTGTCCCCATACCACCAGGTGTCCGGAACAAAGGTTTTGTTGTACACAGCATCTCCATGCCTGCAAAATATGGAGGAAACAAGATGGGGAAATTCAGCATTGGTAGCTTAGAATGCAAAGAGCCGGATGTCTTTCATAAAATGCTATGCAAGTGTCAGACCAGAAGATGAGAAGTCACGGAAGGGCTACTGAGCCAACGGGCACCCACCTTACACCCGATATTGTTCTTGGATCAGGAAGACTTGTGTAGTTCATGACCGTGGTTGAGCGACCATTTACTTCGTAGCGATTTTGCTCCTGTTACACATGTTGAAGTCGATTTCAGACAAAGTCCACCCATGGAAATAAACACATTTTCAGGCTACAAGCTGTTGAAGATTGTGGTATGCCCAGGCACCTCTGCTTTTGCTGCAGGCATGCCTTCAGTGCATGAAACTTACCTGGACGCTGGCAGTGGTTATATACACGAATGAGGAGCCATCCAGCATGTCAGGCCGGTGGATCCTGTGAGGACAGCAAGATAGACAAAGCTCAGTGTGCCAGGCTCAGTCCCTGCAGGTTGCTGACAGCCCTTGCAGCCCATGCAAGCCGGTCATGGGCCGGCAGCTGTGCCGAGGGCTCTGCTGCCTGATTCTCAATGCCCTTCAAGCTGGCATAGGCTAAGCTTTGGGATGGCTCATTTGCCTTCTTCCCACACCTGATTCTGTCCGGATCAATCCTGACACGGCCTTCAGTCAAGGAGCTGAGCACTTCCCAGTGCACCCAATACTCTCTCTTGATTGGCACAACAAACTGGTACCTGCACATCAGGCACATTGGTGGGTCATGGGCAAGCCATTGGTGGGTCATGGGAGCCATCAGGCACAATGGTGGGTCATGGGAGCCGGTCATGGGCAAGCCAACTGCTACCAGAGCAATGAGATCAGACAGCAGGTTTGCTTAGGGCACCAATTTATGTAATGGGGTAAGTTGACTGCCTTACACAGTATCACCTTCGCACAGGGAATTGTACGCTTTACTACAAGCCATGAGGACTAAATCTTGCGGCCTCATGCCAACTTACCCTTTGTCATTGTAATTAGAAAAATGAGCCCGGGCGGATTTGTTTGTTGTCTGGTCAGTTATGAAGATGCTGGTGAACTCAAGCTGGCTAGGTTCGTGATTGTTCAGCATAAGACGTCTGCACAAAGTGGATCATGGATGCAAGATAAATAGACAGGCACTCAAGGAGCTAGCAGTGCTGCCAGATGCAGTCACTTTAAGCTCCCTCAATCGTTGTCTTTTGTGGCCCATGATAAACATCAACAGAGACATCAGGATACCTATAGCATGTGAGTCCTTTGGTTGTGAAGCCTTGGCAGCTAATGTACGTAAAGTGATGGTAAAGTTGGCAGCAATTTAGCTACTATTCATGGCATGTGTCTAGTACATATCAAAAATTCACAGTGCCAAGACGTTGATACGACACAAACCCATCACCTGAATTTCAGGTGGGGGCCGCAAAACATCCCATTTCCTGGCAATGCCCCCTCTGAGTACACACAGTCCTGGAGATATTTGGCAGATCAGAGGATAGAGTGGGTCTGCTTGTTTCAATCATCTCAGCCTCATACTTATGCATTGAACCAAATGCTCGCACAGAACAACTCTTGCTTGAGCAACACAGACTTACGTCTTTAATCAACACATGCGTGGATTTGAGATAGCCTTTCTCAAGATAAAAAGTAGCCTAAAACGTGCGGCAAAGCTCAGACTTTGCATTGAACCATGTAAACTTGCTTAGGAGCACACAGCTTTATGCTGCACAGCATTTTCAGGCAAGACACGGATGAAAATGCCTGCAAAGTTTGTCAACGTGCCTTCATTGCTATTCAACACCAAACCATTTATGGCATTTTTGAACCTTGGCCTGCATTTGAAGTGCAGCCTTGCAATTTATGAGTTAAGAAGCACGCTTAATTCCCCAGCTTGGCAAGAGGGATAAAAAGGCCACATATGGAGAATGGCATCTAGGCACAACATTCCCCGCCTCACCTCTGGCATGTCCCTGAACATGTCATTGTCAACTGCACTGTGCCATGTAGTGCCAGGCACACCAATAGGGAATCCTGCTTGGTCAGCCAACTCCTGTGGCACTGTCTGGCTGTTCAGCAAGGTGCCATCAGTGTCGAGGAAGACACCCTGCATAATGATTGGCGAGTGTTGAGGGTCACTACAGGGGACTTGCAAGCACAGCAGAAAGTTGCACTCGAGCAAGAGATTGAAATACAGCTATGTTATTGTCGCAGTTCAGGCAAATCAACAGGAGAGCATTCCTACAAGGGCAAGGCACTTTCCATTCAGGTTACCCTTTTGCTGCTGTTCTCTGGCCAGCTGAGAAGCATAGCCTCTCGCATGCAGGGTGCAATGAAGGTGCAAATTTGAGCAAAGGCAACATTTCTTGGCGATGCTCTGATCCCTCCTGGACCAGACTCACCTGGTGGGGCCAGGACCAAGCTGACAGCGCCACAGGGGATGGGGTGCTTTTGATGAAGTCCTGAATGAACTTGATGCCTTTGGTGAATGTGAAGGCACCGCCCTGTTGGAGCGGAAACACAAGAGGGTGGTATGCATGAAAAGTTCATGCTGCTTTACGTGGCCATTTCATTATATGCTCACCCGTGGTAAGAAAAGAGGCAAGAATCACAAGATTATAGAAGGGCATGGAGGGACAACATTTGAGGTTCATTCATGACAAATGCCACAATTCAATCGCAGCAACCTTCAGCATATCATTTGTTTAGCTCCCTGCACACAGATGGCCTGAGCAGCACCTTGCACACATGGCATGCGGTGCGTCAAAGCACCTGCTGTGCATGCCATGCCCGGAGCATTATACCATTATACTGGCATTAAACTGTCCAAAGCTAGAAATGAGGAAGAGGAATTGAGGAAAGAAAAATCGCGCACCTGGTCATCTTTGCACTTGCCACAGGCCTCTAGGGCAAAGAACTCATTCCTGCCGTTCACTCCATTGCCATCATACCCCACAAACGTGACGTTTACAAGGGAGGCCAGTGCGCTGTGTTTTTCGTTGAACTGCAGGCATGTTCAGTTGCAAAGCTGGAGGTTGGAGTGAGCTAAGATGCTGCTCAAAGCCCGAAGGCCATGGAAAGAATAATGGGGTAGACATGTAGAGCTCTGTTACAATTTGTGCTTAGACAGGATGATGATGTAGACGCATGGCTCTCTGTTACAGTTCACCAGGCACTGCCCTTGCAACACGTCAGACATAGGACTGGGAAAATTGGTCATGTCAGGTTTGTTTTGGAAGAGGACATACTGCAGGAAATAGTGTGGAGGACAGAGGTGCCCAGACTAATGTATGCAACTGCACCCTCCAGTGGGGGCAAAACACCCATGCACACAAGCTTGTACCGTTGCAACCAAATGGACTGCGGCGGATACCCGTACCTCGACTTGGGAGTGCATGATCACGCCTGTGATCTTGCGGCCTGACACCCAGCCTCTCCCCGCTGTGCCACGGTCACCCTCAGGAGTGCGTGTTAGGAGAAGAGCGTTGAACATGCCTGCATGCAGAGACAAGCGGGCCCATTTATGTGAGGCGGCATGGTTGCCTCAAGCCAGAGATTGAGGGTTCTTGTGCAAGCCAATGACCTGAGCCGCATGATGTGCGGATGAAATCTATCTTCTAGCTGCATGCTTCAATTGCAGGGAAGCCCCTTTGAGCAGCTAGCGCTGCCATTCCTGACGCTGGCATTGCTACTCCCTACAGAGGCCCCTTCCATAAGGAATCCCTTCCACCTACCTGCCATGTTCTCCAGACTCATGGATGGCACAGGGGAGGTGTTGTTGGCGTCATCCCTGTTTCGGTCATCCAGCACCCACGTCAGCTCCATGTTTGCACCGTTGTCCTTGCCATTGATAACATGCATCAATGGCCCACCCCCGTTGTCTGCCAGGGTGAAGTTCTTGAACTGCACCAGGCCGACCTGGGTGGCAATGGCGCCCTTGATGCCGTTCTTGTACGCCACCAGGCCGTCAAACACAGCTGGCACCTGCAGGGGGCAGGGTCAGCAGAACAGTGCACTGATTAAGCAAGTAAAAAGAGCACAGGGCCAAGTGTGACTGATGAGGTGACAGATGGGGTGTGGCATACGCACGCACGCCCGCGCGCACATTTGCCCTCTTCTTGCCCCTTGTAGATGAGCAGCCTTTACAGGCTTGCATCATGACACACTGGCTACGAAAAGGCCTGTAGGTTTCCATGCTCATCTTTGTGGCAAAC
>LKMJ01004482.1_pt1 | contig 13131 bp, 6 predicted proteins | sample 643391 | NCBI WGS metagenome assembly LKMJ01 (sample SAMN04112250, study PRJNA286221) | soda lake metagenome | biome: soda lake; feature: Kulunda Steppe; material: water; isolation source: sample PL-Br10 brine of Picturesque Lake | place: Russia: Kulunda steppe | collected 2010-07
AGTCGCCGTCGGGGCTAATCGACGGGTCGGCCGTTCCCAGTTCGTCGTTCCCAACCTCAATCGCGGTCATCTCCTCGGTCTCGCGGTCGAAGACGAAGACGTTGTTCCCCTCGACACCGCTCACCAGGTTCTCACTGCTGGACTCGAAAGCCACGTAGCGGCCGTCAGCGCTGATACTCGGGTTGACGCTCGCCCCGCCAGCCTCGGTCCAGACGCCAGCATCGTCGTATCCGCTGACGAGTTCGGTGCTTTCTTCTGTGACGTCGTAGAGGAAGACCTCTCCGTCAAGCGTGTCGAACGCGACAACTGAGCCATCCTCGCTGACGGTTGGGTTCACGAAGGGCGTCTCGTAGCTGTCCCACTCGGGGAACACTTCTGCTGGCGTGATATCGAGTCGCTCGCCCGTTTCGAGGTCGTGGCGATAGATGCGCTCGGAGCTGTCTTCGGTTCCGCCCGAAGCGTGGACCAGATACCGACCGTCACCGCTCAGAACGGCATCCCTGACCTCGTGATTGGTTGTGGCACCGTCCGAATCGACGCTGGCTTTCACCGTTGCGCTGACGACGCCGGTCGTCGTGGTCGTCGAGACTGGTTCCGACTCGACGCCCTCGACTATCCGGACAACGTCGTAGGTGTACTCTTGGTTGGTTTCGAGACCGTCGCTGTCCTCGTAGGTCAACGTGGTGAGGGCGTCGGCATCGAGTGTCTCGATGACCTCGCTGTCACGAGATATCTGATACGTCCCACTGTCCGGGCCGTCCCACTCCAGTGTGACAGTGGTGCGGTCAGCATCGGCGGTCAGGTCGCTTGGAGCGTCAACGGACTCCGTGGTAACCGTCACGACCGGCCCGTCGTCGCTCTCCTGACCCTCGACGTTTGGAACTTCAACTCGAATATCGTACTCCGTCTCCGGGGTGAGTTCTTCGAGCGTCTGTGTCAGGGAGTCCGGTTCGCCGGCGGTCGATAGCTCAGCACCGGTTTCGTCGTCGTAGAAAACAAACTCCTGTACGTACTCCGCATCGATGGGATACTCGTCTATCTCAATCACCGCGGTCGTCTCGGTCGTCTCACCGTCCCGGGCCCCAATATCGCCCCACTCCGGTTGTGACAGCTCTCCTGTTGTTGCTGTTGTCAGCAACGTTTCGTCAACATACTCAAAGTCGAAGTCCTGCGCATTGATCTCGAACTCGTACTCCGTCTTGGGCTCTAAAATATCAGCCGTCTCGTACGTGAATATTCCATTTTCGTATGTTAATTCGCCCTCTTCAGGACCCACAAAGTCACCATTTTCATCACGTTCAAACGTTGGCGTTGAAACGGGGTCTTCGCCATCTTCCCAAGGAATTAAATAATAAAACTGGACATTCGAAGCGGGCTCTGCCTCCGGCCACTCTAGCGTTACAGACTGGTCGGATACGTCTACAACTTCTATAGTAGCTCCATCAGGCCAGGAAAGATCTTCATCGTCCAGTTCTTCGGAAGCAAGGGTTTCAAACTCCTTCACAGGACCCGAACCAATCTGCTCACCCTCTTCGTCCACTGCCTCAACAATCACTTCGTACGACATCTCTGGTTCGAGGGCCAGTATCACCATCGAGTCACTGTCCTCGTCGAAAGCAAAGGATGGGTCCTCCGGCTCACCCTCCGCTTCAGAAATTGGAGTTCCGTTCAGAGCGACGTCAAAATCCGTCGTTTCCTCCGGTATCTCATCAAGCTGAATGATAGCATACGTACTGTTTATTTCGATAACCTGTGAGTCTGCACCCCACTCGTCTTCGCTCAGCATGAGACTCCAGCTGTCTCCCTCTGTTGAATCGGCTGCTCCGGCGACGCCACCGGCCACTCCGAGACCGGCAACCGTGACCAGCAACAGCACGGCAATCAAAAGTATTCGCTGTCGAGAACGGTTCGCCCCACTCGCGAGGTGGGACACTACTCCCGCAAACGCTCCTGTCATTCCTGAGCAGTTCAAATGATAGGTACCTCATTCTACGGGTCACTACACTGTTTTATGCCGTGAAACACCTCCCTCGCGACGAGGAGAAAACCACCACAGAATATTCGAACGTGACGTTATATTTCCTGACAGTTCATGTCAGGCGCAGAAATTGGGTCGGTCTCTCCCCACGAGTGAAACGTTGCAATGTACACGGGTGCCTCGAAGCGAACAGGGTACCCGGTCTCGGTGCTGACATACCAGGTGGCCTCCTCTTCAGACGGCATCTCGAAGACGTAGACAGACTCGCCATCGACCGTGGTCGTCTCCGACGATTCGATATCAGGTGCGTCGGTGCTCGGGTCGTCGACCTCGGGTACCTGGTCTTCCGCTTCTGGATTCGGTCTGATGAAACACTGCCCCTCGACTACCTCGTATGACTCTCCGTCGACCCGAAACGCCTCCGCTCGCATCCCTCCAATGTCCACGACAATGTGAGAGTCACCCTCGTGTACGGTCTGAGTCAGCTCTTCGGCCTCGCCCTCGAGGTACTCGATATCGACAGCGTACGACGGCTCCCAGTTGGTAACGTCACTCAGGACAGCAGTGGATTCCACCGTCCGGTCGTCTCCCCCATCGTCGTCTTCGCGCTGGCCAGTCTCGTCCGCCGAACTGTCATCACCAGCCTGCCCTGTTTCGTCTGGTGAGCTGTCACTATCGCTCTGGTCGGGTTCACCGAGCCCGCTGTCGTCGTCTTGACCAGCCCCAGCTGTCGTACTCTCGTCGTCTCCATTGCCGGAACAGCCCGCCAACCCGGTGAAAAGAGCTACCCCACCCACCGTGAGCAACTGACGGCGTGATAGTTCGCCAGTCATCGTTCCACCCTGCCGCTGGCTGCTCGCCGAGCCAGCAGATATCCGAACCCGCCGAGGCCGGCGAGCGCGCTGGCAACGCCGAAGCCGACTCCGTTCTCGTCGTCATTCTGGACGGAGCTATCGGACCCGTCACCCTCCCAGTCTCCGCTATCGTCACCGGAGCCCCCACCAGTTCCATCACTGGAGCTAGTTCCATCGAGGTCGGTCCCGTTCGCATCGCTCTCATCAGGCCTGCGTTGCGTCGCTGCCGTATCGGCCCACGCGTCGTGATGGCCTGCCGTCCCGAGCAGAACGCGCGAGTCCTCACTCGACCCTGAAACGCCCGCATCGAGAGCGTATACCCGCCCGTCCTGTCCATCGGTGCTGGCGGCGTACACCACCCCGTCGACGACGATGGGCGAGACAATCCGTGGGAACAGTTCGTCATCGAGTTCAGTCTCCTCAAACCGCCACTGTTCCTCACCACTCGCAGCATCGAGTGCAAAGAGTCGCCCACCCTGACTCCCGACGAAGACAGTGCCGTCTGCGACTGTCGGCGAGCCGGTGAACTCCCCTGTCTCGAACTGCCATTTCTCGTCTCCGCTCGCCGCCTCGACCGCATAGAGGTGACCGTCGTTGCTGCTGACGTACACGGTACCGTTCCGCACCGTCGGAGTCGACACAACCTCGCTCCCGGTTTCGAATCGCCACTGTTCGTCCCCAGTCGCGGCGTCGAGTGCGTACAGATTGTTGTCGTCGCTTCCGACGTAGACGGTTCCATCAGCCACAGTCCCCGCTGACTCGCTCGTCTCGCCGATATCAGCAGTCCATTCCACGTCACCGGAGTCAGCGTCGAGTGCGACCACGACACCGTCTCTGCCCGAGACGTAGACGACGCCGTCGGCGACGACCGGACTCTCACCCAGCTCGTGTTCGTCGTAGGTCCACTGCTGTTCCCCAGTCCAGAGGTCGAGCGCGTAGAGATAGGGCGGCCCGTCGTGGTTGCTCACGTACACCGTTCCCTGAGAGACGGTCGGTGCACTCACGAAAGTATTCACTGACCCCCCGACGTCGGCCTCCCAGATGGTCTTCGTTCGTGCCTCTTCCTCCAACAGATCGTAGGCTATGAGCTCCTGGTTGTTCGGGGTAGAGACGACGATGTCGTTGACGACGTTCGGAGCCGTGTTCGTCGTTGATTGCGTATAGATCGTTTCGTCCCCCTCACCGGTAGCCGCATCGACGGCTGGGTCACCGGTGGCCGCATCGATGATATGCATGTGCGTGCAGGTGGTCCCCGCGTAGACGCGTCCATCAACGACCGTTAGCGGTGCCTCGAACGTCGCAGGCGGTGGGCTACAGTCGAGCTCTTCCTCGCCGTAGCTCCAGAGAGTGTCGCCAGCGCTCGTGGTGGCGCCGCTCACACTCCCGACGCCACCGAACCCTGCCAGCATTGCCCCCGTGAGAGCGCTCGCCTGAAGCACTGTCCGCCTGTCGAGTGTTTCTCTGTCTGGTTCGGACAGGGAGTGCTCGCTCGTCAGGTCACGTCCGTCCGTACCTGCAGGTATCTCTTCTGTCGTAGTGTTCGCACTGGATAGGTTTCGAGAGGAGAGAGTCTCCGGCATGATACTCACCGTTCAGGCGATACGTGCCTCATTCTATGGGTCGCAACACTGTTTCACGCCGTAGGACAGTGTCACCTCACAGTCACGTCCCACCAACATCGAAGCGAACGACACACATATCACAGAAAATAGCTGTCAGTTTCGGTAGATATAAGATAGTTGCAGCAAACCTAATGTCAACAGATGGAGGGTCCCAACCGAACCGACGAGATAGCTACGCTCATCAGTCGCCTCGAACTGCTAGATCGGCTCTGTCAATCACCCGCACACATAAGGGACATCATCGACGAGACGGGACAGGCCCGCTCTACGGCCCACCGTGCAGTCAACGAGCTCACCCAACTCGGTCTCGTTCATCGAGGCGAGGACGGAAACGAAGCGACACTCACCGGCCAGCTCGTACGCGACCAGCTGGTTGCCTATCTCGACGGGCTCGACGACATTCTCACAGTTCAGAGCGTTCTCGAACCCTTACCGGCAGACACAGATATCGAGTTCGGCGCCCTCAACGGTGCGGAGGGGATTCTCTCTGTGGACCCGGCACCCTACCGACCCTCCGACCGAATTCACGATGACCTGACCGAAGCGTCGGCCTACCGGACGCTGTTCCCGACGCTCGAGGAATCACGGACTATCAGGGTGCTGTACGAACACGTCGTTACGCAGGGAAACTCGGCAGAGCTCGTCGTCTCGCCGGCGGTATTTCAGACGCTACGAGACGATTTTCCCCGTCGGATGACGATACTGGCCGAACAGGACCAGTTCACAGTGCTCGTGGGTGACGTTCCGCCCTATGGGCTCGGTCTTCTGGAGCGTGATACCGGGTCGGGAAGTCCAGTGTCGAAGATGGCCCACCTCGTCGTTCACAACGACAACGGTAGCGTACACGGGTTGGTCGTAAACGAGAGCGAACGCGGAGTTTCGTGGGCAACAGCACAGTACGAGAAGCATCGGGACGACGCAACAGACCGGACGAGCGAACTAGTCGCTGATAGCGACGGCAGCATTCAAACGGTCAACACAGATACTGCTTCGCTAATTGGCCAGTCACTCCCGGCACCTCTCGAACGAGAGGGGTTCGTCCGAGTCGATGCCGACTACTTCCAGACCGAACCAGTTGCAGCGCCAGAAACGGCCTGGCGAGCCGGGCTCTCGCTCGCCGAGGTCCACACAGGCTATGCAATCGAACGGGAGGTCACAGCTAAAGAAGAAAACAGAGCAGACGACCGGATAACAGCGAACCTCGCGACAGCGCTTACCTCGGGGTCGAGCTGTATTCTCGTGGGCCAGCCTGGGTCGGGGAAGAGCACCGTCTGCAAACAGATCGCCTGTGAGTGGTACGACGCCGGTCGGGGAGCCGTACTGTATCGTGAAGGCGCTCGTGGCCGAACATTTCGCTCCGTCGAGGACCTGATACTGACGGCGACAGCCCAGGACGGGGATACGCTCGTCGTCGTCGAAGACGCAGTTCGTCCCGATGCAGAGGCAATCTTCGATGCGCTCGACCGCCTGGCTGACGAAGACGTGAGCGTGTTGCTGGATGCGCGCGAACACGAGTGGAGTGAGTTTTCCAGGCAATCAGTCGAACTGCAGAGTCTCGACGTTGTACACGTACCGTCGGTAAGCCAGAGCGACTGTGAACGACTTGTCGACCACTTCGAGCGGACTCTCGGAAAGTCAGTCAACGTTTCAAGCGAGCAGCTGTGGACGGCAGTCCGCGAGGAAGCAACAACCGCAAACAGTTCACACGAGATGCTCCGGTTGATTCACCGACTGGCGACGTACGCTGACCCGGTCGGCGACGGTCCGACTGCACTCGAAGAAGCCGTCGCGTCCGTGTACGACGAGATAGCGGACGACGAGCTGACACTGTCGGTCGGCCTCCTCGTGAGTACGCTCAACGCTGCGGGAATCGGTGTCGACAGAGGGCTCCTCTATGCAGTCGCTGGCGAGGGCGAGTTCGCTGCTGTCGACGCCGCACTGGAGACGCTGGAGGGACAGATGCTCTTTCCACAGGAAAATGAGAGCTACCGGACGGTTCACGAGGAGTGGTCAGTCGCGTTCCTGGTCCACTTCCTCGAAGCAGTCGGTCCAGAGACGGCTGCAAGGGAGTTCGGCGAGGTCGTAACCGAGTTGCTGGCACTCGCTGACGACGCTGAACGGTGTGAGAAAATCAGCCAGAGTCTGGACGAGCGTGAACTCATAGACGAGGCCGAACGGTGGGCTGACGAGACGGGAGAAGCGATATACGAACGGGGGAAAGAGTTGTCGAAACTCGCACTGCTGTTCGGCGACGGTACTGACGACACGATTACACTTCCAGATGCGTGTTCCTCCGCAGTCGTCGCAAACCGACCTGTGTGGCTCGGGCAGGTTTTCCTGGCAGGTGCGTACTACGACCGCGCAGAACGCGCCTTCGAACGCGTGCCACAGGACGGGAGAGAGCGTTCCATCGAACGTCTCCTGGGTCTGGCACAGATCAGTACCGAACGTGGTGAGTACGACGAGGCGGTCGAATACTGCAAAGAGTGTCTGGAGAGACTCGAAGACGGAAGCTGGCCGACAGAATCGGCCCCAGTTACTCGTGCTCGCGTCCGTCTACAGTTTGGCGACGCACTGGGCAGTTACAATCAGTTCGCGGAGGCCGAAGAGCAGTTTCAAGCAGTCCTCGACGAACTATCTGCGGCGAAACAGCCAGGATTGACGGCACAGGCGTTCTCCAAGATTGGAACCATGGCCAGCAAGCAAGGCAACTACGAACGTGCGCGTGAGTGCTTCGAGTCCAGTCTCGAACTCACACGGGACCGAGGCGACAGGCGTGCCGAGGCTGACGTGCTCAACAGCTTCGGTACAGTTCCCTGGGTGCAGGGAGAAACTGACGAGGCGCACACGCTCTTTCAGCAGGCACTCGAGCTGAGAGAGGCGGTCGGCGACCGTCACGGCGAAGCGAAGAGCCTGTACAACATAGGTATCGCCATGCGCCGGCAGGCGAACTACGAGCAGGCCAGGGAGTATCTCGAGCGAAGCCTCGAACTGCTCAATCAGGTCGGTGACAACCACACCGAAGTCACGGCACACGGCGCGCTCGGCCTTGTCCTCATGAAACAGGGGGAGTACGAACGGGCAAGAGATCTGTTCGAACAGTGGCTGGAGCACAGCAGAGAGCTGGGGGACCCACACGACGAAGCACAGGCGCTGAACAACCTGGGGATACTCGCAAACCGACAGGGGGAGTACGAACGGGCGAGCAACGCATTCGAGCAGAGTCTCGAACGGAAAGAAGAGGTCGGTGACAGTCGTGGGGTAGCCCGGACACTCACCAATCTCGGGCAGGTGATGGTGCTCCAGGGGCGGTTCGACAGGGCAAAGGAGCTGTTCGAACGGAGTCTCGAAGGCAAAGAGCAGTTCGAGGGCTCATCCGAGATGGCGAGTACTATCAACTCCCTCGGAGTCGTTGCTGTTCGTGAGAGCGAGTTTGACCGTGCAGTCGAGTACTTTACTCGCGGCCTCGACGCCGCAGAGGACGCAAACGAGGCCAGTAACGTCGCTGTAGCCCATAACGGACTTGCCGAGGTTGCAATACAGCGTGAGGAGTACGAAACCGCCCGTGAACACGTCAACCGTGCTGTCGACGCCGTGGCCGGTGAGGAAACGACGCTCGAAGCCGAGTTTCAGCTGACTCGGGGGCGACTCTTGCTTGCTGGCGGTGAGTTCGACGACGCCCGCAAATACGCGAACGAGTCACTGCAGGAGTTCGAGGGGCGGAACTCGAAACACTGGAGAGGTCGAGCCAGACGGCTACTCGGACGGATTGCCGCAGACGCCGGCGAAGAGGAACTCGCCAGGGAAGAACTCTTTGCGGCCCTCACCATATTCGAAGAAATCAAAGCGTATCACGACGCGGATGAGACGCTGAATCGGTTAGCCGACACAGTTTCAGATGCAGCACTCATCGAGCAGTGCGACGACCGGGCCACTGAGTTGTTCTCGACAGCACCCGAAGAAGTTCGTGAGCGCTACTCTCGATGGCTCGATAAAGAGCAGTAACCAGTTCAGGCAAACCGGCGAACCAGCCGGAAGACGGTATCGCGAACGCTGTCGGGAAGGAACCGCGTGTACACCGCCAGCCCGGTGAGCGGTCCGACGGGATAGCGCGGCTTCGGGTCCGCAACAGAGGCGGCGTCGTGGATGGTCGCGGCGACCTCCCCGGGTTCGACAGCGATAGGCAACGAACCGGACACGGTGATTGCGTCTTCTATCGAGTCGTACACCCAGTCGTACTCTCGCCCGGGAATCAGTGAGTCGACCTCGTCGCCTGCTCGCTGCTGGAAGCCGGTGTTCACTGGCCCCGGCTGGACGAGGACCACGTCAATGTCGAAAGCGTCGACCTCAGCGCGGAGCGCGTCGCTCATCGCTTCGAGCGCGAACTTCGAGCCGCTGTAGGCACCCGCGCCGGGCATCGAGAGCCGGCCCTGCACGCTGGAGATGTTACAGACCGTTCCCTCGGCCTCGCGCAACAGCGGGAGGGCCGCCCGGGTGAGTCGGTGCGGACCGTAGACGTTCACGTCGAACTGCTGATGGAGCGTCTCGACGGGAACGTCTTCGAGCGGGCCGTACAGGCCATAGCCCGCGTTGTTGACCAGACAGTCCAGTTCTCCCTGCTCGTCGTCGATTCGGTCGACGACGCGGGCCACGTCGTCGTCGTTCGTCACGTCGAGCGTGTCGGTTCGACAGCCCCGGTCAGCGAGGTCGGCGATGTCTTCCTCGTTCCGTGTGGTCGCGTACACGGTCCAGTCCTCGTCGAGAAAATACTCGGCAGTCGCCCGACCGATACCCGAAGAACAGCCCGTGATGAGTGCCGTCTTGTTCGTCATACGTGTGACGTAGACCGGCTGATAGTTAACTGTCCACCTTCTGTGCCGGAACGGCAGTCTCAGCGCGTCAACTCGCCCGCGTACGCGTCGGCCAGCCGCGTCGGCTCGGGCAGTTTGTATTCGGTGGCACACTGCGCGACCACGTCTGCAGCCGTTTCCGCACCCACTCGATGACCCGGGCTGACGTACAGTGGGTTGATGTGACGCGACCCGGAGTCGTACTGCCGAGTCTGGACGGCATAGCCGATAACTGTCCCATCCAGTGCTGTCACGTTCGCGTCGGCCTCGATAGCGACACGCTCTCCCTCCGAGAGTGGCGCGTCGAGTGACTGGCGCGGACGGCCACAGAGCAGGCTCTTTGCGACGCCCACGGCGGGTACGTCGAGCGTCACGCCGATATGTGTCGCCAGTCCGGCCTCGCGGAAGTGAATCCGGCCGCTCCCGTCGACGAGGACGATATCCGGCTCCGATTCGAGACGCTCGAACGCCGAGAGGATGGCCCCACCCTCACGAAAGCTCAACAGCCCGGGGATGTAAGGAATCTCCGTGGGTTCGGTCGCGTGGACGCGCTCGACGACGTCGTCGCCCCGCATGACGACGATTGCACTCGTCGCCCTGTCGCCATCGAACGCCTGGTCGGCGCCAGCGACGACCGCCTGCTCGCCGAACGTCGTCGACGCGAGGTCCACGTCGAGGTCGTCCTCGAACACTGCTGTCGCTGCGATGTCGTGTTGAAGCGACTCCATCTCCGTTCTGGAGAGCGTGGGGTCCGGGACGAACGCGGGTCGAACTGGACGCATGAGTTCTCAGGGTCGTCGGCCGGGGCCGCCGGGACCTGGCGGCATTCCGCCACCCGGACCGCCCGGGCCGCCGCCGAAGCTGTACTGACTCGGCAGGCGAACGCGGTCTTTGACACGATAGCCGTAAGCGAGGCCGATGAGCACACCGACGAGATGAGCGACGTGGGCGATACCGCCCGCACCGGGACCGCCAGTGGCGATGAGCAGGGCACTGATGGCGATGGTTCCGCCAGTGATTATCCAGATCTGCAGCGGGATGATGAAGTACAGATACACCGTGAGGTCGGGTTTCAGAATCGTCAGAACGCCCATGAGTGCGAGCGCCGCACCGCTGGCCCCGACGACACCCGGGCCGCCGATATCGAGGACCAGCTGGTAGAGAATCTGTCCCGCGCCCGCGAGAATGCCGCTGGCGATGAAAAGAACCGCAAACTCCTTCGACCCGAGATACTGCTCGACCAGCCGGCCGAAGAAGTAGATGACGATGCCGTTGAACAGGATGTGGATGAAGCTGCCGTGAGCGAAGATGGAGGTTATCCACGTCCAGACATAGAGGGGGTTCTCCGGCGAGAAGACGAAGATCGCCTGCCAGACATCCTCGGGGAGAATGGGCTCGAGGAGCAGCTGGAACGTGAACGTGACGGCCATCAACAACAGGAACAGGTACGTCACGTTCCCCCGGAAGTACGCCATCGGCCCGCCGGGACCGGTGTCGATGCCGAGTTTCGACGCCAGCCCACGCTCCTGGGTGCTGTCGTCGAGTAACGTGTCGTCGAACCCACTGTCGAAGACGGGGCCGGACTGTTCCCACTGCTGGAGACCGGGACAGTTGTGATTCTCAGGGAGTCGGTGTTCCGAGCAGTAGGTCCCGTCGCAGTGGCGACAGTGATACGGCATGCTCTCTTCCTGGCCGCAGATGTCACACTCCGCCATTGTGCCACCTTTGGGAGGGTGGTGGGAAAGAGATTGTGCTTGTGGGCCGACGACAAAAACCCTGAAATGGACACGCCTGCAACTGTCGAGAGCGATGTCGGAACACGCCGCCCAGTTCGCCCGCGACGCACCCGGCGTCGCGGGCGCCGAATCCCTCCACACGACGCCCTCCCGTCACGTCTACGACGCGCGCCTCGCAGACAGTCCAGACCGGGTCCGTATCGTCACCACTCCGCCAGAGGCATCCGACGAGGAACAGGCGGAGCTCGAAACCCAGCTCGACCGGTGGGAGCGCTTCGCTACACACGCCGCTATCACCACCGTCCACGCGCGAGGGGAGAAGCCACGGCCGTGGCTCGCAGTCGCCACGCCGGGAACGCCACTGCCAGCCGTCGCACCGCTGTCGGTCGACGGCGCACGGTCTGTCGTCGCGGATGTCGCCGAAGCACTCCGGGAAACGACAACAGCGAGCCACGACCGGATACCGGTCGAACCCGGAGATATCCGCGTCGTCAAGCCGACCGGCACACCGGACTCCGAAACGGAGTCGGCAGCAGGCGCGCAGCTCGACTGGCCGGTCCGGTTGGCCGACGAAACTGCGCTGTCGCCGTACTCGGCGCCGGAACCGACCGACAGCGAGCAGCGCACGAGCGACCACGACGCAGTCTTTCGACTCGGAGCGCTCACCTACTACGCGGTCACCGGTCAGCCACCGGTCAGCGAGGGCGAGAGCGACTCCGCCATTCGCGAGCAGCGCTTTCCCTCCCCGTCGTTCGTCAACAGCGACGTTCCCCCGGCGTTCGATTCGCTCGTCGAGAGCGCGCTGGCTTGCGACCCCACAGAGCGGTACGACTCCCCCTACGAGTTCAAACGAGCGCTGCTGTTCGGACAGCAGTCGACAGCCTCCGACTCCGGAGCGGCCACCGGCAACTCCCCGACGGAGGACAGTGTCGACGTGGCCAAAGAAACACGAGGTGGAGAAGTCGACGGAGCCACAGGCCCGGAGAGTGGCGCCGTCGCCGGTGTCAGTCGACGGGGTGTTCTCGGCGCACTCGGCATCGGCGCGGCCGCGACAGCAGTCGGTGGGGGGTGGCTCGCTTCGGCGTCCCTGTTCGGCTCCGAGACCGAGCGCTTTCCGACGTTCCGATACGACGCAGCAAACACCGGCTACGCACCCGATGCCGTCGGGCCGACAGACGGAGCGACCGAGGCGTGGTCGTTCGACACGGAGTCGCGGGTGAACTCCTCGCCGGTCGTCGCAGACGGAACTGTCCTCATCAACAGCGGTGACGGGACCGTCTACGCGCTCGACACAAAAGACGGCGAGGAACACTGGCACGAGTCGCTCGACGCTTCGAACTTCAGTTCGGGGGCTATCGGAGACGGCGTCGCGTATCTTCTCGACAGCGCCGCCGACAGCGGAGAGGTCGTCACGGCCAGAAACCTCGAAGACGGCTCCGAACACTGGCAAGGCGGAGAGCCAGAGATGCGGGCCAGAGCCCCGATTCTCGGTGACGGCCGACTGTACGCGTTCGGTGGAGACGCGGTGTACCGCCTCAGTGTGGACGGCGGCGACACGGAGTGGACGGCGGAGAGTCTGTCCGTAACGAGCCTCACTGGAGCCGTGAGCGACGACACGCTGTATCTCGGCAGCTTCGTCGACGAGGACCCCGAGACAGATACGCCCCAGAGGGACCAAACTCAGGGTGTCGCTGCCCTCAATGTGGCCGACGGGAGTCAGCGCTGGGTGTTCAAGATGGAATCGCTCGTCAGTTCGTCGCCAGCCGTCGCCGACGGCACCGTCTACGTCGGGAGCGGAGACGGGGGCGTCGTCGCAATCGACGCGAACCGCGGCGAAGAACGCTGGCGGTTCGAGGAAACCGACTCCGTTCTCTCTTCGCCCGCCGTCACGGACCACGACGGCGGAACCGTCTACGTCGGAAGCACCGACGGCCACGTCTACGCTATCGACAGACACAGTGGCGAAGAGCGCTGGCACTTCGAAACCGACGACGAGGTTATCTCCTCGCCAGCGGTCGTCTCCGAGACCGTCTACATCGGGAGCGACGACGGACACGTCTACGCGCTGGATGTGACCGACGGTGAGGAGCG
>LKMJ01004484.1_pt1 | contig 13131 bp, 11 predicted proteins | sample 643391 | NCBI WGS metagenome assembly LKMJ01 (sample SAMN04112250, study PRJNA286221) | soda lake metagenome | biome: soda lake; feature: Kulunda Steppe; material: water; isolation source: sample PL-Br10 brine of Picturesque Lake | place: Russia: Kulunda steppe | collected 2010-07
CCTGCTGTGACGCGTCGTCCCTATACGGAAGGTCGACATCGTCAACAGTATCGGTCATCAGGGACTCGTAGCGCCCGTATTCATAAGAGGCTTCGGGTCACTGTATAATTCTGCGAACACTGCCACCGCCTATTTGAGGGGGTTCGACACCGAAATATTATTTTTGGTTATAAAATGGAACAGTAAGTATTATCCCTTGGCATCTTGAAAGGGACGATACGATGAGCGCAATCGAAGTCGAGACGCAAGCCGAACCGGTCGGCTGGGACGTCGTCTCCGATCTCCCCCCGAGTGCGAAGCTGGTAGCGAAGGTTCTCGAGTACAATGACCAGCTCACGCAGAGTCAGCTGGCCGACGAAACGATGTTACCGCCGCGGACGGTCAGATACGCGCTGACCCGACTGGAGGACGTCGACGCCGTCGAATCACGGTTTTCGTTTACCGACGCCAGAAAGCGCGTGTACACGCTCGAAGTGGAATAAGAGCCAGTTCGACGGCCGAATAAAAGAACCGGTGTGACGACTGGCGCGGCATCACACTAATCCCGAGGACGATTCTCCGGCGTTTCGGAAGGCGGACCCGTTCGTTTTGAGGCGAATGTTTATAAACAAACCCGCGACCAGTGCATACCCCATGGTCGCCGAATACACTTCGGAGGAAGTTCGTGTGAAAACATCGCTCAATCGCCTCGCCGGGGACGGGGAGCGAGACGTAATCGAGCGAGCGTCAGCCGCGATCGAGAGGATCGATTTGGCCGCCGACTTCGTCGAAACGTTCGGTATCGAGGACCTCGAGTTAGCAGTCGAAGCGACCGAAGACGACGAACTCGCATCGAATGGGAAGAGGGCGCTCGAAGCGTTCTACAGATTCCGTAGCGCGGCAGCGGATCGTCCGGATTCCGTCGAACACTTTCACTTCGGTCACGCAACCAATTTAAGAGGCGAAAGCGTAGACCAGATTCGATGACACGGGTGCTTCACACCGCCGACACCCATCTCGGCTATCGACAGTATCATAGCCCCGAACGGCAGACCGACTTCCTCGACGCCTTCCGTCAGGTCGTCGAGGACGCCGTCTCTGACGAGGTCGACGCCGTCGTCCATGCGGGGGATCTCTTTCACGATCGTCGGCCGGGGCTTTCCGATCTATTGGGCACGCTCGAAATTCTCGAAGACCTCGCCGACGCGTCGATTCCGTTTCTCGCCGTCGTCGGGAATCACGAAACCAAACGCTCGGCACAGTGGCTCGATCTCTTCGAGGTGATGGGGCTCGCGACTCGACTCGGGAGCGACCCGGTCGTTATCGACGACACCGCGTTCTACGGACTCGATTTCGTCCCGCCCGCTCGCCGCGAAGACCTCGATTACGAGTTCGAACCGCACGGCGTATCTCACGCTGCACTCGTCTCCCACGGTCGTTTTGCGCCGCTCGTTCCGGATTACGGCAACGTCGAATGGGATGTTCGGACCGTGCTCGATTCCGCCACGGTCGAATTCGATGCGGTGTTGTTGGGCGACGAACACGCCCCGAAAACGCAACAGATCGCGGACACGTGGGTCACCTACCCGGGGTCGACGGAACGAGCGAGCGCGAGCGAACGCGAAGAACGGGGGTACAATCTGATCGAGTTCGACGGCGACGTTCGGATTTCTCGTCGAGGGATACAGACCCGTCCGTTCGTCTTCGTCGATCTCGATCTCGGAGAGACCGAAGGGATCGAGCGTGTTCTCGACCGGCTCCGAGAGCACGATCTCGAGGGGACAATCGTCTACGTGTCGCTCGACGGAAAGGGCAAATCGATTTCGCCAGCCCAAATCGAATCGTTCGCCACAGAGGAAGGAGCGTTAGTCGCCCGGGTTAAAGACCGCCGAAATATCGACGATTCGGGGGAAGACATCGACGTTTCGTTCGCCGATCCGGACGACGCGGTCAACGAGCGACTCCGGGAACTGGAGTTGAGTGTCGCGGCCCGCGACCTCGATGAGACAATCCGCTCGGAATCGGTCTCGGACTCAAACGTCGCGGACGAAATCGAGCGCCGGGTCGAAGAACTGCTCTCGGATCCGGAGTCGTTCGAAGCGGCGGTCGAAACGGCGGCTCCCACCGACTCCGATCCCGATGGCGACCCGGATCCGAATTCCGCTGACTCACCGAAAGCCGAGAAAGCCGACGAGCAATCCTCGATGGTGGAGTATCTGTGAAGTTCGAACGCGTTCGGATTCGGAACTTCAAATCCCACGTCGACACTGAGCTGTCGCTTCGGGAGGGCGTCACAGTCATTCACGGTGTCAACGGAAGCGGGAAATCCTCCTTGCTTCAGGCGTGTTTTTTTGCCCTCTACGGTTCGTCGGCGATCGACGGCACGCTCGACGACGCCATCGCAAACGACGCCGAGGAGATGGGAGTGACGCTTGCGTTCAGCCACGCCGGGGGCGAATATCGGGTAGAGCGGGAGGTCAAACGTCGCGGCGAAACCGCACAGACGACGACGTGTGTTCTCGAAACGCCGTCGGGACCGATCGAGCAGGTGACCGACGTGGAAGCGCACATAGAGAAGCTGCTCCGCATGGACGCCGAGGCGTTCGTCAACTGCGCGTACGTCCAGCAAGGCGAAGTGAACAAACTCATCAACGCCTCCCCGAGCGAGCGGCAGGATATGATAGACGATCTCCTCCAACTCGGTACGCTCGAAACCTATCGCGAGCGAGCAAGCGACGCCCGCGTCGGCGTCAAACGGGTTCGTGATCGAAAACGCGAACTTCTGGCGGATCGGAAGCAAACGATCGAACAAAAGGAGGACGACGATCCTCACGGCCGTCTCAACGCGCTCGAAACAGAGCTCTCGGAGCTGACGGACGAAATCGAAACCAAAGAACGGGGCTGTGAGGCGGCGCAAAAGGCGCTCACCGAAGCCGAGGAAACGCTCTCGGAGTACGATGCCCGAAGGAAAGAGATTGACGAACTCGAGGGAGAAATCCGAGAGCTGACGGAGACGATATCGGAGACGGAACGCGAGCGGGAGTCGATCGAAGATCGAATCGGGTCGCTCCGCGAAACGGTCGAAACCCGGCAATCGGAGCTCGATGTCGCGCTCGCCGAAACCGATCTCGGTGAGGCGGACGAAGACATCGTCTCCGATCGTCTCGAGACGGTTGAGACGGAAATCGACGAGATTCGCGATCAGATCGAAGAGCGTCGACTCGAAGCGAGAGATCACGCCAATGACGCCGAAAACGCCCGCGATCGGATGAACGAGCTGCGTGAGCAGATCCAAGAAAAGCGGGAGAAGGCGACTCAGCTCGAATCGGAGGTCGAAGCCAAGCGGGACGAGCTCGATGAACGAGAAAGGCGTCTCGAAGAGCTGCGAGACCGGATCGACACGCTTCGGACGAACCTCGAAGACGCGCCCGTCGAGCGGGAGGAGCTTGACACGCACTACCAGTCCGTTCGAGAGCGGCTTTCCGAAAAGCGTGAGCGACTCGCTGAGTTGCGGACGGAACACAAAAACGCCTGCCAAGCCGTCCAGGAGGCCGAACAGTTGCTTGAGGAGGGAAAATGTCCCGAGTGCGGACAGCCGACCGACGGCTCGCCACACGTCGAAGGGATCGAGGACGAACGTGAACGCGTCGGCAAAATCGAATCGGAGATCCAATCGGTCGAATCGGAGATCCAATCGATCGAATCGGAAGTCGAACAAATCAAATCGTTCCGAGAAGATGCCTCTGACCTCGATCGACTCACCGAGAACCAAGACAACGTTCAGTCGTTGATCGAACAGCGCCGGGAGACGGTTACGGAAACGATCGATCGGATCGAGTCGCTCCGGGGCGAAGCCGAGGACGCCGAAGAGCGCGCAGCCGAGTACGAAAAACGAGCGACAGAGGCCGAAAAATCGGCAACGGAAGCCCGAGAAGCGATCGGCCAACTCAACGGGAAAAAGGCGGAACTCGACGACGCATGCGAACGGCTCGAACGTATCGACGATCTGTTGAGCGAGATCGCAGACATCGAACGCGATATCGATACATTACGGGAACGGCTGGCGAACAAAGGCGAACTGAACGACCAGCGGCGGGAGCAACTCAGCGATAAGCGCGAGCGGCGAGACGAGCTCGAAGCCGAGTTCGACGAATCGGCCATCGAGGAAGCAAAAGAAAACAAACGAAAGGCAAAAGCGTATCTGTCGGAGTTCGAGCCGTTCCTCGAAGAGAAACGAAACGAGCGAGACGAACTCCAAAACCGGATCGGAGCCGTGAAAAACGAACTCGACGAGTTGGAGTCACTCAAACAGCAGCGCGACGAACTCGAATCGACAGTCGAGAGACTTGAATCGCTGTACGACGAGGCTGCACAACTGCAAGAGACCTACGGAGAACTCAGACACGAACTCAGACGGCGGAACGTCGATCGCCTCGAGACGATGCTCAACGAAACGTTCGATCTCGTCTATCAGAACGATTCCTACGCGCGAATCGAACTCGACGGCGAGTACGAGTTGACGGTGTACCAAAAGGACGGGACGCCGCTCGATCCCGAGCAACTCTCCGGGGGCGAACGAGCCCTTTTCAACCTGTCGCTTCGATGTGCTATCTATCGATTGCTCTCGGAGGGAATCGAGGGACTGGCACCGACGCCACCACTGATCCTCGACGAACCGACGGTGTTTCTCGACTCCGGACACGTTTCGAAGCTGGTCGAGTTGATCGAATCGATGACACAACACGGCGTCGCACAGATCATCGTCGTCAGCCACGACGACGAACTCGTCGGCGCTGCGGACGACTTAATCGCGGTGCGGAAAGATCCGACGACGAACCGATCGAGCGTCGAGCGCTCCGTGGCGGCGGAGACGTTACCGTAGCGCTGACAGTCCCTCGCTCGCGAGTTCAGTGACGGCGTAGCCGCGTTCGGCTTCGACGTCCGTCTCTCGGATCAATCCCGCCGCGCGTAGCTCCATCAGGCGACCGTGGAGGTCGGATTCACAGAGATCACAGAGATCCAAGAGTTCACGCGCCGAGAGCGGCCCCCGTTCGTCGAGTTCGATGAGCAAACCCAAGAGCTGTTCGGAGTGAACAGCTGTGAGGATTCGGCGCTGTGGTTCCGAAACAGCTTTCGCCGCGATGGTTAACGGCGAATCGCCGGTCACCGTCAGTTCGCTGTTCGGAAGATACTGTTCAGTTCCCGTTTTGGGATCCCTGACGAGACTCGACTGCTCCGATGATTTGATCAACAGATACCGCGTCCCGTCGTGTACGACCACTCTCACGCTGTTTCCCCCTCCTCGTTTTCGTGTTCTTTATCAGTGTATCGACCGGTCTTGACTCCCCAATAATATCGCACGGTGGCGGCCCCGGCGACAGTCCCGATGAGTACGGCCGGGAATCCCGTTTCGTAGTCCCCACGAAAGTATATGAACATCGCGCCGATCGAGAGGGCCGCAATTGCGACGTTGAGAAGGAGAACGGACGCCCAAAACGCTCGAAACAACTCGTCAGGAACGTTTTCGGTGGCACCGAGCGATTCACGGATCGTTCGTGTCGAATCCGGCGGATCCGGGCCGAGGCTATCCGGATCGAACTCGTCCGGCTCGTCGGGCCAGGCGTTCTCATCCTCGTCCTCTTCGAGCGGGTTCACGGTCAGACTGACGAGGCGGAGAACGAAAAATCACGCGGACGAGTCGAGGTCGACGGCGTGGTCCGTCTCGATCCACGCGAGCGGGTTCTCTGAATCGTGAAACACGATACCATCGTCAGTCGGGTAGGATTCGATCGATGGGCTCGCGTCTGAACCTATCGTCTCGTTCCGTTCGGCGCTACTGTTCTCGATCGAGCCGTTTGTATCGGACACGGTACGTCACCGACCGGATATACTATCTCATGTCGTATACCGGTGTACTCGATATTGGGATACGACACGCGTTGGGAAACTACCCTGAGTATTTATATACCGGAACGGAACACCGAGAGTTTTTAGCGCCAAGGGTATGGAGTACCGCCATGGAACAGGGAACGCTCGGGCAGTTCGACGGGTCGGACCACAGCGCCAGCGAGCGGCCGAAAGCCGAGGCCGCCGCCATTGCCGGCAACGATGGCAGCGATGCCCCGATCGTCGATATATCCGAACAGGAGTTCCCCGACGCCGACGGAACTATCGATTTCGCCGTCACACAGGTGGATTACACTATCGAAGGGCACGGCGACGACGAGTATCCGGTCCTCCACGTCTTCGGCCGAGTTCCCGGAACCGGGGACGATACACCGATACACGCCCGCGTGTTCGGCTTCAGACCGTATTTTTACACGCCGATCTCCGAACTCGACCTTGCGGCTGACGCCGAGGATCCGCTCTCGGAACCCGAGATCGTCGATTCGCGGCTCGATCACGATCGGCTAACGGGAATCGAAACGTATGGACATCGGGCCGCTAACGGACACGAGATAGGTGATCACGATAAATCCGAGCTCGTAGTGTACGAATCGATACGGGGGGAGTCTCTGGTTAAGGTGTTCGGACAGACTCCCAGGGACGTCGGGCAACTGCGCGATCGGTTCGACCACTACGAAGCGGATATTCTCTTTCCGAACAGGCTACTCATCGACAAGGATATCACGAGTGGCATCCGGGTGCCGACGCGGCGACTCGATGACGGGAGTCTGAAGATTCACCACACCGAGATCGACCCGGTCGATGTCGACGCCGAAAGCCGCGTTCATATGCTCGATATCGAGGTCGAAGATCGGCACGGGTTTCCCGAAGACGGAGAACAGGAGATCATCTGTCTGACCGCTCACGATTCGTATCGTGACGAATACGTTATCTGGCTGTATGAGGACTCGGACGGGGTTGCTGCCCCAGACACTCTCCCCGGTTACGATCCGATCGGAGGCGACGAACTCTCCGTCGACATCCGACTCTTCGAGAAGGAAGCTTCGATGCTCGTCGATTACCTCGATTACGTCGAGGAGACGGATCCGGATTACCTCTGCGGCTGGAATTTCGACGATTTCGACGCACCGTACCTCATCGACCGTATCGACCGTCTTTCGGGGCGTCACGACCGACTCGAGTCCGATCGACTCTCCCGCGTGAACGAGGTCTGGGATTCCGGCTGGGGCGGCCCGAACATCAAAGGACGCGTCGTGTTCGATCTCCTCTACGCCTATCAGCGGACGCAGTTCTCCGAGCTGGATTCGTATCGGCTCGACGCCGTCGGCGAGGAGGAACTCGGGATCGGCAAGGAGCGGTATCCCGGTGACATCGGCGATCTGTGGGGGGACGATCCCGAACGACTGCTCGAGTACAACCTCCGGGACGTGGAGCTGTGCGTCGAGCTTGATCGCAAACAGAACATCATCCCGTTCTGGGAGGAAGTCGCCTCCTTCGTCGGCTGCAAACTCGAGGACGCGACCACGCCGGGCGACGCCGTGGATATGTACGTCCTCCACGAGATTCACGGCGAGTACGCGCTTCCCTCGAAAGGGCAACAGGAGTCCGAGGAGTACGAGGGCGGGGCAGTCTTCGAGCCGATCTCGGGGGTCAAAGAGATGGTGAGCGTGCTCGATCTCAAGAGCCTGTATCCGATGTGCATGGTGACGATAAACGCCTCCCCCGAAACGAAGGTGGATCCAGACGAGTACGACGGGGAGACCTACGTCGCCCCCAACGGGACGAATTTCCGGAAGGAACCGGACGGGATGATCCGAGAGATGGTCGACGAGCTGCTCGAAGAGCGCGAGCGGAAGAAGTCGCTGCGAAACGAGAACGATCCCGGGTCGGACGAGTACGAGACGTTCGATCGCCAGCAGGCGGCCGTGAAGGTGATCATGAATTCACTCTATGGAGTGTTGGGATGGGATAGGTTCCGCCTCTACGACAAAGAAATGGGAGCGGCGGTGACAGCAACCGGACGGGACGTGATCGAGTTTACCGAGAAAGCAGCGGCCGAACTTGACAAAGAGGTGACGTACGGTGATACCGACAGCGTCATGCTGGAACTCGGCGGCGAAATAGCCAAAGAAGACGCGATAGAGCAGTCTTTCGAGATCGAATCACACATCAACGACAGGTACGACGAGTTCGCAGCGCAGCTGAACGCCCACACCCACCGGTTCCAGATCGAGTTCGAGAAACTCTATCGGCGGTTTTTCCAGGCCGGCAAGAAGAAACGCTACGCCGGACACATCGTCTGGAAGGAGGGGAAGGACGTCGACGACATCGACATCACCGGCTTCGAGTACAAGCGCTCGGACATCGCTCCCCTGACGAAAGAGGTCCAAAAGAACGTCCTCGAGATGATCGTTACGGGTGCGGAGCGAGACGAGATAAAAGACTACGTCCGTGACGTGATAGAGCGGGTGCAGGCCGGGGACGTAAGCCACGACGAGATCGGGATCCCAGGCGGGATCGGCAAGAAACTCGATAATTACGACACCGATACGGCACAGGTTCGCGGCGCGAAATACGCGAACCTCCTCTTCGGGACGAACTTCGCGAGCGGATCGAAGCCGAAACGGCTGTACATCGAGAAAGTCCATCCGTCGTTCTTCCGAGAGGTCGAAGAGGAGTTGGATCTCGACCCGTCGATGGATCAGTTGTACGGCGAGTTCAAACGCGAAGCCGAAAGCGGCGAGGCGGTCATCTGTTTCGAGTTCGAGGATCAGGTGCCCGACGCGTTCGAGGTCGACTACGAGAAGATGCTCGATAAGACGCTGAAGGGACCGATCGCGCGTATCATCGAGGCGCTCGATATCTCGTGGGATGAAGTCGAAAGCGGGCAGGAACAAACGGGGCTCGGGAACTTTATGTAACCTGTCCTGGCGGCTCGATGACTTCCACCATACAAAAAATATTTTCCGAATAAGAAATTCAAATCACACTGAACCCGAAACTATTATGGGTATCACGGTATGATACAGTAGTAGACAATTCATGGCTACGCTAGAGATCAGAAACCTGCACGCGTCGGTCGCTGAAGAGGGAGGCGAGACCATCCTTCGCGGTGTCGACCTCGAAGTGAACTCCGGAGAGATCCATGCTCTCATGGGACCGAACGGTTCCGGTAAATCGACTACGGCGAAGATCATCGCCGGTCACCCTGCCTACGAGGTAACCGAGGGAGACGTGTTACTCCACATCGAAGAGGACGAGTTCGAAGACATCGAGATCGAGGAAGACCAGCTCACCTGGGATCTGTTGGAACTCGAACCGAACGAGCGGGCCGCGCTCGGCGTTTTCCTCGGCTTTCAGTATCCTGCCGAGATCGAAGGCGTCACGATGGTCAACTTCCTTCGAACGGCGCTGAACGCCAAACTCGAGGAGCGAGAGGAACTCTTCGAAGGCGACGAGGCTGAAGAAGAAGAAGACGACGAAGAAGTCGGATACGACACCTCTCCGATGGAAGGTAACGTCGACGAAGGCGATGTCGGAGTCGCGGAGTTTCAGGCGATTCTGCAGGAGAAGATGGAACTGCTCGACATGGACGAGAAGTTCGCCCACCGTTACCTCAACGCCGGCTTTTCCGGCGGGGAAAAGAAACAGAACGAAGTGCTGCAGGCCGCCATCCTGGAACCCTCGATCGCCGTGCTCGATGAGATCGACTCCGGACTGGATATCGATCGGCTGCAGGACGTCTCCAACGGGATCAACGCCCTTCGCGACGAACAGGGAACTGGCATTCTCCAGATCACCCACTACCAGCGTGTCCTCGACTACGTCGAACCGGATCACGTCCACGTTATGCTCGACGGCAAGATCGCAAAAAGCGGTGACGCCACGCTCGCCGAAGAGCTCGAGGACAAAGGATACGACTGGGTCCGAGAGGAAGTGTACGAAGCCGCGTAACCGTTTACAGTTACGCACAACCCTATAACCACACAGACGTAATTACAACCAATGAGTTCCGAAGAACACCTACAAGAGACCGACACCGAGGCCCGATTCGAGTTCAAAAAGGAGGAAGCGTCCGCCTTCAAGACCGAGAAGGGTCTCACCGAGGAGACGATTCGCGTCATCTCCGAGGACAAAGACGAACCGGAGTGGATGCTCGAACGCCGTCTTCGCGCGCTAGAGCAGTTCCAGCAGATGCCGATGCCGACCGACTGGCCGGGGCAGCCCGACCTTTCGGAGGTCGATGTCGACGAGATCGTCCCGTACATCCGACCCGACATCGAAACCCGCGGCGGCGCCGAAAACTGGGAAGACCTCCCGGAAGAGATCAAGGACACGTTCGACAAACTCGGCATTCCGGAAGCCGAAAAGAACGCGCTCTCGGGCGTCGGCGCGCAGTACGAATCCGAGATCGTCTATCAGAACATGCAAGAACAGTGGGAGGAGAAGGGCGTCATCTTCTGTGACATGGACAAAGCCGTTCAGGAGCACGAAGAACTCGTCCGTGAGTACTTCATGACGAAGTGCGTCCCCCCGAGCGATAACAAGTTCGCCGCCCTCCACGGTGCGATCTGGTCCGGCGGCTCGTTCGTCTACGTCCCCGAGGACACGACGGTCGACATGCCCGTTCAGGCGTACTTCCGGATGAACTCCGAAGGGATGGGCCAGTTCGAGCACACGCTCATCATCGCTGAAGAGAACTCGGAGATGCACTACATCGAGGGCTGTTCCGCGCCCAAGTACTCCGCGTTCAATCTCCATTCGGGCGGCGTCGAAGTGTTCGTCAAAGAAGACGCTCACGTTCAGTACTCGACCGTACAGAACTGGTCGAAGAACACCTACAACCTGAACACGAAGCGCGCCATCGTCGAGAAAAACGGGACGATGGAGTGGGTTTCCGGTTCGATGGGATCGAAAGCGACCATGCTGTACCCGTGTACGATTTTGAAGGGCCCCGGCGCGACCGACAACCACATCACGATCGCGTTCGCGGGCGAGGGACAGAACATCGACACCGGCGCGAAAGTCTATCACAACGCACCGAACACGAAATCCACGATCGAATCGAAATCGATCTCGAAGGACGGCGGCCGCACGAACTACCGCGGCCTCGTCCACATCGCCGACGGCGCCGAGAACTCCTCGACTGCCGTCGAGTGTGACGCGCTGATGTTCGACAACGAGTCGACCTCCGATACCATGCCGTACATGGAGATCGAGGAGTCGAAAGTCGACGTCGCTCACGAGGCGACCGTCGGGAAGATCGGCGACGAGGACGTCTTCTATCTCCAGTCCCGCGGGCTGGACGACGACGACGCAAAGCAGATGATCGTCGCCGGATTCATCGAGCCGATCACAGAAGAGCTGCCGATCGAGTACGCGGTCGAACTCAACCGCCTCATCGAACTCGAAATGGAGGGTTCGCTTGGATAACATGAGCACGCAGGTACACGCATCAATCGACGAAGCGACCGTTCGCCAGATATCCGACGAACTCGACGAGCCGGAGTGGCTTCTCGAGACGCGACTCGATGCGCTTTCCGCGCTCGAGGAGATCGACTTCCCGGACGTCATCCAGACGCCGGGGCGCACGTGGACGAACCTCGAAGCGCTCGATTACGAGAGTCTGGTCGATCCGCTTGAGGCTGCCGAAGAGAAAGATCAGATCGGGCCGGACAACATCGATGTACTGTCTTTCACCGACGCACTCGACGAGCACGGCGATCTGCTCGAAGAGCACTTCGGTAGCGTCGTCGATCCACAGACGAACTATCTGACTGCGCTCTCGACTGCGCTTTTCACGACCGGAACGGTCGTGTACGTCCCCGAAGGCGTCGACGCGGAGGACGTGACGATCCGGACGACGATGAACTCCCGATCGCTTTTCAACTACACGCTCGTCGTCACCGAGGAGTCTTCGTCGGTAACAGTGTTCGAGCGACAAGAGACGGGAGACAGCGTGGACGGGAACCGCTATTACAGCGGGATCACCGAAGTCGTCGCCGGCGAGAACAGCTACGTCCAGTTCGGTAACCTTCAGGACCTCGACGAGACGACGTACACCTACGCGCTCAAAGAGGCGGTCGTCGACACCTACGCGACGGCCAGCTGGATCGACTGTAACATCGGATCGCACCTGACGAAATCGTCCGTCGAGAGCCACCTCGATGGCGACTCTTCGGAGACGAAGATCGTGGGCGCGTTCTACGGACACGACGACCAACACTTCGATGTCGACGCCCGCGTCTGGCACAGAGGCGAGCACACGACGGCCGACCTCGTCACTCGCGGCGTCATCGACGACGAAGCACGATCGGTCTATGAAGGCGTCCAAGATGTCGGCAGGGAGGCGTGGGATACGAGTTCCTATCAGCGCGAAAACACGCTTATGCTCTCCGACGAGAGCGAAGCCGACGCCTCGCCGAAACTCATCATCAACAACCACGACACGGAAGCGTCTCACAGTGCGACTGTGGGACAGGTTTCCGCGGAGGATATGTTCTACATGACCTCCAGAGGACTCGGCGAACGTCTCGCGAAGAATATGCTCGTCGAGGGATTCTACGTCCCCGTCTTCGAGGAGATCGAAGTCGAGGAGCTTCGCGAAGATCTCAAGGGTCGGATTCAGGACCGCTTGCAGTCGCGAGACTGATACGGAGCACCGTAGCCAATTGAAGAGTTCAGGGCTTATCTCTCGTGGTCGTGTCCCGATTACTCGTTGGAAGCCGATGGACTCCGACGAGACTCCCTCCGGAACGCCCGATTGGCCGTTTGATCTCTTTGCTCCCGACGGGTACGCTTATAGCCGTGGCCTCCTGAATACCGCGTATGGATGGTTCGGAGGGGATTCGGCCGTGAGCCTCACACATCCCGTCGCGTCTGATCATCAACTCGCCCGTCTCCTCCAGATCGGAATGGTGTTGGAGGAGGTCGTCGAAGCGAGAGCGCACAAACACTACGAGACGCTCGGTGACGATGAACTCGATCCCGAAATAGTCGAGTTACTCGCCGATGCAGCGGAGGAATCCGCCGAACACCGCCGCCGACTAGAGACGCTCGTCGACGAGCTCGACGCGGACCCCATCGCTTACGAGGAGATCGAAGCGCTCGTCGCCGCTCGGTACGAAACGGATACTGACTTCGACGGCGTACTCTACGATCAACTGTGTAACGAAGAGACGGCGTACAAGTTTTACGACGATCTGATAACGGCGATCGAAAACTCCGACATCGAATTCAGCGTCG
>LKMJ01004485.1_pt1 | contig 13129 bp, 15 predicted proteins | sample 643391 | NCBI WGS metagenome assembly LKMJ01 (sample SAMN04112250, study PRJNA286221) | soda lake metagenome | biome: soda lake; feature: Kulunda Steppe; material: water; isolation source: sample PL-Br10 brine of Picturesque Lake | place: Russia: Kulunda steppe | collected 2010-07
GTGCGACCGAGGACGAACGCGGCGAACCCTTCGTCGGCCGGAGCGGTGACGTGCTCGACGACGCGCTGCGGGACGTCGGGCTTGCGCGCGTAGACGTCCGGATCACGAACTGCGTGCGCTGTCGCCCCCTCGAGAACCGCGATCCGACCGCCGAAGAACTGGACAACTGCAAGCCGTATCTGGATCGGGAACTCGAACTCGTCGACCCAGAGATTATCGTCACGCTCGGGAAAGTCCCCAGCGAGCACGTTCTAGATCGATCGGTGGGAATCACGTCGGAAGCCGGACGCGTTGAGGACGTCCGCATCGGTGGGCGCTCGCGGCGCGTCCTGCTGTCGGTGCATCCTGCCGCCACGCTGTACGACCGGAGCCAGCGCGACACCTTCGACGAGACCATCGCTACCGCGGCGGATCTCGGTGGGGGCGGAGGATCGGGCGGGCAGGCTCGACTCGGGGAGTACTGAGGCCGACCGGGGACGTACCGGTCACCGGTACGCTCTCTGGGCGACGAGATGTCGGTCGCTTGCTCCCGTATCGTCTCCCTCTCCAGCCGATTGGCTCGCCTCGCTCACTTGCCAGCGCGCGCCGCTGCTGACTGGCGTCACTTCCCCCTGCTCGGTATTGCAACATCTAAATGCCCGGCCCCCCCAGAGAGAGGTAATGAACGGGAATCGGTTCGGTCGCCTCTTTCAGGTGACCACGTTCGGCGAAAGTCACGGCGAGGCGATGGGTGTCACGGTCTCGGGCTGCCCGGCAGGGCTCGAACTCTCAGAGGAGGACATTCAGGGCGACCTCGACCGGCGCAAACCCGGTCAGTCGATGATCTCGACGTCCCGCGGCGAGCCGGATGCCGTCTCGATCAAAAGCGGGATTCAGGACGGCTACACGACGGGAACGCCCATTGGGATGGTCATCCAGAACAAGGACGCCCGCTCGGGCAAGTACGAGCCATTCATTACTGCGCCCCGACCGTCCCACGGCGACTTTACGTACTCGGCGAAGTTCGGCACGCGAAACTGGGGTGGCGGCGGGCGATCCTCCGCGCGCGAGACGGTGAACTGGGTCGCTGCCGGAGCGATCGCGAAGAAGCTGCTCGCACAGCAGGGGATCGAACTCAAGGCACACGTCAACCAGATCGGCGACGTCGAAGCTCCCGACGTGAGCTTCGAGCAGATGCTCGAACACAGCGAGGAAAACGACGTCCGGTGTGCCGATCCCGACGCCGCAGCGGAGATGCAGGAACTGATCGAGGAGTACCAGCGCGAGGGTGACTCGATCGGCGGCTCGATCTACTTCGAGGCGCGCGGCGTTCCGGTCGGTCTCGGCGCGCCGCGCTTCGATTCCCTGTCAGCGCGTCTGGGACAGGCCATGATGTCGGTACCCGCAACGACGGCCTTCGAGTTCGGACTGGGAACCGAGGCCGCCGAGTGGACCGGCAAGGAGCGAAACGACGACTGGGCGTTCGACGACGAGGGCATCCCCGTCCCGGTCGAGAACGATCACGGCGGCATTCAGGGCGGCATCTCCAGCGGCGAACCGATCTACGGCGAGGTGACGCTTCACGCCCCGACCTCGATCCCGAAGACCCAGCAGACCGCCGACTGGGAGACGGGTGAACTCAAAGACGAGAAAGTGATCGGCCGTCACGACCCCGTGCTCCCGCCACGGGGCGTCCCGGTCGTCGAGGCGATGCTGGCGCTCACGCTCGTCGACTTCATGTTGCTCTCCGGCCGGATCAACCCCGACCGTGTCGACGACCAGCCGGGCGAGTACGATACCGACTACCACCCGAGCAACCCGCGTACCGAGTGATGCACGTCGGCGTCGGCAGTACGAATCCGGTCAAGATCGGTGCGGTCGAAGAAGCGCTGTCGGACCTCGCAGACGTCCACGTTGAGGGGGTTGCCGTCGACTCCGGTGTTCCCGAACAGCCCTGGGGACGCGCGGAGACGATCGACGGCGCGGAGAACCGTGCCCGACGCGCGCTCGATGACGGGAGCTACGATCTTGGAGTCGGAATCGAGGGCGGTGTCGAGGAGATCGACGGGATACCCGGACTGTCACTGATCATGTGGGCCGCTGTTACTGACGGCAACCGGCTGGTCCGTGGTGGCGGGCCGACGCTTCCACTTCCGACGGGGATCAGTGACCGGCTTCGTGACGGTGAGGAACTCGGACCGATCCTTGACGATGAACTCGACCGTTCGAACATCGCCGAGCAGGAGGGTGCGGCGGGCGTCCTGACCGGGGACACCATCTCGCGGCAGTCGGCGCTAGTCCACGCAGTCGCGGGCGCGATCGGTCCGTTCGCCACCGACGAGTACGAGCGTTAGCCAGTCGTACCAACGGGGGGTTCCGAAGCGCTAGATCGGGGGATTCGATGCATGAAAACCGCCAGACTGCAACGGATTAACTGACCGTACCAAACCCGCTAAGTCAGTTCTTGCTCTGTACTGTAGTATGAGCACGACCGCCGCGACGACTGCCACCGACGGACTGGACATTGATCTGAACGAGAAACAGCACCAGATCCTTGCGTACCTCCGCGAGAAAGGAGCCACAAAAACCTACTTCAAGTCCCGGAACATCGGCAAGGCGCTGGATATGACGGCAAAGGAGGTCGGTGCGAACATGACTGCGATCCAGAACGGGTCGGTGGGAATCGACGTCGAGAAGTGGGGCTACTCGTCGAGCACGACCTGGAAAGTGACGATCTAGGGATCGAAGCGGATCAGTCCGTCCGCATCGGCGGCCAGCGTCTGGGCGTCCGGCCCGAACGAGTCGGCGTACCGAACGACAAGCGTCAGTACAGTCTCCGGTTCGACGACTCCGTAGCCGTCTTCGCGTGCGAGCAGTCCGGCTTCCTCCAGTTTCTTGGCATACTTGCTCACCGTCGGCTGTGAGACATCGAGCGCCGTGGCAAGCGTACTGCCTGTCGCATCGGGATCGCGGAGCAGTTCGATAATCATCCCCCTGGGGGTCTCTCGCCGGAGGTAGCCGAGGGCGGTCTGCTCGAACGTGGAAAACCGACCGGCAGGGAAGTACCGCCTGTAGTCACCGTCCCGGCGCGTCTCGACGCGCCCGGAGTCGACGAGTTCGCGGAGGTGGTGCTGGGCCTCGCCCGTACCAAGCTGGAGGTCGTCACGGATCTTCGAGAAGTGTGCGCCCGGCGTCGTCGAGAGGTACCCCCCGATCGCGGACCGGGGTTCGCTGCGCTCGTCGTGATCCCCCTCTGAGCCTGCTGCCATCCCGGCGAGCGGGCTGGCGGCTCCGAGTGCGGCGAACCGGCGCAACGTTGCGCGCTTTCCCTCGTCTACCGGACGCTCTGGCATCTACTGCGATATAGAGGACTGCGTAATAAAACCGCTTCGGGTGGCCGACTACTGCACTTCGTCTTCGAGTTCGACGTTACCTTCCTCGATCTCCTCGTCCATTTCGTCGATCACTTCGTCGGCGCTTTTGATGCCCGTTCCGGCTTTGCCTTCCTTGATCTTCTGTGCTTCCTCCTCCATTGCCTCGATATCCATCTCGGCTTCCTCGTCGATCTCGCCGAGGATCTCCTCGATGTCGTTCAGGCCGAGCAGTTCGGCCGTGTCGTCGTCGAAGTCGAGGCTGTCGAGGGCGCTGGTCTGCTGTTGGACATCGCTCCCCGAGAGATGTTTGCCGTAGCGGCCGATCATGGAGGTGAGCTCTTGGGGCATGACGAAGGTCGTCGACTCGCCCTTGCCGATCTCTTCTAACGTCTCCATTCCCTGATCGATGATAGCGCGTTCGCCCATCGATTCGGCGGATTTCGCACGAAGCACGGTCGAAATCGAGTCACCCTGCGCTTCGAGGATCTGACTCTGTTTCTCACCCTGTGCGCGGATGATGTTGGACTGTTTGTCACCTTCGGCCTTCTCGACGGCGCTTCGGCGTTCACCCTGCGCTTCGAGGATCATTGCGCGGCGACGGCGCTCGGCAGAGGTCTGTTTCTCCATGGCCTGCTGGACATCCTTGGAGGGGTTGACCTCGCGGACCTCGACTGACTCGACGCGGATCCCCCACTCGTCGGTGGGTTCGTCGAGTTCCTTTCGGATCTTCGCGTTGATCTCCTGGCGCTTGTTCAGCGTGTCGTCGAGTTCCATGTCACCCAGCACGGCACGGAGGGTTGTCTGGGCGAGGTTCGAGACTGCCTTCTTGTAGTTGTCTACTTCGAGGAACGCCTTCTTGGCGTCCATAACCTTGATGTAGACGACCGCGTCGGCGGTCACCGGGGAGTTGTCACGGGTGATCGCCTCCTGTCGTGGGACATCAAGGGTCTGTGTACGCATATCGAAGGCGTACGTCCGCGAGACAAAGGGCGGAACGAAGTTGATACCGGGCTGGAGGAGCTTTCGATACTCGCCGAACACTGTCAGTGCGCGTTTCTCGTACGCGTCGACGATCTCGACCATGCTCGCAACCGTTACGATCGCGAGCAACAGGACGAGTCCGACCAGTATGGTTGGACCGATTCCGATCAGGGCAATTGTAACTGCCATATAAATAATTGCGGATCCGGACGTAAAAATACTTCTCGTTTCGTGTCACGGATCAGTCAAGACTGGCGGCATCTCATTCCCTCGCCCGTTCGGTTTCGGTGCTATCGGACACGTCCTCCGCCGGGGATGGGGCGGCATCTTCTCCTATGTCTTCATCGTCATCCGCGCGTTCGCCGTCGCTCTCGTCGAGTTCGCGATCGCGCGCGAGCGCCCGGTCGATCTCGTCCTCGTCGAGATGCTCGAACGAGTCGACAGTGAGCACGTTGCCGCCGCCGGGATCCACGACGATCACTTCCGTTCCCTCCTCGATCTCTCGATCCATACTGCGGGCCTGATAGAAGGGGTTGAACCCACCCTCTTCGAGTTTGATCTGTCCGCTCTGTTTCGTGACTCGCTCGGTGACGTAGCCAGTCTGGCCGGTAAGCGAATCCGAGTTACTCGTCTGCCCAGCTTCGGTCCCGCCGTAGAGATCGAACTCACGATAAATAAACAGGGCAACGGCGCCGGTCACGAGTACCATCCCGGCGAGGGCGAGCGTCGAGACGGGCCCACCGAGTACGCCGCCGATAGCAAGCCCCAGCAATCCCGCCACCAGCAGGGCGACGCCGAGGACAATGAAGTTCGCGCCGGGAGCCATCGCTTCCATCATAAGCAGGATGATCCCTGCGATCACGAGTAGCGTCGGCGCATCGATAGCCTGCAAGACCATACTCGCCTTTGGGGTTGCGGTGGATTAACAGTTGTGCAGAGCCCGTCCTCACGCGAACACGGTCACGGTTCTGGCGAGAATTAGTACCGCAATGACGACGCCCAGCACGACGAACACGGCGTTTTCGGCGGCGATCGTTTCCGGTTCGATCGACGTGTCGATGCGGCCGCTCTCGTTGACGATACCGTTTTCATCGACATCGTCGACGTCGAAGCGCCACTCGTCGTCGGCTTCTGTCTCGACGTTATTCGGCGACTCAGGCGACGGGTCGTCACGTCCGTCCGGTGGTCCAACCGGGGTCTGCTCGGACTCGCCCCGACGCTCCGGTTCGCCGCTCCCGTCAGTCATACCGGTCGTTTGCGCTCCAGTGACAAAAGACCGCGGCTCTCCGCGCGCTACTCGTCGGCGACGGCCCGGCGTGCTTCGAGGATATCCCCGGCGTAGACGACGCCGCGTTCGGCATCGACCGTGACACGATCGAGATCGTCGATTGTATCCGCAAGCTGCGCGCCGCTGATCATCGGGATGTCGAGTTCGCGGGCGACCATGGCTGGATAACCGGTCAGACCGGGCCGAGAGTCGACGATTCCGGCCAGTTTCTCCGTATCCCCGGAGAACTCGCCGTCGAACTCGGGGCTGAGCGCGAGGATCGCATTCTCCGGCACCTCCGAGAGGTCCCCGTCTTCGGCCCCGACGACCGGTCCCGAGACGCGCCCGTCGACGACGACCCGGCCGGACGCGACCGTCTCTGCGGCAACGTGAACCTTGAGGAGGTTCGTCGAGTGGACGTCATCGAACTCGGTCATCATTCCCGAAAGTACGACGACGGTATCACCGCTTTTCGCAACTCCGGTGTCCATCGCCGCCTGTACGGCGTTTTCGATGAGCCTGTCCGAGCCTTCCTCGACGAAGATCGTGTCTGCGGGCTGGACGCCGCCGGAGAGAGCGAGTCTGCGACGGACTCCCTCGTTCGGCGTCGCGGCGACGACCGGGACACCGGGCCGGAACTTTGCTGTCTTCAGCGCGGTGTAGCCGGATTCGCTCGCTGCAACCACGGCGCTCGCGCCGATGTCGCGGGCAAGATAGCGTGCTGAGCGAGCGAGTGCATCGGTCCGTGTGTCGTCGGCCGTGGGGACGCGCTGTTCGCGGAGTTCGCGATACTCGGTGCTCCGTTCGATCTCCCGGACGATCCGGTCCATCGCTTCGACCACACGAACGGGATGGTCACCGATCGCTGTCTCGCCCGAGAGCATCACTGCGTCAGTACCGTCGAGGACGGCGTTCGCCACGTCGGACGATTCCGCGCGGGTCGGTCGTCGTGCATGGACCATCGAGTCGAGCATCTCCGTCGCGGTGATAACCGGAACACCGGCTTCACGGCATTTCCGGATGATCCGTTTCTGGACGACCGGCACCTGCTCCATCGGACACTCGACACCGAGGTCGCCGCGGGCGACCATGATCCCGTAGGACGCCTCGATGATCTCGTCGAGATTCTCGACCGCGCCAGCGCGCTCGATCTTCGAGATGATCGGGATATCAGCCCCGTGCTCTTCGAGCACCTCGTTGACCGCATAGACATCCTCGGCGTCACGCACGAAACTCGCCGCGACCAGGTCGACTTCCTTTTCGGCAGCGAGCGCGAGGTCACGCCGGTCCTTTTCGGTGACGACCTCGAGATCGAGATCGACACCGGGGACGTTGACCCCCTTGCGGGCGGTTAGCTTGCCGCCACTGATGACCTTGGCGTACACGTCGTCACCGTCGACCTCGGTAACGGTGAGTTCGATTCGTCCATCGTCGAACAGGACGGTATCACCGGCCTCGACGCCGGTAATGGGAATCGAGAGGCCGACCGCCTCGGACGTCGCATCGTTTCCCTCGTACAGGCGGATCTCGGAACCGGTTTCGAGTTCGATCGACCCGTCGATATCGGCCGTTCGGATCTCCGGCCCTTTCGTGTCGAGCATCGCTGCGAGTGGTTCGTCGGCCGCCCGTCCGACCGCCTGAATCCGATCGATTAGGTCGGCCCGATCTTCCCGGCCGCCGTGGCTCGCGTTGATCCGCGCGACCGACATTCCCGCATCGGCGAGATTCCGAAGCATACTGCGGGAGTCCGAGGCTGGCCCGATAGTACAGACGATTTTCGCGTTTCTCATACCCTCACCTACACCCGACCGATCAAAAAACGCAATGATTACGGCTCAGCGTCCGAACGATCATTTCCTTTTTGTTCGTGCGGAAAACGATCGTAACGGAGCATACACGTACAGTTTTACAGTCCGAATCCGGAATGCCGACACTATTATCGTTCGGAATGCATTTAATATTGGCTCGGAGCCTGGTGAATATGTTCGACTTCACTTCGGGCACGGTCCCCGTCTCCCCCGTTGAGGGGCGAACTACTCTCCGGACGAGCAGGGTCTCTCCATGAGCGATCACGCCATCGTTGCCGACGGTCTTCCGACGAGATAATGCGACTCCTGTTGAGCGGCCTCGTGACGGACTGGACACCGTTCGACATCACAGTAACTCCGAGCGATCTCGAAACACTCGGGCGGGTACTGCTGACGGGACTGGTTGCCCTCGTCCCTGTCGCGTACGTCGTTGCGGCGAGACGCGTCGACAGCTACCGGCTGAACTGAGCCAGTATCCTCTTGACGCTCGAGGGCGACCGTGTTGATATGGACGACGACGAAGGAATTCTCTCCACCCTGCCGGATGCCCCGTTGACGACAGATGCCGTAGATGCGCTCGATGCGAGCGCCAGCGTGCGCGAGGCTACCGTGGTTATGGTCCGTGGCGGTGGTGGCCGTGCAGGACCCGACGAGGACCATACCGACGACGTACTGCTCGCGACGGACGGCCGGATCCGCTATCTCTCACGGGTTCCCGAAGACGGCTGGTTGGTCGAGTACTCGCAGTCCTACGGCGAGGACGAGTACGATGCCGCCTTCGAGGAAGTGCTGGCGGTTGCACAGGAGACCGCAGAACGCAAGTATCAGTCCCAGACAGAGTTCGAGCTGTAGTCGATACAGGCGCTCAGCTCGACGTTTCGACCGGTGCGCCCGGTGCGTTCGTCTTCACGCTTTGTAACCCCTGCTTTGCCTTCTGTTTGGAGGAGTATCCCTGGCCGCTGTCGGCGATGATGTTCCCGTTGTCGTGGACGAGCCGCCAGCGCCACTTGGCCGCCCTGTCGGCGAACAGCTCTGCCGTCGCGTTGCTGCCAGCAGGATCGGTCTCGACCGGTTCGTCCTTTGATTGGTCCACGACGTTCGCACCGGCGATATTGCGCTTGACGCTTTCGAGTCCTTGCTTTGCTTTCTGTTTCGACGCGTACCCCTCGCTCCCGTCAGCGATGATGTTGCCATTACGGTGGACGAGTCGCCAGCGCCACTGCTCGGCGTTGTCCTGGTAGAGCTCGAAGGTCGCCTTGCTGGCGACAACATCGGTTTCGATATCGTCCTCGCCCTCCTCCCACTCGACGGCGATATCGAGCCGGAGCTGGTCGCCGTCGCGCTCGATCTCGACCGCCAGATCCGACTTCTCGGGCGGCGAGACAGTTACGGTCTGTTCCTCGTCGACCGGGGCCGGTTCGCCGCGGGCGAGACGGCGGGACAGTCGGTGGAAGAAGGCTGCGAGTCCGTTGCGGCTTCGTGTCTCGCTTGATTCGTGTACTAGTTCGTCGGTATCGGTTTCGGACATACGCCTGTTGTTTGTGGACCATGGTCATAACACTGTTTGCCACAACAACCGATCGCAGCGATGCCGTTTCGATGGCGCGACCCCGTGGTCGCAACCGGATCAAGAAACCAGTTTGTACACGGCGTACACGACGACCAGAAGAATCAGGAGGCCAATCAGCGAGCGGACCATCGGCACGAACAGCATAGTTTCCGTGACCATAGAGTCGCTTGTTGTCGTGGTCTCTTGGGTATTGTGGCCGGCAGTACGACAGTCGACGAAGATCGTCCCGCAATCACCAGTAGCTCGGCTACGATCACCAGCGTAACGGATCGGAACCCGTCTACAATCACTTGAATTTCGTCGAGTACTGAGTTCGACGATCGACGAATCCTCGCTCGAAAGAACATTAGTTATATGCTATGAGTGCTGTCGTGGGAATAACGACCCTGTATATGACCGGTAATTACGATCTCGTCATCGTCGGCGGCGGTATCAGTGGTGCGTCGCTCCTGTATACAACCGCGAAGTTCACTGATATTGGCTCGATCGCGCTGATCGAGAAGGAATCCGAGCTCGCGGCGATCAACTCCCATCACACCAACAACTCTCAGACGCTCCATTTCGGGGACATCGAGACGAACTACACCCTCGAAAAGGCGGAAGAAGTCAAGGAGGGTGCGGAGCTGCTCGCGGGGTATCTCGAAAACTACGACGACGACCGCGAGATGCATGCCAGGCGCAGCAAGATGGTGCTGGCCGTCGGTGAGGAAGAAGTCACAGAGCTAGAGGAGCGATACCACGACGAGGGCTTTGGCGACCTCTTCCCGAAACTGCGGCCGATCAGGCGCGAGGAGATCGCCGAGATCGAACCGAAGGTGGTCGAGGGGCGCGACCCCGACGTGGAGATGCTCGCCCTGCAGACGCCGGACGGCTACGTCGTCGACTACGGCGAGACCACCAAATCGTTCGTCGAGGAGGCAAAAGAAGAAGCCACCGTCGACGTCTACACCGGGACGGAAGTGACCGACATCACGCCGACGCTCGACGGCTACACGATCGAGACCGACGACGGCCGCTTCGACTGTGACGCTACGGTGGTCGCCGCCGGTTCCCACAGCCTCCAGATCGCCCAGGAGCTCGGCTACGGCGAGGACAAGGCGTTGCTCCCCGTTGCAGGGAGCTTCTTCCTCGCGGATGACCTGCTCAACGGCAAGGTCTACACCCTCCAGATGAAGAAACTGCCCTTCGCGGCGGTCCACGGTGATGCGGATGTCCACGATTCGAGCGTCACGCGGTTTGGCCCCACGGCGAAGATGGTCCCGACGCTCGAACGCGGACGGATCTCGACGGTTGGTGACTTTCTCGACGTCTTTGGTCTCAACGCCGCGTCGTTCCTCAGCTACGCAAACATTCTTTCCGATCGCATCCTCCTGCCGTACGTGCTCGAAAACCTCCTGTACGATCTCCCTGAAGTCGGCCCGCGCCAGTTCCTGCCGGACGTCCAGAAGGTCGTCCCGAGCGTCGACCTCGACGACATCGAGCGCGCGGAGGGCTATGGCGGAGTCCGACCACAGATCGTCGACACCAGCGAGAAGTCTCTCGATATGGGTGAGGCGAAGATCGTCGGCGACGACATAATCTTCAACATCACGCCCTCGCCGGGCGCATCCACCTGCCTGAAAAACGCTATGCGGGATACCCATACCCTGCTTTCGTTCCTCGACGGGGAGTACGAGTTCGACGAGGAAGCCTTCCGCGAAGATACGATCGGCAACTTCCCACGTGTCGACGACGCGAGCGCGATCGACGGCCCCAGTGCGTCCGAAACGAGCGACGCCGAGGCTGCCGGTGACGCTGTCGCGACCGACGACTGAGGCTATCCTATTCGGTCCCGATCTAGCCCGAACCGGTTCCGCAGCCGGTTGGCAACGAGCTCGACGCCGACGACGAGCACGAGGATCACGATGATCGCCGCCATCACGCGAGTGTAGTTGCGCGCTCGAAATGCCATGATGAGCGGATAGCCGATCCCACCCGCCCCGACGATCCCGAGAACGGTGCTTTTGCGCGCGTTGATCTCCAGATAGAACAGTGTCCACGCCAGATACGCCGTGGACACCTGTGGGAGGCGCGCGGCTCTCGTCGTCGCCAGCAGCGATGCGCCGGTCGAACTGACCGCCTCGACGGGGCCGCGATCGATCTCTTCCATCTCGTCGGCGAACAGGCGACCGAGATCGCCGACCGTCCCCGCGGCGATCGCAAGCGTCCCGGCGACCGGGCCAAGTCCGGCAAGGACGACGAACAGCAGAGCATACACCATGCTCGGAATGGCGCGTGCGCCGCCCAGGAAGAGCCGGACGCTCGCGTGGACAGAACGCGGCGTGACGTTGCTCGCGGCGAGCACGCCGAGGACGAACGCGAGCGGGAGGCCAATCGCGGTCCCTGCGGCGGCGATTCCGAGTGTCTCGGCGGCGGCGGGCAGGAGCTGTGGCGCGTCCGCCACCAGTTGCTCCCAGAGTGGCCCGGGCAATAGCATCTCCTCTACCAGTACGGAACGGAGATTGTCCCGGTGAGCCCACAGATAGGCGAGATCGAAGCCGAGCCAGCGCGTCGTCCCGTAGAATCCGGCGAAGACGGCGAGGAGGCCAGCGATCCGCTGGGCGGTTCGGCGTCGCCACCGGCGCTGAATCCGCTCGAACTCCTCCTCGACCGCGAGATCACTGCTCACCACGATCGTACACCTCCGCGATTCGATCGGGGTCGATATCCCCTGCTGGGGCGTCAAGCACAAGTTCGCCGTCCGCCAGCCCGAGATATCGGTCGGCGACGCCTCGGGCGAGGTCGGGCTGGTGTAAGCTTACGAGCCCTGCGAGGTCGTATTCACGCACTACCTCCCCGATGAGTTCAAGAACCGACCCGGCCGTCGCCGGATCGAGACTGGCAACCGGTTCGTCAGCGAGTAGGACGGCGGGCTCCTGGTGGAGCGCGCGGGCGATCCCAACGCGCTGGCGCTGGCCGCCCGAGAGCGTCCGGACGGGCCGGTCGGCGTCGCCGTCGAGGCCGACCGAGTGCAATCGCTCGATAGCGGCGCGTTTCTCGGCCGGGTCGTGCCAGCCCAGTAGCTCTCGCCAGACGGGTTCACGCCCGAGCGACCCGTCGAGAACGTTTTCCAGGGCCGACTTCGAGTCCAGCAGCGCGCCGGCCTGAAAGACGAGCGCGATGTCCGTCACGGCAGGCGGCTCCCGGTCGAGCAGCACCGTGCCCTCGTCAGGCTGTTCCAGCCCGTCGAGACAGCGAAGGAGCGTGGTTTTGCCCGCGCCCGAGCGCCCGATCAGAACCGTCAGCTCGCCGTCCCGAAGCATCGTCGAGACGTCGCTGACGGCGACATCGTCGTCGTAGCGCTTCGTGAGCTGCCGAACTGACAGGACCACGGCTGTCGATCAGTCGTCGCCTTCGGCGTCGTCGAGCGTCTCGACGTCGACCCCCATCTCCTCGGCGATCTCGCGGACCTGTTCGTACAGGCTCGCGTCGTACTCGCCGTACTGGTCGACGCGGTGCTCTTCGAGATACTCGTCGGGGGTCGCCTGGATTCGTTCGCGTAGCGCTTCGACGACGTCGTCGGGCGTGTCAGGCGTCGCGGTAACGACGTCGAACGGGATCGGATCGCTCTCGGCGATCTTCACGATGTCCTCGTCGTCGGGGTGCTGGAAGTCGCCGTAGGCCGCGGCGTCGACGTGTCCCTCTTCGAGCACTCGGAGGGCGGCGTCGTGGCCCCCTGCCCAGTCGATGTCGAAGTCGCCCGGCTCCGTCTCGACGGTTCCGGCGTCGAGTCCGGCCTCGGAAAGCGTGTACCGCGGGAAGATGCCGCCGCTCGCGGAGAACGGGTCGACCATCCCGATGGTCTTGCCCTCGAGGTCCTCGAGCGTCTCGATGTCAGTGTCGGCTCGCGTCGCGATGTGGGTGTGGTAGGCGTCGGAGCCGTGTGACCAGTTGATCGCCAGCGGGTGCACGCCGTCGTCCATCGCCAGCGAGAAGATGATCGGCGAGAGGTTCGCGATCTCGGTATGGCTCTGCAGGACGCTCTCTACGACCGCGCTGTAGTCTGTCGTCGGGGTCCCCTCGACAGTCAGTTCGTCGAAGCCCTCTTCGAGCCACTCGAAGGTTCCAGCGTAGTTCCGCTGGAGTTCCTCGGCGTCCTGAAACGGCGGCA
>LKMJ01004486.1_pt1 | contig 13128 bp, 18 predicted proteins | sample 643391 | NCBI WGS metagenome assembly LKMJ01 (sample SAMN04112250, study PRJNA286221) | soda lake metagenome | biome: soda lake; feature: Kulunda Steppe; material: water; isolation source: sample PL-Br10 brine of Picturesque Lake | place: Russia: Kulunda steppe | collected 2010-07
GCTATTCAGCCGAGTCTAGAAATGTCTGACGAGGGATGCAAGGGGGAATCAAAAGAGAGCCTAGGAAAACACTTCAAGTGTAACCCCCCCCCCAACCAACTCAGGCACTGACTACAATTTGCTGGCCACGATTCGTCATGACATGATGCTCCAGCAACAACAACTTGTTGGCCTAGATTGAGTATCATATCTGGTTTTATCTTTGCAAATAGAGCGACCAGTTGCCTATCGGAGGGATTAATTCCTGAGGCGCCACAGAGGATGAATTCCATGCATAGATCTTGCATGGGAGGGGTTGATGCAAGCACCTGCCAGTCCTCTGGGATCTACACATCTGTTTGGGTGTCAACCGCATTGTATGATAACATGTCACATGCATGGGACATGCATCATATGATAGGTACCAGCTTTCAGTTGTCCCCAGCATGGACAAGCACAGCAAAACTGATCAAAATCGAGGTCTCCAATACACTCTGCTTTGTTAGATTATATTTCCTTTCTCAAGCCTCATTACATGCGTAATCATACACTTTTTAAGGTTTGGAATAGGCTTCAGCTAAGCCGCTGTCATTCGGAAGGTACAGTCATGTAACCCTTGCCACAGCAATGCAAAACTTCACCTGCATCTGAGAAAGAGTCCACCATCCATTTTCCTGAAGAGAGGGTACACAGTTACCCAGTGTGACCCAGGCAGAGTTCAGCATAAACAGTTGCCTTCTACGGACCAAGTAAATTTCCACCTCGAACGCATTGCTCAATACCGATGTCAGATGCTGGACAGGGTGACTACAAAGTTTGCGCGCAGCCAGCCTTCCTCACTCCAGGGACAACCCAGTCCAGAGCTCGCTCACTATGTAGATAAATAAAGCCTGTCCTCGCTCTCCCCACTCCTCCAAGTGGGCACTCGTAGTTTCACAGTCTCTCAACATGCAGAACCATGGAGTCGCCTGCCCCTGCCACTTCCGCCAATGGCATCTGTGCGCATCTGCTGATGACCTCCCGGGGGAGTCCACGCACCATCTGCCACTCGCCAGGCCGCAGCTGCATGCCCTCCAGGCTCTGCACCCAAGCCCCCACCTGCAGCCACGGCACAGCGCGCAAGCGTGTGCAGGGTGAGGGACCACACAGCTGCAGCCCAGAGTAGCCCAGAGTTGCCCAGTGGTAAGTCCACAGAGAAGGGACCAGCGCGATGGCGCCTGTGCCAGGCAGGGCAACAGCTGCAGCAGGGAGTACATGACAGGCTAGTCCACAGAGGCTGGCCAAGGGCAGAGTCGGGCGGTGGCGCAACAGCTGCAGCAGGGAGTACATGACAGGCTAGTCCACAGAGGCTGGCCAAGTGCAGGGTTGGGCGGTGGCGCAACAGCTGCAGCAGGGAGTACATGACAGGCTAGTCCACAGAGGCCGGCCAAGTGCTGGGTCGGGCGGTGGCGCAACAGCTGACCACGCTAAACCCTTGCCTTCTTCAGGGACTGCACCCATGCCCGGGGTGTGTTTCCCCCCATCACTCCCCTGCACCGTCACAGACTGCCGCCATGCCTGGAGCGTGTCCCCCCCCCTGCCACCCTCGAGCCATCTCAGTGATCACCCCTTGCACCATCTCAGTGATCACCCCTTGCACCATCTCAGTGATCACCCCTTGCACCATCTCAAACCCCTCCATGCCCGGAGTGTGTTTAACCCCCCGCCAAACCCGCACCTGCTCAGTGGTGCTGCTCAACAGCCATCGGCGGGTGTGCCTCGTGCCATCAGGCAAGCACACTCGGACTTTTATGGGCCGCCACCGCTGTTGCTGCTGCTGCTGCTGCTGCTGCTGCTGCTGCTTCCCATGCACGGCAGTGAAACCATTCCCTGCCAGCTGCTCAGCCTGCCCCTCTACCGGCGACTGTTCTGGTGGCAGCTGCTCTACCAACGGCTGCCCTGGTAGCAGCTCTTCAGCGAGCTCCTCCAACGGCTCGGGGGGAAGGCCCGCACGCAGTCGCCGCTGTAGATCCTTGTATTCCTGCTGCCTGCAGAGAGGCCATGGGCGAAGGCGCGGAGCTCAGGCTACGTGGTGCTTTCAGGCTGCATTGTGCACTTCCACTGCGAGGTGCACCCAGGCTGCATTGTGCACTTCATCTGCATTATGCACTCAGGTGTGTGGTCACTCAGCCTGTGTGGTGCACCCAGGCTGCGTGGTGCACTCAGGTGTGTGTGGTCACTCAGCCTGTGTGGTGCATTCAGGATGCTTTGTGCACCTGGAGAGGTTCCCAAACAGTTGGAGCTCTTTCTGGGGTGTGAGAGCGCAGCGTCAATGAGGCAAATCCATGTGCGTGAACCATGTGCTTCATGCATGGCTCCAATTCATTAACACCCCTGGGTCATCCCTGACGGCGGACGAAAGTCACCCTATGTTCCCTTTTGCTTATGCATCCCGGCTCTGGATCATTGCACCTTCCAAAGACAGGTGACCACAACTGGGGCAGCGCGTGAACTGCGTGTGGCAAGGTCTCTCTTGCAAGAGTGAAGGTGTATCCTAGCCAAGCCACACATGCACCAAAGCTGCTGCCAAGCAATCCGCACACACTCTTGAGCTTGGTGCTGTTTTGCCTCCTCTGCCTGCTTTCGCTCTTCAAATTTTTTCTGGTCCTCTGCAAGAGCTTCCGCAAACTCCATGTCCTACGCAAGCAAGGAATGCACACACACATATGCCCAAACGCAGACAGCATACATGCAAGAGCTTCCGCAAACTCCATGCCCTACGCAAGCAAGGAATGCACACACACATATGCCCAAGCACAGACAGCATACGTGCAAGAGCCTCCGCAAAGTCCATGCCCTACGCAAGCAAGGAATGCACACACACATATGCCCAAGCGCTGGCAGCATATGTGCGAGAGGGCCGTGCATTGCATGCGTTGGGCAGCCGATCTACAACCCCTCTGGTGGAGGGAGCCACAAGGCGGCTTTTGGCCCAAGTTGGTCCCGCTTCCTCAATTGATGTCCTCGTTGACGATTACTTATCAACGTAGGGAGCCTCTCCATTGCCAGCACTCTTATAGCGCAAGTCAGTCAATCTCATATGAAACCCACACGTCTGAGCTGCCACGCTCGGGGATGCGTGCGGGTTACAATTTGGGGCCCTTTGTTGGGGCCCTTGTTGCTTGTTGACAAAGGCCCTTGAGCCTGCACTGTGCTTGGTGAATGACGAGCAAGTGCACTACATGCACTGTGCTTGGTGTACGACGCGCAAGTGCACTACATGCACTGTGCAAGGCACAGAGGGATGGCACCGCTCCAGGTCCTCAAGTTGCAGAGGGTCAATGGTGGAGGTTCTCAAATTCACCTGCTGCTCACGCAGCGAGTAGGCTTGCCACACTGGTTGCTGCTGCTGCTGCTGCTGCTGCTCTTGTTGTTTCTGCTTCCTTTGCAGGAGCTGCTGTTGCTGCCGCTCCTGCTGCTGCTGCAACATCTGGCGGAGCTGTTGCTTAGCTTTGGCTTCTAAGTTGCTTTGCTCTGCAGTCAAATTGGTGGACATGTTGGTCAGTGCTTTCTAAGCGGTGCATAGAACATGTTAGGGGAGCCATGAACAAAAGGGCTCACCCATAAGGAACTGCGCTCAGGAAGCACCAGGCAGAACTCTGCTCAGGAGGCAACAGAGCTTGGAAGGGGCCTCACCAAAAGTAGAGATCATGCTGTGCACGTGGAGATGTGCACCAGCAAAAACAGTGCCCGCCTTCACCTTCATGCCATACTTATCCGTGCACATGCCATGTCCATACCCATGCCATACCCATCCGTCCATGCCATACCCATCCGTGCACATGCCATGTCACCCTGCACACCTGCCCTGCAGGTGCGCATGCCCGGACCACACGCACATGCACGTCCACAAACACACACACACACATACACACCCACACACGCGTACATACACACACAAACACACACACATACACACACCTAATTGCGCCATCCGCTGCTGAAGGGCAGCCTGCGCCCGGGCCTGCCACTTTTCAGCCTGCACCACCTCTGCCTCCGCATTTGCTCGGAGCGCCCCTGCTGCTTGTGCCCCTGGTATCTGCCCTGCTGCTTGTGCACCTGGTATCTGTGCCCCTGCTGCTTGTGCACCTGGTATCTGTGCCCCTGCTGCTTGTGCCCCTGGTATCTGCCCTGCCACGCCCTCCACTTGGGGTGCCTGTACTCCTGCTTCATGCGCTCCCACTACCTGACCCCCTGCTCGTTGTGCTCCTGCTGCTCCCGCCGACCCAGCTGCTTCTACTGCTGCTGCTGCTGATGATAATGATGATAATGATGATGATGATGAGGCGGCACATGGTCGTGGAGATCCAGTGGCACCACGGCCGTGCGGCTCCTGACCTGCGGTCCACGAGTCACAGTATACTTGGCAGTGCATGCTCATGTGGCATTCCACGCATACTCTATTGGCATCCATGCATACTCTATTGGCATCCATGCATACTCTATTGGCATCCATGCATACTCTATTGGCATCCATGCATACTCTATTGGCATCCACGCATACTCTATTGGCATCCATGCATACTCTATTGGCATCCATGCATACTCTATTGGCAGCGCATGCTCATGTGGCATTCCACGCATACTCTATTGGCATCCACGCATACTCTATTGGCATCCATGCATACTCTATTGGCATCCATGCTCATGTGGCATCCATGCATACTCTATTGGCATCCATGCATACTCTATTGGCATCCATGCATACTCTATTGGCATCCATGCATACTCTATTGGCATCCATGCGTACTCTATTGGCATCCATGCGTACTACTCTATTGGCAGCGCATGCTCATGTGGCATTCCACGTGGCAGTCCATGGGCAGTCCACACGGCAGCGCATGTCGGCTGGGTTGACCTCATGCAAGTGCTGGACGCAACGGCGACAGAGCTCTGTGGCTGCTCGTCAGGTCTGAGTGGCTCAAGCTGAGCATGCCCCCAGCTGGCGTGCTCAAGCAGGGCCACTGCTTAGCACTTACGAGTGCCCCCCCACTTTGAAGTACCTCCCCTCCTTTTAGAGTGCCTCCCCACCTTAGAGGGCCTCCCTACAAGTGTGTGCCCCCCCACTCTGGAGTTCCCCCCACTGTAGAGTGCCTCCCCACTTTTTAGAATGTCTTCCCACTGTTGAGAGCCCCCCTCACTTCTGAGCATCCCCCCACTTTGGAGCGCCTCCCCACTTGTGAGTGGCCCCCCACCTCTGAGTGCCCTCAGCGGGGCCACACTGCTTTTGGCACTTTTGAGTGCCCCCCTCACTTCTGAGCATCCCCCCACCTCGGAGCGCCTCCCCACTTGTGAGTGGGCCCCCACCTCTGAGTGCCCTTGGCGGGGCCACACTGCTTGACACTATTGAGTGGCACCTTACAAGAGGGCTGGCTTGACAAACCCCCTGGCACCTTCCTTCTGTTCATGGGGTACCATATGCAGTACCATATGCAGTGCCATGTGCAGTGCCTGGCAGCAGCCACCAGCTGCTGGTAGCGGATACAGGAAGGGCAGCATGCAGTGCTGGCAGCAGGGCCAGGAGGAGCAAGCACGCGCGTCCAACACTCTCTCCCCCCTCACCTCCTCCTATCCCTCAGCCACGCCCTCTTTCGGCCAGCCCTGACCCAGCGCTGGCGGCCACCAACGAGGGGCCCTGGCTGCACAGCCTGAGCTCTGAGTCGGCTCACTGTTGAGCTGAGCACTGCCGGCGCAGGCGCCAGAGGAACGCTGAGCCGTCACCAGAGCAGACGCTACCACAGCATGGCATGGTGCCCCCCCTGAGCTCATATCCGCACCTTCATTGACGGCAGCGGCCGTGGCAGCCCGGTCAGAGGCTTGTGTGCGTGCAGCGTCTGCAAGGGCTCCAGCAGTGTCATCCTGCGCTGCAGCAGCAGCAGCAGCAGCCAATGCGGTCGTCGCGGCTGGTAGCTCCGCGCCTGCTCCAGTGTCACCACCACCACCGCCGCCACTGCCGCCGCTGTGATCACCGCTGCTGCTAACACTTTCAACTTTGGTTTTCGCGGCATTAGAGCCTGTCGCCATAGGGAATGCAGCCGCTGGAGTGTTGCTGCTGCTGCCATTGCACAGACTGCCCCTGTTGGCAGCTGCAACCTCCACACCCGCCTGGGAAGCTGCTTGCTCTTTTGCGGCTTGTGCTGCCCTTGCACTCTCTTCTGCAGTGGATGGAAGCAATGGTCACATAGCCCATGTGTTGTGCGCACATTATCTCTGTCATATAGCAGATAGGAGCAGCAGAGCCTGTGTGTTGGGTGTAATCACATCAGGATTTTGCGTGCGCGCGTGTGCATGTGTGTGTACATGTATACATACATGTGCGTGTGAATGCTACAAATGCGCTCGCGCATGTGTATGTAAGCTTGTGCACAGCCACTGCAGCGCCTTACGACCGCCCCTCTTAGTCGCGTGCACCTTACTCTAAACCCTTCCTTCTCCCATCCTCTTGCGTTTCAGCCACTCTCGCACGCTTTGGCCACTGCAGCATCTTGATCTTAGCCTCTCACCAAAGGGGGCCAAGCAGTAGTACAGCTCTCACACTTTTTTGGTTAAGTACACCTCACTTATGATGAGAGGTTGAGCTGCAGCAGCAGCCCTTCATCAAAAGGGGCCAAAGCAGGTGCAAAGCCCCCGCAAGTTGGATAGGAGTATACCTCACTGATGATGAGAGGTTGAGCTGCTGCAGCAGCCTGCTGCCCTCAGCCTCACCTAGGAGGTCAAGCCGCTGCTGCACCGCCGCACGTGCGCGCGCATGCTTGTCAGCCTCGGCTTCCCTGCGGCTCTGGGCCTGGGCCGCACTCGCACCCTCAGCACCTGCAGCACCACGTCAGGCAGGCAGATGCTGGCGCAGCACTCGCACCCCCCTGCACACCTCCCCACGGGTGTGGAGATCCAACAGGCATGTCCCTGTCAAGGGGGGACTAGCAGCCTGTGCAGGGAAGGGGCCACCAAAGCAGCACGCACGGCTAGAGGGTTTGCGGCCAAAGTGCCCTGTCACTGCCTTGCCTATCTTGCTGAGCAGTGTAGCCTCTACAGAGTGTAGCCTTTACAGACTAGAGAGGCGGCAGGAAAAATGTCAGGGCTGCCTATCTTAGGGCAGGGTTGGACAATGTGGCCTCTGCTGAGTACAGGTGGCAGTACACTTCTGAGTACAGGTGGCAATGTGGCCTCTGCTGAGTACAATGTGGCCTCTGCTGAGAGAACAGGTGGCAGGGAAAGGGTGCCCGCAGGCGGCAGATCTGAGGAACATCTGTGGCCGAGCGTTGCAGCACGGTTGCCGCGCCCGGCTGCTGTTGCAGCATGAAGGGGCTTGCTCGTGCAAGCACAAACATGGCAGCACAGTGGTGCACTGGGGCGTGTGAAAGGGAAGGTGCTGCTGTGCTGCATGGTGCACGTTTTTTGCGCCCTGGACCGGGCGTGCGTGTGCTGGGATTCTGATGCAGGATGCGTCGTGGGGTGCTGTGAATTGTTCAGTGAAATGAAGGTAGAGATTCCGATGCTGGCAGAGGGAGCTCAGAGGGTCATGGCATGCTGAGAACTGTGGCATGCTGAGAACTGTGGCATGCTGAGAACTGTGCAGCAATAGAAGGGTGGCCGCTGGGTCATGGCATGCTGAGAGGGTCATGGCATGCTCAGAGGGTCATGGCATGCTGAGAACTGTGCAGCAATAGAAGGGTGGCCGCTGGGTCATGGCATGCTGAGAGGGTCATGGCATGCTCAGAGGGTCATGGCATGCTGAGGACTGTGCAGCAATAGAAGGGTGGCCGCTCCGATGCTGGCCAAGGGACCTCACAGCGTTTAGGTGCACCCTCATTGTGTGCCTCTGCATGTGCGCACATCCACCTCCGTACCTACCCTGCCTGCCGCACGTGCTCTCCATTTGCACCGCTTCATGGCCCTGCGCAAGGCTCGCCCGCGCTGTGGCGCAACCCGCCTCCGTTTGCGCGCGCGCCGCTGCCGCCGCCGCCTGTGCCAGCTCCGTTTTGGCCTTCGCCTCCAGCGCGGCTGCGGCCTGCGCGTCCCTGGCAGCTTTGGCTGCGGGGGCAGGACAAGGGTTGCAGGGGACGCCCGGTGTCATGTATACATTACAAACTGTACACTTGTATGTCTGTTTGTACATCACAAAGGCAGCCTCTTGAGGTGCACCTCCTCAGGTAGCTGCTGTGCTGTGCTGTGCTGTAAGGGTACTGTATCCAGCAGCCTGCGGGTATAGGTGGTGTGCTCTCAGAAGGCGAGCCAAGGGTGGGGCTGCGGCGGCGCGCGCGCTGCGTGGCTGCACAGCACAGCATGGCGTCGCGCACCCACTGGCAGCAGGCATCATCAGTGGGCCAGAGCTCAAAGCACAGCTGCTGGGTGGGGTGCGTGGGCAGGGGCACGCGGCTGCTAAGACCACGCGCTGCATGGTCGCCAGTGCGCTGCCCGGTCTAGGGGTGGCGCAGGCGATGGCGGGCCGCTGGGGTGCGTGCCAGGGGCTGCCATGGCCTGCTCTATGTGATGCATACAGCTAGGGACTTATGGGTCCCACGAGGAGTCCAAGGCCACATCCAGACGAACCGTTCAGAGAATCACTCGAGGCTCATGGGTTGCACAACAGAGGGCCATGCTCATGAGAGGGTTGATCGCACACCATGGGACCACACGCCAAGGCTTTAGGTATGTGGGCAGGGGTGGCACTTTGAGGTGCTTGTCTAGGAGAGGCGCCGCGGGCGAGTGTCAGCTCCTGGAGCATGCTCACAGCTGGTGCATTGGGCCAAGCTTTGGCCGACTGTGGCTGTCGGACAGAAACGGAGGGATTGCTGGACGTTTCTCATATTTTTGTCGGTAGATGTGTCAACGCTGATATTTTTCTCATAAGGATTGATGCCAATTATTGCTATGGTTCACACTGTCGTTGGCCTCCACCTAGGCTCACCCTCTTGCTCCAACTGCTCCTGCATCCTCTGCCGTGCTTGTGCCTGGCGATCCTTGTTCCTTTGAAGCAGCTCCAACTGATGCCGCTCCTCCCCTCGCTGATTGATCTGACGCAAGAGCATTTTGACCATTTGGGCAAGCACAGCCAGACCCAGGAGGCGCACTGCGGGAAGGAGGCGAGTCGTGTGTATGTATGATTTGCATCATGGAGGCATCACTATTGTACAAGAACCATTACACAGGAGATGGCTTGCAAAATACTATAACCCACATGTTTCTCCCTACCTGACAAGCTGAGCCAGCTACCAGTGAAGAGATACTTGGCAGCAAGTGACCGCAGCCATAGCAAGTCAGTGCACCAGGTAAGGGCTGCCACAAAGACGCTCAGAAGTGGCCATGTGTACTCCATTTCCCTTATTCTTGCACTACTACATTATAAGATGTAGGAATTTTGTATTATTGAGCGTCCTTATCCTGCACAAGGTAGCGTAAAGGAAAATTGGAGCCAACTGGTTTCCAGGCATAACAATTGAAGCACAATATTCGCCTCGCCTGACATCACTGTTAAAATGGCGTTTAAAATGCCCGACCTCGGCTTTGGCAAGAAAAAGGTAAGGTCACCTCACCTTCCTCGGACTGGCGGATGACGCCCTTGCCACCTTCCTAGCCACTCCTCACTCCTAGCCACACCTGGCTGAACGAAAACTGGTCTGACGTACGCGGGTCGTAAGACTTCCCGTCCGAATCCGTCCAGTTTACCCCAAGATTTCCCCTGACACGCAAGGTTCATACTAGGACACCTGGCCAGGAGTGTCTTCTGTTTTGTTGTTGTTGTACATTTCAGGGCGACAGCAGGTGTGCTTGTAATGTTGTGCGCTTGGAATGGCTGAACCCTAGTAGAAGTGGAAGGGACCTTCCACATATGTTCCAAAGCACGTTCCATTATGCCGCCAGAGTTGCCCTTTCCCTGATTACCTGCAAGGGTACTCACGCACACGCGCACACGCACGTGCACGCTCGCACGCACATGTACACATGCACACATGCACGCATGCACGCACACCAAAATCCTGGCCTCGCCAACTCATGAGCCGTAGTCTGCCTGTTAATTCAAACATTGCTGTACAAAAGGCAGTCTGCAGGATGCTCACCAGTGATTCTGCACCTTTGTTTGTTTGATTGTACAGGATGCCGCCCCTGCCAACCAGTCTGTTTACCTTGGCACAAACAATTTCTACTATGGTCCAAATACTTCACACGCCTACTACACACCAAACCCTTGGGACAACTCCAATGACTCTGCAGCCGCAAAGGTGTGTCATGGCTTGAGAAACGGAGAAAAGGGTCCTTTTCCTTTGTGACCTTGTGACCTTGTGACAAATGTTACAATGTCATTCTGTAATGCTGCTGTTGCCTCCTGCTGATGGCCACATGTCCTGCTGATGGCCACATGATGCATGCCTGCCCACTCTGGCCAGCCTCAGCTGGTGCAGCCCTGCCCATAGTATTTTATTGGTGCAGCATTGCCCGTTGTCCTGCGAGTGCAACCTTGCCCACAACCTACAGTGAGCCAAGGCTGCTGCGGTCTGTGCTGCCTCAAATTGTCCTGGACATCCCACCTCAACTTCTGTGTGTACACACTTGCGCGAGCGCCGTGCAGGTGGGCAGCGCCGTTGGGGATGCCTGGAGCACCACAAGTAAGTGGCGGCTGCTCTTTTTGTGCCTGGTGCTCCGGCAGGCGATGTGCTTAGCTGCACCGCTTGGCCTGCCAGATCTGAGCAGCCCTCCTGGCTCCTCCAGCAGCCCCCAGCTGACCCAGGGACTCTGCAGCAGCAGCAGCAGCAGCAGCAGCAGCAGCAGAAGCGGCAGCTGCGTTGCCCGTGCTTGTGTCTGGTCTATGGGGCGCTGAGCCTGCCTGCCAAGCGCACTCGCGGCTCGCTGCGTGTGTGTGCATAGCTGATTTGTGGTGCGCTCGAAGTATGTCTTACCCTGTGCACGTGCGGCATGCTGTGCGTGCACGCCCATCAGACTGGTGTGGCACGTTGTGCGTATGCGCGCGCTTTTCTGACCTGTGGCGTGTTGCGTTCACCGCTCGACCTGCAGAGGATGGCCTTGTGAAAGGGGGCCACCAGACCGGCAAGCTGTGCATGAAGGCTGGCAAGGAGACGGGTAGCCTGCTTGCGTCCGGCTTCCAGGCCTGCAAGAAGACGCTGGGGGGCGGCAGCACATGAAGTATGTGTCGTGCGTGTGCGCGCGCACGTGTGTGTGTGTGCGCGCGTGTGTTTGTGTGCCTGTGTGTGCGCACGCGAGCAAGCTTGTGTGTGTATGCCCATGCCCAGCTCGCATGCCTGTGTCAAGGCTGGGGTAGGGACTGGGGTTGGTGTCACAAAAAGTGTGCATTGCTGCCAGCAGCGGCGCAGGTACTGCGTCAAGGTTAATCCTGAGGCTGGCTCATAGGCTGGCAAGTTTTTGCCGATTCATTGACAGCCTGGTAGGTTTGGTCGGAAGGAGCTTGAGCCTGAGTGCCTCTTGCCACCCTCTGATGTTGTGCCTGCCACGCAGACGCGGTGTACACCAGCTATCACAAGAGGAGGTCGGCATGGCCTTTGGCAGGCAAGCTTGGCTACAGCAGTCGCACCCCTTGGCCTCAGTGTACCAAACCTAGCTCCCATGTATCAGTGTATCAACAGAAGGCTTGAAGCCATGTGCTGTTTCTTTCTTTGCCGTGCTTGTCTTGCTATATTTGAGGAGGCCGGGTAGAACTGTTCCGCATGCTGCAAAGTAGATGCTGCGATCTTGTGTATTGTTGAGATGTAGCTTGGTTGCACGACCCAAACTGTGCAACCCAACAGAGTTCTGATCTGGCTTGGCAATGGCAGCAGTTTGTTTGTGTGAGAGCCTTCAGCGATGGCGCCTTTTTTTACGCGTTTGGGCTCTCTGATATACCCAGAAGGCTCTGGCAGAGTGAATAAGCCACAAGTGCAAGCTTGGGTCAAGGCTGCCCTGTATGTTGAATTTCTACATGTGGCAGGAGAGATGATTACTCGTTTAGCTTCTTGACCCTTGCAGTGTTTAAGAAGCAGGCATGCATGCTGCTGCTGGTGTGTGCCATGCCAACCTGTGCTGCTGGTTTTATTTTGTTTGAGTCACGCATTCTTGTAGTGGCATGGTCGTGGCAACTACCTCACTAGAGGCTATGTCTTGCTTTTCTCCTGTTGCGTACTGTATATAATAATGAGGTGTGTTTGATGCGGTGTGTTTCATCCACTGCAGTGGAAACATAGATGATGATTTTTGTGCTAGGCCGCTTCGGCCATTTATTTCTTTATTTTGGCTGTATTGACACAGTCGCATCGTGGGATAGTTGGCAACATCAGCGCTAGCTACCAGTATCTTCTTTGTGTCTTGCTTGGGGCTGATTAATTCAGCTTGATGTCAGTGTCGTAGCGACGGTCTTGTGTATGCTGAGTCGACTGCTTTGGGCAGGACAGGCGACCTGATCATCAGAAAAAGGAAATCACTGAGAAACACACAAAACAATTGACCTGAAAGAAGTTTTTCACAGTGTGTGCCGATTGTGGTGCTCCAGACATAAAGCCTACATAGCTGTACCCGCTGAGCACGGGCAGGTTACCTGAGGCCCATCAGGCCTGCAACCTGGACCTTAATCTTGGAAGGCATCAATATGAACGAGGTTGGGTCGGAAGGGGGTTAACAAGAAAAGGCCTTCAGTCAAGAAGTGCGACTACTAGCCTTATATATAAGTTCTACCTAGTAAGGGTTAACCGCCAACCTGTCTTTAGGCTGATTGGCTTATTGCTGGTCTTCGCCAGCCAAAAAAGTCCATAAACTTGTAAACTTATTGAAGATTGACCTTCAGCCAGGTAGTTTGACTGATCAGGTTGCTGGTGAACACCAGCCATTAAAAAAAAACATCCATAAGCTCTGAAATAAAACAATGGGAATCATTAGTTTGTTTCTGGAAAAAGTTGAAGACATCTTCAAAACAAGCTTGGGAGAAATAAATAGCTCCAGTCTGATTGACAGCAATTTTGTGTGCTATAGGTAAATTGTGAAACAAGTCTGCAAATTGAAGCCTCAACGAACACATTTGCATGCAAGGGCACAAGAAAAGAGCGTGTTTTTCATCTTGAATTGCCTGCAAGCCACACTTATCACAGGTACCATCATGATGTTCCCAGC
>LKMJ01004488.1_pt1 | contig 13124 bp, 10 predicted proteins | sample 643391 | NCBI WGS metagenome assembly LKMJ01 (sample SAMN04112250, study PRJNA286221) | soda lake metagenome | biome: soda lake; feature: Kulunda Steppe; material: water; isolation source: sample PL-Br10 brine of Picturesque Lake | place: Russia: Kulunda steppe | collected 2010-07
GAGAAGCGAGCAGTTCGTGGTTTGAGTTGTTCATGCTGTTGCCAGAACTGCTCAGAGAGACGTTGGATACGGCAAATCTTGAATGTTGGGAGCGAGAGCGGACGGCAACGTTGACGAGACGCAAAGCGTCTCGTTCGCACACCAGAAACCTTTGATTTCTGGGGACGCCCGTTAGGGCGTTCGCCGTCCGGCTCCACGCGACCGGTTGTTCGCTCAGAGAAACACAAGAGATTCTACAATTATTCGGCGTTCAACGCTCGCATCAGGCGATCTTTCAGTGGGTGCATAGAGTAGCTGACAGCGTTCCCGACCCGCCTGAGTTCACAGGAGCGTGCTCCTGTGAGCCAGTCAGAACGGTGTTCTGACGCTGGCGCAGCCGAAGCGGGTCGCAGTAGACGAAACTGCTGTCAAAATCAATGGCGAGTGGTCTTGGTTATATGCTGCAATAGACCTCGACACCAAGTTGATTTTGGGTGTCGATCTGTTCGGACGACATGGTACCGATCCAGCCGCTGCGTTTCTGCATGGTCTCTCCGAGGCTGTGTTTCTCGTCGATGGCTTCGGCTATCAGACTGCCCTTGCTCGATTAGGATTGAGCGGTCGGCGTGATTATACAGACAGAAACCTGATCGAAAAGTGGTTTCAGACACTGAAAATGAGGATCGACCGCTTCCATAATTCGTGGGTGGGCAGTCGGTCAAGCGTTCGCCGCTGGTGTTTGCAGTTTGCACATTATTATAATCGCCAGCGACCGCACCAATCGCTAGGTGATCGAACACCAGCTGAGGTGGTCGCTAACTAGACAGTGCCTCAACGTGTAAAGCTGTGATAAGTAAATAATTCGCATCCTACGTATGGTCAGCCAGACCAGTTCTGATGGCAAGGAATGTCACTTACCATGAGACATCCGACATGTGAGGTGTAAACATATATTGACGGCCCATCCTTGTTTGCGTTATGATTGATATGAAATCATTTACTGAAATCAACCTTCCACGAGTAATTGACACATCATCCACCGATTTTGTTGATGAGTTCTACGTACCACTGCTCTCTCGTTCGGAACGTTATCAACGAGGAGTAGGCTATTTCACTACTAACTGGGTGAGGTCTGCTGGTCGAGGCATATCTGAACTCGCCAATAATGGCGGTTCAGCACAATGGATCGTGAGTCCAAAGCTTGAGAGGGAGGACTGGGAAGCAATAAAGAAAGGGAACGAAGCAAAAAACAACGAACTTCTCAAACAGTCACTGGATAGCACAATCAGTAACCTCAGGTATGATCTTGAGTATGAAACTCGTAACGCTGTCGCATGGATGATCGCAGACGGGTTGCTTGATATCAAGCTGGCAGTACCCACCAGGGATCTTTCTGGTGACTTCCATGACAAATTTGGCGTGTTTTATGACGGGAATGATAACTGTGTAGCTTTTCATGGGTCTCAGAATGATAGCGAACATGCTCTCAGAAATTACGAAGCATACACAATTGACTGTGATTGGATAAGTGAGCGTGAACGGGAAGCTGTTGATTATCAGTCATTACGATTCTCCAGATTATGGAATGGTAATGATCCAAACGTCAGTATATACACAATACCCGAAGCTTCGAAAGAGTCGATCGCGGAATTGCGTGACGCGGAGAACCGACCGTATGAGAGCGGAAAGCCACAACGTGTGTCGGAGGTGAAAATCACACTGCGTGATTATCAACAAGAAGCGGTAGATGCTTGGCTCAATAATGGATGTCGGGGCTTGTTCCAGATGGCTACAGGAACTGGAAAAACGATAACCGCCCTGGCTGCTCTCGAAAAATACGTCGAATTGACCGATGAGCCTCTTCTTGCTGTGATCTCTGTTCCTCAGAAACACTTGGCGCGCCAGTGGGATGATGAGATGGATCTGTTTGGATTGAGCTCGCCAAAGTATATTTATGGATCAGCAAACCCGGACTGGAAAGCCGACCTTTCTCGACTGACATCCAGTATAAAACTTGGGAGCGAAAGTTTTGTTTGCATAGTTACAACACACACAACTCTCTCGAGTAAAAAATTCCGAGAGAAATTATCGTCTCTCAATAATAAAACGATACTCGTTGCTGACGAAGTCCATGGACTGGGTTCGGAGCACCGGCGTAAAGGCCTGCTAAATGAATACAATGCTAGGATAGGACTTTCCGCAACGCCTGAGCGATACTATGATGAGGAGGGGAGCGAGTACCTACTCCAGTTCTTTGAAAAAGTTGTGTTCAAGTTTACACTGGAGGACGCTATCCCGGAGCATCTTACGCCATATAATTATTATCCAGTCATCGTAGAAATGGACGAGGACGAGCTGGAGGAGTATAGGGAGATGACTCGGCGTGTTGCCGCTGCATATGGCGATGACGATACCAGCGAAGAAGTCGAGCAGTTATTACAATCGCAACGAGCTGCAATTGTCAAACAAGCAGTGAGGAAGTACGATGCTCTCCACGAAATATTAGATACATTGGATAAAAAGCAACATCTGCTGGTATATACAAACCACAACCAAATTGATAGAGTCGGAAAGATTCTCACAGAACATGGACTAATACATCACAGGTTCACGTATAAGGAAGATGATGATATGCGGGAACATCTTCTCGACCGATTTGGAGACGGGGAGTGGGATGCTCTAGTCGCAATGAAATGCCTGGACGAGGGGGTTGATGTGCCCGAAACTAGAACGGCGATATTAATGTCAAACAGTGGAAATCCGATGCAATTCGTACAACGGCGTGGAAGAGTACTTCGCAGGGCAGAGGGAAAAGATCACTCAACGATCTATGACTTGGTTGTTGTACCAACAATGAACCCGGGTGACGAGATAGTGGATTCGGAAAAAAATATACTCCAGAAAGAACTTCGCCGATTTGAAGAATTCGCATCTGCGGCCAAAAATGAACATACTGCTAGAAATCGACTTGAAGACATCAGAATAGCTTACCGAATTTGATTGCGACGTAGCAAGACATTAGTGGTCTTAGATATTGGTAGTCTATATCACGAGTAAAAATGCAAGACTCTGAAGTACACTCTCTGATCTTAGAGAGACTCAATGAGATCGAAGATGAGGATATTCGTTCGTTTTTGCTAAATGTACTCCGTCACGAGCGTAAAATTGTGGACAATCCACGAGGCCGGTACAAAGAAAAATATGAATCGCTCGTCGAGGAATACGTTGACGCTGACGGTGACTTTAAATGACTAATAATTACCATATATTTAATATAATTTTGAAAGATTATCGTCAATATCTAAATAGAAACGATATTCAGTTGGAATCAACAGCTGAGATGAATATCAACGTTATTGAAGGACAAAACGGGGCTGGGAAATCGAATATCTTGAATGCTATCACATTTTGCTTCTATGGTCAAGAGACACATATTGACTCAAAAGGGAGTGACGCATTAGAGACGGATCCGTATGTAACTAAACAAAAGCTAAACCAGCTTGATCCAGGAGAGTCAGCTAAAGGGTTTATTGAGGTTAGGCTAGGAAAAGATGAGCCCGAATACGCTTTCCGCCGCACATTTACTACTGTTTATCAAGGAGATGATTCGGGAGGCGACCCAAAATATAGTAATTCACACGGTAAATTAACACTAAAACAACGGTTTGGAGGAGATGACTGGGCTCCAATCCCCCAACCGGAAAATGTACTGAGTGAAATTCTACCCCCCCATGTCCACCAATACTTTTTATTCGACGGTGAACAACTTGACGAGTTCTTTGATAGGGGCTACTCATCAAGAGTAAAAAAAGCAGTTCTGGATGTCTCTCACATAGAGCTGCTAAACGGTGGCATAAGCCATCTAGAAGAAGTACGAAAACGGTTCGAAAAGGAGTCCTCTAATCTCGGGGGTGACACGGAAGAGAAGCAAAGGGGGGTAGAAGTTGCAGAAAATATACTTGTAAATCTCGAAGAGGAACAGGAAACATTAGAATCCGATATTGAGACTGCACAAAAGAAAGTAGAAAATATAAATAATGAACTATCGGGGAGTGCTGATGACGAAGTTCGGGAAAAACAAAACCGGCGGGAGTTTTTGGAGGGTAAGTTAGACGAGAAAGAGGACCAATTGGTACAAACAAAACAAGAAGCTGGCAAATCACTGGCCCAAGCAGGGGCTTTGGCCTATAATGCAGACGCATTAGTATACACAATATCGGCGATTGATGAGTATGAATCTGACAAACGAGATCTGCCCGGGCTAACAGAAGATCTACTTGATGCTATTATTTCCCGGCAAGAATGTGTCTGTGGAGAAAAAATCGATGACATCGAAGATGCACATTCTCACTTTGAAGAGCTTCTTGAGCAGGTCAATTCTAATGGAGAAGTGAGATACAGTCGCCGTCGAATGGAAAGAGCTATTGATGATGGATCTTCCATGCTTGACAAGTTAATTGATGATCGACATAGTACAGAGGAGATAGCTATGTGGATAGATGAAAAAGAATCAGAATTAATAGATATATCAAAGGTTCTTGAGGACAAAGACACGATAGACAATCAAAAAGCAACTGAGCTAGAGCGTCAGAGGCAGCGAATTACTGGACGAATTAGTGAAATGAACCGCGAACTCGGGACGCTTGACCAGAAAATTGAAAGACAAAAAGAAAAAATAGAGGATAAGAGGAAGCAATTAAATAAAGCGCTCAAGAAACAAGACAAGAATCAAGAATTTGTAAACAAGAGCATATTCGTAAATCAGGCTGTTGATTCTCTGAGCGAGATCAAGCAAAATATTCTTGAACAAGTTCGAACAGAAACAGAGAGACGATTAGAGCAATATTACAATGATCTAATTTGGAAGGACGAAGACTACAAAATCACACTCACTGAAAATTATGAAGTGGAGTTATTCAACCAACACGGGAGAAAGAATATAGGATCATTATCTGCTGGAGAAGGTCAAGTTCTTGCACTCTCCTTCATGGCTGCCCTGTCGAAAATATCTGGCTTTAGTGCACCAATCGTAATCGATACGCCACTTGGTAGGATATCTAGTGACCCAAAACGTCTCATCGCACAAAACCTACCAAATTACCTAGATGATACGCAAGTCACATTACTGATGACCGATGAAGAATATAATGAAGCTGTTCGGGCATATGTTGCTAACCATGTATCAAATGAATATAATTTGGAATTTATTAAAGGAGCAACAGAAGTAAAACAACTATGAGCCAAGCAAGTAAAGAGGTGGAGTATGAAAATAGCGACCCCCGTCGTGACGTCCACATAGATAGCGGTGTGTATGACCTATTTACAGATTTAAAGGAAAAATCTGAGTCACCGTTTGTAGGAGTAGAGAATCACGACTTGTTCATGTTCACCGTTGGCTACGGACGCCAGCATGGTGAAGCAAGATTAGTAGAAGAAGATGAACATGCATTTTTTGGAAGATCACGTCTCTCAAAAACTCAAGAAACTGTGATTGAAGCGGTTGCTGTCAAGGAAGAACAAACTGTAGAGGTTCTGAGAGATCAGCGTAAAGTGTACAAGATAGCCGAGATGTATGCCAATGGAGGCGTAGAATTGTTGCACGGTTATGTATTTACAACGGATGATGATTCATTGAGTGAACTAACCCTTGAAGCGAATGAGCTCTTTAACCACTCAACAGATGATCTCTCAGATGAGAAGACGAACGTGAAAATTTGAATGAGTCAATATATCCTGCGGACCGACATATTGCAAGATTGCCTGAGAACGCTCATTGAGCAACCAATTCACCCTACCCTCGCTGCGTATCTGGGTCTGCAACAGCAATCGGAGCTTACTGGAACAACATCGACTGTCAGACTAGAGTATGTTGATTATCTTGATACATACTTTAAATTAGGAGGCCAAGACTCAGATTGGCAATATTTTATTCCATTCAGCGATTCGACGGAAAAGTCGGTTGAGTCCCACTGGGTCTCAAAAGAAAGGGCACAAACCAATCGACCTGAGGATCTACCCCAGACATCACCACTTATGAAAGTTGCTAGCCCAATCACGCTGGAGCAATCGACTGAATGGAAACTCAAAGAAGAGCATTGGAAGCTCGCCAGGTTCGAATTGGCAAAAGGTAATCAAATACCCGTTGAATCGCTTGCTGCCTTCATGCTTCGAGACTATGCCTTTCAGACAAAGACTCCCTCAGCGTTAACTGTCGTCCAGGCGTTTGCCGAAGAATTTGGGTACCAACTGGGTGGTAAAGCATTTACCCACCTATTCCGGACAGGAGATTCCAATATTACCGGAGAAACTTTCGAGAAATATGACTGAATACAAACAAGGTTCGATTAGACCTACGAACCCGCGAATATCAGAACGAGAGGTACGGAAGGTGTTAGGGAAAGACCTTGACATCCCTCAACCTGTAGAGAATCAGTTAACTGACCATGAGCAATGGTCAGAGCTAATCACACATGCAAAGGAGGCGGCAACCCAAACAAAGACTGGGGCTGCTGCTACTACTGTAGATGGAAGCATTGCGAAGGGAATTTCATTAAGCGGAAGAGCCTCCAGAGAGGTTCACGCAATTGAATTGGCAGTATGGAATGCATATTCCGAAAATCAGTCACCAACTGAAAAAATAGTTGTTTGCAGTTCAAAGGCAGGGTTTGAACCGTGCAGTAATTGCTTGAGAGTGGTACACGATTATTCCACCAACCCTGTCATCAGAATAGTGGATGAAAATGGGGAAGTACAAAATATAATCTCCGAGATTGGCCCACAGGTTTCTGATTCGACAAACAAGTGCGAAAAAGCTGATAACAGTTTGGAACAAAGTTCACTAGAACAGACAGGCAATGATGAAACGACAGAAGATACGGAAAACAATTTGGATCTTGAATACATCCGGTTTGAGTCCCCCGTATACCATCTTAAATACAAAAGACTGAACAGTACATTCTGTGGATATGATTTGCGCAATGCCGATTATAACAAATCAAATCGTGAACCAGACCTGCTTAAACCGTGTAAGGAGTGCCATGGAGAAACCAACAGGAAAACTATTGAAGAACAAAAAGAGGAACTTAGGGAGCGACTTAACGAGTTAGTTCCTGGTGTAGAACGTTCTTCAACAGAATCGGGAGAATTTAGTGAAGAGGAACTGATCGCAATCATCAAAGAAATCCCAGCAGAATTCCCCTCGTTCTCATACACCAGGAGAGAAATAAGATGTCATCTTAGTGAAGCTGTTGAGGAAATATCGGATAGCGAAACCGATCCAGGGACATTCAGCCATTCACAATTAGAGGCACTGTTGGAGGCAGTTGGTGGGAACGGGCTAATCCCCTTGGAACCACATCTTTTCATCTATACGGATAGCGGATACGTTAAGCGAACAGCTCTATCTGATATCAAGAGTCAAAAAAGAGGAGGAAAAGGGTATAGAGGTATTGACATTGGGTCGGGTGAACAGGTCGCCTCAGGCTTCGTAGCGAGCCCTCGGAATACGTTACTTTTGTTCACAAACCATGGTAAAATATATCAAAGGAAGTGTAGTGAAGTCCCTGAATTGCCTCTGACGGCTGCAGGTGGAAAATTTGATGATTTTGTTGATATAGATGAAGATGAGTATGTAAAATGCGCGCTATCTACGGATGACTTATTTAAACACGAATATTTTGTAATGGTCACGCAGCAAGGGTACTTCAAGAGAGTTCATACTTCAAAGTTTGAGAATATACTCAACCCAGGGATCAAGGCGATCGAATTGGACGACAGTGATAGTTTATACGATGTTGAATTCACAAATGGAAAAAGTGAAATAATTATTGAAACTGAGAGTGGGATGGCGATTAGGTTTGGAGAGGGGGATGCCCGTTCGATGGGCCGGACCGCGAAAGGTGTTCGAGGCGTGGAATTGAAAAACGATGATAAAGTGGCTGGTATGGCAGTCCTCAATTCTCAAAATGAAGAGCACGTAGTGACCGTCACTCAAAATGGATTTGGAAAAAGAACAAAAGTATGTGATTATCGAAAACAGAGACGAAACGGACGTGGCATGATAGATATTGTGACTAATGAGCGAAATGGACCCTCATCAGACATAGGAGTTGTTGATGCTGGAGATAGTATTATAGTTCTTACCACCGATGGCATAGTAATAAAAATTCCAGCAAGCACCATCTCGATAATGGGACGCAATACCATGGGTGTTATAATAATAGAATTAGAAGATGGCGATCACGTTGCAGGGATAGAGGTTGTGGATAGCTAGAAATTTTACATTTATTCGAATACTAAAGAATCGATATCCGAGAGCAGATCCAATCAAACCCAGTCATCAAGTTTTTCAAGCGCTTGGAGAGCATGATGAACTCACTATAGAAGAACTGGTACTGTTAACTGGATTATCAATGTTAGCAAAGATCGCGGTTACACAACTTCCAGAGTCTGGATTTGTAGAATTAGATTACATAAAAGTAGGGCCCCCGATGTATTTGACTCTGAAACGGTTGTTCATCTGATCAGGTAGCAGACTCCTCTGGATTCTATGAGACACTTATAATTGAAATAGGGTGATATTCGCACTGGATAGACTCTATATCCTGCACTTGATGTCTGTCAGCCAAGGATAATCTTAATAGAGCCTATTATATATAAATTTTATTCCTAAGAAGTCACCGGAGACAACCCATACGACATTATAACCTCGCGGTTAAAATCGGTCAAGAACCTCTCTCCCTCAATTTGTAGATCGTCTTCAAGACCAAATGTGAGTGTCCCAACGTCAATCCCCCCTACCTGAGTGTTGATCGGGTTCTCCAACGTTTCAGGATATATTAAGAACGCATTCTGAACACCTTTGGCCTCTGCATAGGCAACCACTTGGGAGATGTCTCCTGTCGCTGGTTCAGATGGTACTTTGTACTTGGTATCAGCAATAGCAACCGCATTCGATCCGAAATAAAACACCAAATCGACGTCGTACTGCCGCCCAGAATCTCCAATATCAACATGTTCCTGCTCCTGAACAGAATAGCCTGATGGCAAGTGTCCACTTAACCACTCAGCAACGAACGATTCGTACAAGCGCGCCATATCTACAATGAACGGTAGCATCCGCTTGTTGCCCGCATTTCTAGTCGGAATCGTCGTATCCAAAATCAAGTGACACAACGCGTGAAGTTGCTCGTAATCCTGATTAAGTCGTCTATACTCTCTCCCTGTACAATCCTCAGCTGTGATAGATTTGAGTGACACATCACTCGCCATCGGTCGATACGCTCGTCTTACAGTCTGCATCGTTGGTTCAGATGGGGCATCACTGGAAAGGATTTTTTTCAGAGTCCACAATAAAATCTGGTTGTCATCGATGTCTGCAGTGATTTCTCGATAACTTACGTGAGGTTTCGCCTCCCATGGACGGCGTGTAGTTTTGTTAAAATCTATGCGGCCTTTCACCGTACTCATCTGTTTCTCACGCTTCACGTAGTTCTTATGCAGGCCTTGTTGTTGGCGCTTCAAAACACCTTTCGCCAACATGAATGCTAACCCATCGAAGAATTCGGTCAGACTGTCTGCGTTATACAGACGATTTAGAAAATCGAAAGATTCCAGACTGTACGCATATTTCAACATCCCCAGAATCGTGTTTACGGACGTTTTGGGCTCTAATTGGAACTCCCAGTTTGAATCGATAATGATCCGCCCAGCATACCCTTTATTTTTGAGAATCCACTTTCCACGTGTCTTGCGCGTTGGGAATTCTACATCGATTTTAGACCCGTGCTCCTCCCAGAGCTCTTCAGAAACGGTTTCAGGTAGCTCATCACGGCTGAACTCAACTGGATCGTATTCTTCTAATGTAATTGGGGAATCAGGCACAATTAATCACGGTATCACACGGCTTTCGATAGCATCCCACGCAAACTGTTCGGCTTTCTGTGGGTTGTCGAAAAAGTACTCTTCAAGATACGGTTCCACTTCGAGCTTCCAAATATCTTCAATATGCTCATGTAAGTCTTCTTTGAGGAAATATGTGATACCGAGGTGGAAATTCCGATCTCCGATTTTGTCATTGATTTGGTTCACAACATCGATCAGCCCGGATACGTCGTAACCTGTGTCTTCGTGGTAATTCCGCAGCACATTCATTTCAGGCCACAACGGGAGGAATGCAAACCGGCGTCGGAGCGCAAAATCAACAAGGGCAATAGACCGGTCGGCGGTGTTCATCGTCCCGAGGAGGTACACGTTATCAGGGATGTTGAACGTTTCATCGCTCGTGTCATCGCCTTCGACGTCTTTCTGAGCAAGTTTCATTGACTTCTCCCGGTATTCGATCAAATGCATCAATTCACCAAATATTGCCGACAAGTCTGCTCGATTAATTTCGTCCAAGATAAGAACACATGGCCCTTTTTTCTCACGGGCAGTGTCACAAAAGTCAAGGAATCGTCCCTGGACGACAGGATACCTGAGTTCATCGCTGTCGTTCGACACAGGGCGAATTCCTTGGACAAAGTCTTCGTACGAATACGACGAGTGCAACTGTATGATCTCGATGACACCGTCCCCGCCTTTTATAAGGATGTCAGCGACGCGCTCAGCCATGTGCGTTTTTCCAGTTCCTGGCGGACCGTAGAATATCGCCTGCTTCTTCCTATTGATCGATCGAACCCAACGTTCGATATCGACCTGTTTGAACCCCGTTCCGTCAGATAGGTCTTCGATATCATCGTCACTGACTCGTTCAGGCGCGAGTCCTAGATCTTCTTCTGAAAGACTTCGGACTTTGTCACGTGATCTGAACTGGCTTTTCGGCTGCAGCATTGGGTTTTGTCCGCTCATATCTGTGTAAAATCGTCGTTGACAATCTCGATATCGTCAGTATCGTATAGGTGTCGGAACTCCTTATTTTCATCTGCTTTGTCTGGGTCGTACCCGAATTCGTCCCGGAATATTTTGACCAACTCTTCCCCATTCGGTTCGGAATCAATCTCAACTGCAAAATCACGGTATAGGAACGCAGCGAGTGCTGTGACAGGAACCTTATCTGCTCCGGTCAAGTGTTCTCTGGCTTTTTTCCAGTGCTGTTCACGAAGTGATACTGTGTTTTGATTATCAATTTTTTCAACGTCTACGACTCGGTCGAACGGTTGATTTGGGCGGATTGATTGTGCTGAGTAGGTTCCAGCAACGTTTTGGTTGAACCACAGGTCATCTACCTGTGTGTGCCGTTGGCTGAACGGAACGAAGTAGGGGTCCGCGTAGTCACGTACCTTGAAAAACATATCAAAGAACGCGTCGTACTCGAATTTGAGCTTCTGATCGTGCCCTTCACGTTCAGATAAACGTTTGGTGCAAAGATACCCCGGGTAGTGTCGATGTACACCCGCGTCCACTATCGTCCACATGCAATCTCGGATCGTATTAGAATCAAGAACGTACTGTGCCATTTACTATTCGGCACAGATACACCGCCATCAACTAAGTGTTACTCTACCAATAAAGAAATCTAACTACTTTTTCGCAGCGGCTTCGAGAGACATTTGGAAATTCTTAGGCGGATCCAAATCAGTTCCTCGGGAACTGAATCCCATCCGTGTCGCTACGTCAAGTACTGTTCCTGAACCCATGAACGGGTCAAGAACAGTGCCAGGTTCGGTCTCTGCATCACAGTCGCATCGTGGTTCCCAACCAGCGGTTTCCTTTTTTGCGAAGGTGAACTCACGGTAGTACCCACCAAGAACTTCCTTTGCTTCATCGGCTAGTTTTTGAACGTCATCAGCGTTCCGACCCGTTCCGTCCTGAATCTCCTTCGCTTTGCCAGCATCGGTGATCCCTGCAGACTGAACCGCACGAATGTGTTCCTTCGTAAGGTCAGACTCTTTATAAATCTCCATTGCGCGCTTCGCCTGTGAGCGTGATGGATTGAGCTTGTCGGTGCGTCGGAGTTCTCGTTCGTGTGGTTTCCCACACTCAGTGCAAACTACGGGCGGGCACGCCATCGTCAAACACCGCTCAACAAGTTCCTCGGGGAATGGAGCAAGATGACCGCCGGTGTTCCGGTCGAAGCCGAAATTCCACACATCACCAGGGTTCGCGCCGTTGCCGAACGTGTGGCTGTATCCATATAGGTCGTAATAATAATCGTTCGATGGGGAAAGATGAAATATGTACTCGTGACGTTGCGCTAATCGGTTCGGTGCCGGATCAGGCATCCCACTGTCTTTCGTCCACATAATTTCATTACGCACGAGCCAGCCTTCATCTCTCGCTGCCTGAGCGAATTCCCACGGCACACCGGCAAGACTCCGATTATTGTACGTGTCGCCAATGTTCAACAATACTGAGCCGTGCGGGCGAAGCACACGCTCCCACTCCCGCATGCCTTCCATGAGCTCTTCAACAAAGGCGTCTACTGTGGATTCTTGCCCAATTTGTTCATCGAAACCGTAGTCGCGCTTCTGAAAGTATGGGGGTGATGTCACTACGAGATCGACTGAATTGTCGTCAAGAGGAATGTCACGGGCATCTGCTTCGTACGTTTCGTAGGAGTGTGACCTGTCTGGAGACGGGTATTCGAGGTCGCTCCGGTCAGTACTCATTATGAGGGGAAACCCATTGCGACCCTATATACACTTGGAAAATTGCTCGCTGTTGTTCAATCCTGCTGTGTTGTTGTGATGAGAACACCTCACCTAAGCGACCGTACATGTGCACAGTTAGAAGTTCACATTTATTGGGATTTATTCAAAGAATAAAACCCGTCATACAACGCCTGAACAAGCATCTCTTGAAAAAGCTCAGTTAGTCAATGTAGAGTTGTATATGATTCTTTCTGATTATCGGAACGTTCTCGAATAGTTCTGAGTGGTTTGATTGACCTATTCTCAAACCGTTATTTTGTGTCTATCTGCGCGAGGCAGATGGCTAATTGTTCCAATTACGCGTTACAGCCAATGAATCAATTTGTCATGAGGATTATCGTCGTGATCTCTGGGAAGAGTATTATTCCTCAGGAAGGTATCGACGACGCTGACGCATTTTGTCGATACTTGACCGCTGGTCGTAGTGCAGGTCAATTACGTCAGAGCTTACATCCATTCTTGAACTGACCACAGGCTCGGGCGTATCCTTTTGAA
>LKMJ01004489.1_pt1 | contig 13124 bp, 11 predicted proteins | sample 643391 | NCBI WGS metagenome assembly LKMJ01 (sample SAMN04112250, study PRJNA286221) | soda lake metagenome | biome: soda lake; feature: Kulunda Steppe; material: water; isolation source: sample PL-Br10 brine of Picturesque Lake | place: Russia: Kulunda steppe | collected 2010-07
CGGGCTCCGACCCCGGGGCCATCCGCGCCGAGGCCATCGCCCACGCCCGGGCCGTCGTCGATCTCTGCCGCCTGGCGGGCCAGCCGCAGATGGCCGGGCGGTTCCTCGAGGAGGACGCGAGCCTCGACGCGGTCCGTGCCGCGCTGCTGGACGCCCGCGCCGAGACCGCACCGGAGATCACACCCCATCACCCGCAACCCGGGCGCAGCGCCTCGCGCGGCGTGTCGGTCCGCGTGAACGGACCGGTCGCCGTCGCTGCCGGGTCGATGCGCTCGCCGTTCCAGTATTCGCCGCTCTCGTACCGGCCGGTGAAAATGTCCTGGTCGGCGTCCAGCGCGAAGACGAAATTGCCGGATGCCCCCCGTTGCTGCCACGTCCCTTCAAGCCGGGAGCCTTCGACGGTCGCCTCGACCATGCCGCCGCCCGGCTCGTAGGTGCCTCTTACCCGGTCACCTTCCTGTTCCAGAGAGAGAATCGCGGCGCCGTCACGCCAGTAGGTCTGCCATTCGCCGCTCCATGGATCCTCTGCGAAAGCTGCGCCTGGCAGCAGCACAAGCAGGGCGAGCGCCGCGAGGAAACCTCCTCTGGTCGGACGAGCGCTGCGCAGATCGGCGACTGCGCGCGCGATGGCTGCATGAATACGGGTCACGATCGGCGGCGGTCCTTATGGGCTTTGGGCGCTCGGTCGGGCGACACGGCCAGCCGGCATCCCTTGTCCGATCAAGCGATGAGACACGTCGGCAAAAGATACGTGTGGCCCACGCCCGGCGGGATCCGATTAGGTTGCATTTGCTGCCCTGTCCAATGCATACTGGACCGGCTGTGATACATTTTTGGCATGGATGGGAAGTTTTTTGGCATAGATGAGAAGTTTGCGGGATCTCAAGATCGTGCGCGCCCTGGACACGCACCGGAACTTCGCGCGCGCCGCAGACGAGCTTGGCATGAGTCAGCCCAATCTCAGCCGCGCGCTTGTGCGCCTGGAGCAGGCGATCGGCGCGCCGCTGTTCGAACGCAGCCGCACCGCGGTCGTCCCAGCGGCCTTCGCCGAGATCGTTCTGGAACGCGGCAATGCGCTGATTGCCGGCTTCGAGGATCTGGCGCAGTTGCTGGAACTCAAGCGCAACGAGGATGAGCGCGGCTTCCGCGTCTCCGTCGGCCCTTTCGCGGCCGAGGCGGTGGGGCTCCAGAGCTTCGCGGAACATGCGGCAAGCGGCCGTGGCTCGTTCGGTCGGCTTGTCACGCGCGACTGGCAGACCTGTCTCGACGACGTTCTGACAGGGCGGAGCGATCTTGCCATAACCGACACGATCTCGGCCAGCGAGTATTACCCGGATATCGAGACCGAAGTGCTGGGTGGCGGTCCTGCGCGGTTCTTCTGTGATCGGCGCCATCCCCTCGCCCAGCGTGCCGAGGTCGGATGGGACGATGTCATGCGGTTTCCCTAGGCGCTGCCGCTGATCCAGGCGCGATACCTCGATCTGCTGCCATCGGATCTCGGCGCTGCCGGACGGAGGGATCCGGAAACCGGCGATTTCGTGCCCGCGATCTGCGTCGATTCCTTCTCTGCGATCGTGGCCGCGGTCAGGAACGGACGCGCAATCGGCGCCGGTTCGCCCTCGTTCATCCGTTACGAGATCGAGGCCGGCGACTTCGTGACCCTGCCGCTCGAAGAGCCGTGGATGCGCATCGAGTATGGCCTGGTGTGGCGCGCCGGGCGGCCCTGGTCACGCGCGCTTGCCCAATTTGTCGACAAGCTCCGGGCGACCCAGGAACAAGCCAACCAGATGCTCGCCCGCCAGGCGTAGAGGGCAGACATGGTCGGGCAGGCCGCCGGCGTTCCGGCGGATCGGCGGCCTCGGGACCGAGGGGCCAGCGACAGCGGGAACGCCCGAACGCCTCGATCGATCCGGGCGACCGCCGCATCCACTTCTGCTCCGCCACCCCGCAAGCGCCAGGTCGCGAGCTCCATCCTGCGGGCGCCGAACCGGCCGGCTTCGGCATTCCGGCCGCCGCATCGTGACGTAACGCCTCTCACATGCGTGACATGCATTACAGGTCCATGATTACGCATTGGACTTCGGCTCTGCCCGATGACATTTCACCGCCGAAATCTGCGCCTTTTCAACCGCAAGCCGTGTTTCGCGTGACCGATCCGGGGCGTGCGGGCAAAGAAAGTGGTGCAAGCAACAGGCGGAAAGGATTGGCGAAATGGACCGCAGGCTTTTTTTGCAACTGCTTGCTACGGGTGGCGCATTGGGCGCCGCGCCGGCCTCCGTCCTGGCTGCGGAGCAAACATCACGCGGGGTGACTCGCCACCCGGCGCCAGGAGACGAGGGAAGCCTGCCGCTTTCCAGCCGGGAAAGCCTGCTGGCAGAGCTGGAGGAGTTGCAGGCCGCCACGCAGGCCCGTAGACGCCGCTATTGCCACCTGACGCAGCCCGACTGGCCGGATGGCGCGAAGATCGCGGTCAATTTCACGTTCGACGTGGACCATGTCCTCAGCCGCACGGCCAATGACGAGCCGCCCATGCAGGTCGCCAAGGGCGAATTCGGAGGTCGCGTGGGCGCATGGCGCTCGCTCGAACTGCTCGAGCGTCACGGGATCGTCGGAACCTTTTTCACGCCCGGGCGCAGTGTGGATCTCTATCCGGCCGTTCTTCGCGAGATCGCCGAACGGGGCCACGAATTCGCGGATCACATGTGGGAACACTACGTGCCGGCCGATCCCGTGGTTCAGCGCGATCACATGCTGAGAACACGCGATGTGCTGACCGAACTGACCGGCCGCCCGCCCGTGGGAACCCGCAGCAGTTATCCGGACGCCCTCGTTCTGGAAATGGGCTACATCTACAATTCGCACGGCTTCGCCTCGCCTCTTCCCTTCAAGGTGAGGCGGGACGGCAAGGAGCTGCTCAATTTGTCCGTCCACCTGGCGATCGACGATGCCATGTATTTCAATTACGGCTGGATCGGCAGCGCCGCCTCGGCGCAGCGGCTTTCGGATCAGGACCTGGTGCTGGACATCTGGTGGCAGGCGTTCCAGCAGCAGTACGAAGCGGGCGGCTACCTGAACATCGCGCTGCATCCCTTTATCATCGGTCACTCCGCGCGCATCGCGATGCTCGATGAGCTGATCACTCGAATGAAGAGCCTGCCGGGCGTCTGGTTCGCCAGTTCCGAAGACGTCGCGCGCCACTGTCTCGCCCTTCCGTCCGAAGCCTTCGCCTGCAACGAGGAATAACGCCGTTATGCCATGGAAATCAGGTTACACCATCTCGGACGAGATCGCCCTCGATGACGACGAAATCGTCTGGCCCTCCGGCAACCGCTGTGCGGTCAACGTCACGGTGGCGCTGAGCACCGCGATCATGCCCGAAGGCCTTCTTGCGAGGGATCTGTCGGGGGACGACGCGGAGCTGGGCTTCGGCTCCGGGCTCGATGCGCTGCTGGACGTCCTCGATCGCTTCGACATCCGCGCGACGTTCGCGGTGCCCGCGGTGATCGCGGCGGTCGAGTCGGACAGGGTGCGCCGGCTGGCCGAGGCCGGCCACGAGATTGCCGCGCTCGGCTTCCGGCATGAAGACCCGACGGAGCTTCCGCTGGACGTGGAGCGCACCCGCCTCAGGGCGACCGCTTACGCCATCCGTGAAACCATCGGGCAAACACCGGCCGGTTGGTATGGTCTGCCCCGTCAGGGCGACAGGTATGCCGCGGGCTCGGTCAGTCCCAATACCGTCGATCTGTTGATCGACGAGGGATTCGAATACCTGGGAACAGGCATGGCGGACGACGTGCCCCATTACTGGGTTGCCGACCCCGAGCCTCCGAAGGCTCTGGTTACCATGCCCTATTCTTATCATGCCGATGACCAGTTCTTTCTTCAGTTCCCGCCTCTCGCTCTTCGCGGCGGATCCGGAATCGAGCACCCGGAAGTGCTGGCCAGCAACTGGCGTTCCGCTTTCGCTGCCCAATACGACAGGGGGCGCATGTTCACCATGACCCTGCACCCGCACATCATCGGGACCCTGCACCGGATCAAGATGCTCGAAGAGTTTCTCGCATCCGTGACGGAAAGGGAGGGCGTCTGGATCGCAACGGCGAAGCAGTGTGCCGATCACTGGCGCGAGCAGTATCCGCAAGAAACGCATTTGCGGCTCGCTCCCTCGATCTGGCAAGAGTGACTCGGGCAGAGCGTATTGAGAAAGGCCACACATTCGATCCGACGGCGAAACGCGAGCAGGATATCCCGGCGTCAGCAATGCTGAGGCCGGAGAGTCCTGGTGCGAATTCTGCCGATCTATCGGAGAGACGCTGGATTGCGCCCCCACGAATGGCGGCAGTCTGGCGGCACTGGTTTTCAAGCCTGGCGCCGTGTCGAATAATCCCGCGAGCGGAAGCGGTGCGGGTCATGGAAATGAATGACATGAACAGGAACAGGCTGAGAGAAAGCGTGTGTCTGAGTCTCGTGGCCCTTCTTGGCGGCACGTCCGCCGGCGCACAGACGTTCGAGAACGACAGCGGCGGGTCGGTCCGTTTCTACGGGCAGGCGAGTCCCTCCTACCTGAGCTTCGACGACGGCGAGGAGACGACAAGCAACATTGTCGATAACTCAAACTCCAACACGCGGCTCGGCTTCGTCATCAGCCAGCCGATGTCGGCCGGCGACCTCGCCTTCACGTTCGAGACGGGGCTCGGCTTCCGCCAGAGCGCGCTCGTCTCGCAGTCCAACACGCCCCCGGCGCTCGACTGGCGCAGGACCGCCCTTCGCAGGCTCGAGGTCGCCTATACGGCCGATTTCGGCACTCTGGCAGTCGGTCAGGGGTTCATGGCGACGGACAATGTCGCGACGCTCGACCCGTCGGGCACGGCGCTCGTCGTATCGGTCGGGGTTTCCGACGCGGCCTTCGCCTTCCGCGAGGAGTCCGGCGCCCTGTCCGACGTCCGCGTCGTCGACGCGTTCAAGGATTTCGACGGCGGTCGCCTGTTCAGGATCCGCTACGATACGCCGACGTATTCGGGATTCTCCGCATCGGGATCTTATGGGCGCAACGTCCTTGCCGAAAACGATGACACCGACCATTACGATGTCGCGCTGCGCTGGTCCGGCACGCAAGGAGATTTCGCGCTGGCCGCCGCAGCAGGCTACGCCTGGGAAGACGAAGGAAACACCACGAACGAGCGCTACTCGGGTTCCTTCTCCCTGTTGCACACCCCGACGGGACTCAACCTCAGCGGCTCGGCCGGCGGCGATCCCGATGGCGGCACTTATGGCTTCGTGAGGGCCGGATGGGTTTACGATCTGATCGGGCAGGGGCCGACCGCCTTCGCGGTCAGCTACTACGACGGAAGCGATCTGGTCGAGGAAAATTCATCGTCCGAGAGTATCGGCTTCGCCGCGATGCAGACCTTCACCGACCTCGATCTCGACGTCTATCTCGGCTACCGGGAATATTACTATGACGACGATGCCGCATCCTATCAGGATGCAAGCTCGGTTTTTTTCGGTGCGCGTTACAGGTTCTGAGCTTGTCAGCGTCCCGGGGTTACTGCTCAGCCAGGCATGGAGCGCATCGCGTTTGACTGGCTTCTGAAGAAGCCGGGCTGGAAGGGCGCTGTTCCTGCCGCCACTGTTCGAGCTGACCCGATCTCAGCAGAATTTCCAGACCGCAGGTTGCTCAATCAGTCCGGTCGCACGTCCCGACCACCGCCCGTCGTCGGTCGGACTGCTGGTAGAGGCGGTTTGCTTTTGCCGATGACCCAGTGGTGCTTTGATGTCGAGATTGCATCACAAGGCGCGCAATCTGCATCGGACACATTTAAGTTCACGGGGTTATCTGTCAAGTGCAGTGTGTCAGATTTTAACAAAACCCTTCCGGCCTTTTGCCGCGAAATCCGTCCGTAAAGACGCTGCTGCTTTTTGCCGCAAATTGTGGCTATGCCAAATCTTGGGTTTTTTAGCTGCACCTGCATTTCTTCACGACGAAAAAGGGCCATAAGATGGACCGCAGACTTCTTCTCAAACTGCTCGCCTCCGGCACCGCGCTGACCGCCGCGCCCGCCTCTGTCTGGGCGCAGGTGAAGGGCGAGAGTTCGCCGCGCAAATACGAATGGGGCTTTCCCGAATATCCCTCCACCCCGGCGGGCAGCGGCAATGCAACGCCCTTCGGCGAGGGGCCGCTGAACGGCATCGAGACCGAAAGCGGGCACGAACTCTACAGATTCCCGCGCGATCACCGCTACCACTACGGGCCGATCTATCGTGGCCCGGAATACTGCGAATGGTATTACTTCAGCGCCTTCGTCTACGACAAGGCCACCGAAGAGCCCTACACCCTCTTCTGGATGACGCTGTTCTCGGGCTGGGACGAGGGGCTGCAACGCCCTGTAAAGAACGTCTTCTTCGCGCTGCACAACCTGCGCACCGGCGAGTTCCAGCCGGCCGTCACGCTCTATCCCGGCGAATTCACCGCCGAAGGGTCGCCGAGCGACGCCGCCAAGGAGGATTTCTGGTTCCGCTATCGCGTCGGCACGCCGGAACATGGCGAGCAGGAGGAAAGCTACCGCGCCGCCGACGAGACGTGGAGGTTCAAGGCCAACGTGGTGAATGCGGCGCCCGAGCGCAATTCCGTGCCCTTCAGCATGGACATCACCGGCAAGGTCTACGCGCCCGGCTACATCTTCAACACGCCCTGGGGCCTGGAGAACGAAGGTTACGACGTCTCGCGCACGGGCCGCCACAACCCCGAGACGGTCTACGGCATCTCCTATTACACGATCGCGCCGAAGATGATGATCTCGGGCCCCGTCATGGTCAACGGCCGCGAGATGGAGGTCGAGGGCCTTGCCTGGTGGGAGCACCAGTGGGGCAACCTGCGCACGCCCGATCACCTGGAGGGCCACTACATCTGGCAGAACGCCTATCTCGACAACGGCGACATGTTCCGCCTGCGTTTCTGGCGCAAGCCGGACCTCTCGATCGCCGAGGAGGTCACGAACTACGCCTACATCCACGCCGACGGGCGGATGGAATACGCGCTGGGCGGGTCGGTGACGTGGACCACGATCAAGTCCTGGCCCTCGACCGTCGTCGAGAACGTCGATATCCCGCTCTACGGGAAACTGGAGACGCCGCAGGGCACCTTCTACGTGGCGCCGGAATATCCCAACCAGCAGGCGATCGGCTTCGCCGATTATACCGCCCTGTGGGAAGGGGCCATGTATCTGCACGAGGGCTCGCTCGACGGACCGATCGTGGGCCGCGCCTACCACGAGAACATGATCGTGCCATGGTATTACATCCCCCGCGGCTTCGACAAGCCGATGCGCGAGGATCTCCCGCGCAAGCTCGATGGCGGCATGCCCCCGGCCCCGCCGTTCAACTTCTTCAAGTAGAGCATCCGCATGTCCCGGCGGGCGGGCGTCGTTTCCTGCCCGCCGGAGAGACCGGCGCACGACAGCCGTCGCCCCGGGACGCACACGGCATTGACTGGCGCGCGCATGCATGGGATGCATCACAAGAGGATATAGCTGCATTGGACATGCTTATGTGCCTGCGTCAGGTATTGGCCGGCACTTCATGACCTGATTGCAAGTCGACGGAGTGCGCCTGCCAACTTCTTGAAGGCTTGCCAGCATGAGAACCAACGCAGTCTTCCTGCTTGCTCTCGCGATTTGCGTACCTGTCGGGTTCTGGGGCGTCTTGGCACCGGAAATGATGGCAGGCGTCGTGCTTGGCTTCACGACGTGGTTCATGGTCGGCGCGAGCTGGTGGTGGCTCGCGCTCTGCTCCGCCTTTGTGATCTTTGCGGCCGTGCTGGCGCTTGGCCCATGGGGGAACATCCGGCTGGGCGCGGACGACGACAGGCCAGAGTTCTCCACCGTGTCGTGGATCGCGATGCTGTTCGCCGGGGGCATGGGCGCGGGTCTGCTGTTCTGGGGCGTGGCCGAGCCCGTCACCCATTATGCCGCGCCGCCGGGACTGGAGGGCCGCACGCCCGAGGCTGCGCGCGTCGCGATGGTGATCACCAATCTGCACTGGGGCCTGCACGCATGGTCGATCTACGGCATCTGCGCGCTCATTATCGCCTATTTCACGTTCCGCCGTGGCGGAAAGCCGATGATCTCAACACCGCTCATCGGCCTGATCGGAGGGCGGGCCGAGCGCGGCGTGATGGTCGGGGCTGACGTGCTCGGCGTGGTCGCGGTGGTGTTCGGCCTCGCCGGATCGCTGGCGATGGGCGCCTTGCAGGTTCGGTCGGGCCTCTCCAGCGTGTTCGACGCCCCCGAGACGATCGGCGTTGCGCTCGCGATCCTGGCCGTCCTCTACGCGGCTTACATGATCTCGACCCTCACCGGCGTCGAGAAGGGCATGAAACTTCTGTCCAACATCAACATGGTTCTCGCATTGGCCATGATGCTCTTCATCATGCTCGTCGGGCCCACCGCCTTCATCTTCGAGAGCGCGGTGGACACGCTGGGCTCCTACATTTCGCAGATCGTGACGCTCTCGTTCCGGCTCTTCCCCTATGAGGGTCTCTCCGAGTGGTCGGCGAGCTGGACGCTGACCTACCTGATCTGGTGGCTCGCCTGGGGGCCGTTCGTCGGCGTCTTCATCGCGCGGATCTCGAAGGGTCGAACGATTCGCGAATTCTGCGCCGGTGTGATCCTCGTGCCGACGCTGTTTTCGGTCCTGTGGTTCGCTGTGTTCGGCGGCGCCGGCATCTACGTGGAGCTCTTTGGCCCCGGCGGGCTCTCGGCGCTGGTGGCGGACAATGTCTCCGAGGCGCTCTTCGCCTTCTTCGGATACTTCCCGCTGTCGGGCGTCCTCAGTGCGGCCGCGCTTGCGCTGATCTTCATCTTCCTCGTCACCTCGGCGGATTCCGGCACCTTCGTGCTGTCGATGATGACGACGGACGGACGGCTCGAACCGCCTGCCGCGGCGAAGATCGTCTGGGGCAGCCTGGTCGCAGTGATTACCGCGGCGACACTCCTGTCGACCTCGGTGGAGGTCGCGCGCGCCATGGCGACGCTTGGCGCCATCCCGTTCTCGGCCGTGCTGATACTGCAGGTTGTCGGCTTCCTCCGCGCGCTCGCTGAAGAGTCTACCTTGCGGGTGCAGACGGACCAGGTGACATGATGCGGGCTATCGCCGTTCTCTGCTTCGTCGCCGCGCTGATGCTTTCGGGCTGCGCCAGGACCCCGGTCGTCGTGGGGTCCAAGGATACGGTTCAGGACCGAATCCTCGCCGAGATGATGGCGTTGATGCTGGAGGCGCACGGCCTGTCCGTCGAGCGTCGGATCGGCCTGGGCGACAGCGCGGATGTGTTCCAGGCGCTGCGAGCGGGCGATATCGATGTATATCCGGAGTATTCGGGTACCGCGCTCTCGTTGCTCGACGCCCCGCCCGAGGCCGATCCGGACTTGGTCCGCGCACGTCTGGCCGCGCCTTTCGCCGCGCTGGGCCTTGAATTCCTTGCGCCTTTCGGCTTCGAGTCGCGCTTCGTGCCAGTGACCCGCCGGGCGCTGGCGCAAGGCGAGCGTCTTGCCAGCGTCAGCGACCTCGCCGCCATCGCGGGTGACCTTCGCCTCGGTGTCAGTCGCAGCTTCGCGGAACGCCCGCGGGACGGGCTGACCGGCTTTGTCGAGCGTTTCGGCCTCGACTTCCGCGATGTGATCGTGGTGCCCGAGGACCGGCGTGTAAGTCTTTACCAGATGCTCGTCGACGAGCGCATCGACGTGATGATCGGGTTCTCGACCGATCCCCAGATCTTCGATTTCGGCCTTTCGACGCTCGCCTTGGACGGGCCCTTCTTTCCTGCGTATGACGCCGCCCCGCTGACGAGCACCGCGGCGCTTGCGCGGCATCCTGCTTTGCCGGAAGCCCTCGCGCCGCTCGCCGGCGCGATCGACGCGCCGACGCTCCGCGGGCTCGTGCGTCACGTCCAGGTTGCGGGGCGCACGCCGCGCGCGGTGGCTGCGATCGGCCTGGCGAGGCTCGGTGTTGAAGGAGGCAGCAGCTCCACGCCGCCCGAGATCCCACTGGCGATCACGCTAGACCCCCACGAACTGGGCAGCGGCCCGGCCAACCGCGCCCTAAAGGCCGTGCGCACGGCGATGCCGGGACGTGCCGTGGCGCTGAAGCCTGCGCCGCGCCCGATCGCGGCGCTGGCTGCCGGCGAGGCCCGCATGGCCGTCGTTCCCGCGGCTGCGCATTTCGAGATCACGCCGGAGGGGGCGGTGCGCGATGAGACCGTGGAGGCGATCGGTGTGGTCGGCCGCTCTGTCCTTTACGCCATTGCTGCGGATGGCGGGCCGGCGCGTCTCGGTGGGGCGCGGGTTCTGGCAACCGGTCCGGAAGGTTCACCGAGCCACTTGATCGCCACCGTCCTGGCCCGATACGCCGACAGGACCATCACGCTCGCGCCGCAGGCCGACAGTGGCGCCGCGGCCGTCGGCGACGCAATCGCGCGCGGTGCGGCCGATGCCGGGCTAGTTATCGCGAGCCGACAGCGCGGCGATGTGGTGGACCTGCTCCGCGCCAGGCCCAGTCTGGGGATCGTGGATGCCGCCGCCTGGTGGCAGGGGCCCGCCCGCCTTGCCCTACCGTTCCTGGGCGAGGCCACGCTGCGCCCTGAAAGCCATCCGGGCCTCGACCGCGCCGTCTCGGTGTTGTCCATGCAGACGGTGATCACCGGTCCGGCGCCGCCCGAGGCGGCGGGGCTGGGCCGGCAGGGCCCGATCTCCTTCGATACGCGGGTGCAGCCGCTGACCGATACCACCGTGCGCGCGATCGACAGGGCGCTCGGCACGCGCGCAGATGTCGGCGCAAGCCTTCGCGCCGCACCGGCGCTTGCGCCCCGACCGCCGGAGGCGCCCACGGCCCGCAACCCCCGGCCCGACCAGGCGATCTTGGCGGTGGGCATCTTCGCGTACCTCGCCGTCGCCGGCTGGCTGCTCATCCGGTCCCGTCCTGCGGCTTCACAAGGTCAGCGTCCCGGCACCGCGGCGACATCAACCGCCTCCACCCCGAGGCTGGCCGCCTCCCTTGGCGCGCACACTCCGGAGCCATGATATGCACCGCCCCATGATACGCTTTCTAGCTGTCTCTTCTGCACTTATCCTGCTCGCCGGAGCGTCTTGGGCCCAAGACGCTCCGGCCCCGGCCGTGGTCGCTGTGCCGGCCGAAAGGGTGGAGTTGTCCGAAACCGCCAGCTTCAACGGCCGCCTCGATGCCGATCGCCGGGTGCAGCTCATCGCACGCGTCAGCGGTACGCTCGCGGAGATTCGGTTTCGCCCCAGGCGACGTGGTCGAGGAGGGCGAACTCTTGTTCCGGGTCGATCCGGCGCTCTACGAAATCGCGGTCAATGAGGCCGAAGGGGCCCTAGGCGTTGCCGAGGCCGCCCGTGATCGCGCGCGGCTCGAACGCGACCGTCAGGCAGAGCTCGTCGCGCGTGAAGCCGCGGCCCAGGCCAAGCAGGAAGATGCCGAGGCCGAACTCGCAAGCCGCGAGGCCGACGTGAGGCGTCTGTCCGCCGCGCTCGACCGCGCGCGGCTCAACCTCTCATATACCGAGATCACGGCGCCGTTCGGTGGTCGCATCGGGGACACGCCGTTCGCCGTTGGTGCCCTTATCGGCCCCGAAAGCGGTGCGCTGGCCACGCTCACGCGGCTCGATCCGATCCATGCCCAATTCGCGGTGCCGGTGTCGGTGCTGCGCGACTACCAGGAGCGCATCGATGCCGGCGAGGCGACGAAAGTCGACGCCGTGACGCTCGAACTCGCCAACGGCAGCGCATATGCGCTCGCGGGCGACGTCGATTTCGTGGACGGCGCCGTCAATGCGGGCACCGACAGCGTGACATTGCGCGCGCGGTTCGACAATCCCGACAGCGTCCTGCTCGACGGCGAGCTGGTGCGTGTCACGCTCACCGCCCGAAAGCCACAGAGCGAGCTTGCCGTGCCTCAGCAGGCAGTACAGCGCGATGTCCAGGGCGCCTTCGTGCTCGTCGTCAGCGAGGGCGAGGTGGCCGAGCAGCGCCGTGTGACCGTTTCCCGCAGCACCCAGGGGCTGACGGTCATCGCCGAGGGCCTGTCCGAGGGCGAGCGCGTCATCACCGAAGGGACCAACAAGGTGCGCCCGGGCATGGTGGTCGACGCGGCCGGGAACGGAGACGGCTGACCGTGCTGGCCGATACTTTCATAACCCGTCCCCGCCTCGCGGGCGTGATCTCGATCGTCCTGTTCCTTGCCGGCCTGATCGCGCTGATGCGGATGCCGGTCGAGCAGTTCCCCGACATCGTGCCCCCGCAGGTCGCGGTTGTCGCCGCCTATCCGGGCGCGGGGGCCGAGGTGGTTGAACAGACCGTGGCTCAGATCATCGAGGACCAGGTGATCGGCGTGGACGACATGATCTACATGTCATCCACCTCGGGGGCGGACGGCAGCTATATCCTGACGATCAGCTTCGAGGTCGGCACCGATCCGGACATTGCGACGGTGAACGTGCAGAATCGGGTGGCATTGGCCGAGCCTCTGCTGCCGTCCGAGGTGCGCCAGACCGGCGTTCGGGTGGCCAAGAAATCCTCTTCGCTCCTGATGGGCGTCGCACTTTACGCAGAGGACGAACGCGTCACCGGGGGCGATCTGACAAACTATGCCCGGATCAACCTGCTGGACTCGCTCAAGCGGGTTCCCGGGGTCGGCGACGCCGCGATGTTCGGCGCCAACCAGTTCGCGATGCGCGTCGACCTCGATGTCGACCGTCTGGCCGCGCTGAACCTGACGCCGAGCGACGTGATGGCGGCGCTGCGCAGCCAGAACATCCAGGCAGCGATCGGGCGGGTGGGCGGCCAGCCGATGACGCAGGATCCGGAGTTGCAGCTCAACGTGTCCACCCAGGGCCGGCTGGAAGCGCCCGAGGAATTCGCCAGCATCATTCTGCGCGCAGGTTCGGACGGCAGCGTTGTCCGTGGACTGCCCCCACCGAGTGGTCCGGGTTGATTGTTAGTGCATTGTCGGTCTCTGGTCTATCGGGACGAAAGTTTCCGGTGCGGGTGGGCGATATCCCAGCGAGCTGTGGGGCCTGACGGTGTTGTAGTGTCGGCGCCACCGTTCGATCAGGA
>LKMJ01004490.1_pt1 | contig 13123 bp, 11 predicted proteins | sample 643391 | NCBI WGS metagenome assembly LKMJ01 (sample SAMN04112250, study PRJNA286221) | soda lake metagenome | biome: soda lake; feature: Kulunda Steppe; material: water; isolation source: sample PL-Br10 brine of Picturesque Lake | place: Russia: Kulunda steppe | collected 2010-07
CTCGTATCTCCGTGGGTATCGCCATGACTTAGGTCACTGTGTGTATCATTATGATGTACACCATCGAAGAAATCGCTGTGAGAGTCACTGTGACTGCGGTCAGAGTGAGAATCTGCGTGTGCGCGGTCAGAGTGGGAATCGTTATGGCTGCGGTCACCGTGGGAATCGTTATGGCTGCTGTCGGAGTGGGAATCGCTATGGCTGAGGTCACCGTGGTGGTCGCTATGGCTGCGGTCGGAGTGGGAATCGCTATGGCTGCGGTCGGAGTGGGAATTTAAATGACTCCAGTCAGAGTGGGAATCGTTGTGTGCGCGGTCAGAGTGGGAGTCAGTGTGACTGTCATCAGCGTGGCTTTCATCAGCGTGCGAATCGGTGTGCATCACGTCGTCGTGAGAATCGTCGTGGATACGGTACGTATCGCTGCTATTATCTGCAAAAATAAGCTCCATCTCGGAATTATCAAGAACTAATTGCCGAGGGTCAGCGACTTCGGATATCGGGTCAGCAGCTGTTTCAACCACATCCCCGGACTCTGATATATAGTATAACTTATCAGATATGATTGCGACTTGTCGTGGTTCAACGTCATCGGGGTCAATGCCAAGTGATGATGCTTCGCTATCACTCAGAATGTAGTTTGAGCCGCTAAACCGAAAGGTCGTCCCGCTGTGTGTAAAATATAAATCCTCTCCTTCAATCCACAAGCCAATGTCATCACCCATTCTCGTATATATCAATTCTATCGTGAGTACTTAAAAATTTGCGTTTTGACACAATATAGTTCACAAAAGAGTACTAAGGACTCAGAAGAGTTACACAAAATATCGGGTCACCGTAGAGAAAGCGCACCTCTGGAGAGTTTAAATGGATATGTGCTGACAAAGACATGTTCCCAACAGATAGGTCGACCGTTTGTGGTATCACTTCGCAGTTATGTCTGTCGAATGGTGTCGAATGAATGTAGGCTATGTGTTCTGTATCTGATTCGTCTCGAATAGACCACAATGAGTTGAGGAGGAATATGCTCTGTGGTGGCTCCATTCTGACCCCATAACCAGCTTTTGGGCTGTATTTCGAATGTTTCTGAACAAGCCCATCGCTGTTAACAGTGAGGCGCATCGTTTCGGGAGCAGAGATTACGAATGTACGACCATCCCACATTTCATCCTGCTTATCTTCATAGGTTTCCAGCTGGGTTTCCTGTTGGAAATTGAATATTTGCTTCTCAAAGTGCTCCGAAAGGAGCGTAGGCTCTGGGATAATTTTTTCATGCTTTCCATCGGCTGAAAATACAATTTCTGGATTTTCGGAGTGGCTTATCGAGTGATAAATATAGCTAGTCATTGTCTTTTCTTGGGGTTATTCTCCTTGTTTCAATATCGTATTCTTTGTTGATTGCAATTGCCCGGTCATATTTATCGACCTCTGTCTGTTTCTTGTTTGTTAGAGGCAACGACTCTGTTTGGAGGCTATTCTTCACTGTTGTGGTCAGTACAGTAAATAAGGCATCACCTCTACCAATAATCATCTCACTTGGGACTTGGACTGCGATTGCCATAGAATTTGTGTTGGATTTTACTTTGGTTATTTGTGTTGGGATTTTGTGTGTGCCATTGTTTTGCTGTGGTGGTGAAATAACACAGAGGTTCGCCCCCTCGCTTTGGCAAATCTCAGGGGCAGGTACAGTAAGTTGGATTGTATCCGTTTCAGAAGCCGTGAGTGTTTTCATATCGTCTGAATTGCGAGTTATTTTGATGATTGTTTCACCCTCGGTTTTTGTACAAATGAGGTCTGTTTCGAGCACAAATGTCTTTGAGAAATCTTTGAAATTTGCAACTTCAACTGCGTAACTCTCGCTATCATCATCCATCTGGGTGGCTGTATACCTTCCAATCATTTCGTAATCACTCCGTCAATGTACGAGTGTTCTCTATCAAATGGGATTATCTGAGAGACTGGTGACTTACGGGGCAGTGTGAACTCTTCAGATTTGCAAATCCCTATCGAATTTGCACGACAAGAGAATCTGTCGGTATCCACAATCCCTGTATATGCTTGATAATGTTTCATTCTGTGATTTACAGGTCCTGTCATAATCGAAGAAATACCTGCTGGTGTGTTTAATTGAGCGTCGATAAGCACCTTTGATACTCTTTTTGGCATATAATGGTTATCACCTAATGATTTTTCCGGCATTTGGCTGATAACTCCGAGGCTAACATCATTCTGTGGCTGTTCAGAGACGCCGTTGCTTGCATTCACCCGTACATCCGCATGGGTGTAAGTAACCCATCCTGTAGTGAATGCTGCATTTAGCCACTGATTGAGCGAGGTCTTGCATTCTATGTTAGCTTTCAACCACTCAACTTTCTGTTGCTGTTTTGGTGATGGGATTTGTCGTATGGAATTATTTTCGTAGTAGCGGAATGTAACATATCCTTCTTGATTATCCACTTCAAATTCTCGCTGGGAAGACTCAGAATCCGAATCTTCACAGATTTCATTATGGCATTCGCTCGTGGTGTGGAGGGTCTGTGGCCGTTTACTTTCCCAACAGAATCTTCGGTAATATCCTTCAATACGCTTTAATTTTTGCATATCTGCTTCCATCATCTTGTTCAGTTTGGGCAACTCAGCGTGGTCTATTTCACGTAGTTGCAACTGATTAACTGTCGGTCGATAATATGGAATGCACTGAATAAGGTCGTCTCCCTTGTTGAACTCCGATATCCGTCCATCCCAGACAAACGGTACAACAAGCCGTTTTTTCTCTTTATCAGTCTCAATCAGTTGTGTTAGTCTGTGTAGCTCTCCATACTCTCGATTGAGTGGGTGGATTGCAAGTGTGGAGTAATCAGATGGTGTTTGAATTTCAATCCCGGTATCAAACAGAACATTCGGTCTGGTGATTGTACTATTCACTCCTTGTTGGATGACTTCTCCACCTCCATCCTCTGGCGGGATGTGTATCAGCCGGTCATTACTTTGTATCTCTCGTTTCGATATTTCAAGTGGCTTATTGAGTTTCACAAGAAAGCCGACTCGTAAGGCGTCGGCAAAAGAGACACAGAGTTTTGCTGTTCGAACTCCGTCAATGATGCTTTCGAGAGTTTGATACCATTCTGGGATAGACTCGCTTGCTAAGGTAATATCTACAATTGGCTCTTTTGCAGACTCATCATCAGGATATATAAACTCGATAACATCGCTCATGTTACCTTGCTCTTTTAGCCAATTGTATAAAAATAATGTGTGTCTGGCACCTGTGATTCGGGCTTCTTCTCATTCTTCAGTGATGCAGGCGCTCGTCAATATTGACTCACGGTGATATGGCAGCAATTGCATTATTGGCGTCCCTCTTGGTAGTGTAATTGTTTTTTCGCGCTCAATAAATAAACCGGGTCCATTCATTTCTGCGGCATAATGCTCAATAACGTCTCCATCTTTACTCACGGCCTCTGTTCGGTCGTCATCAACCAACCCTGAGAATGCTCGATAGAATTGCTGGTGGTGATTGAATGGTTCACAATAAAACGATGAATAACCCGGCGGTGCCTGATTCACCCACGGACTGTAGATATTCAGTAAGGAATGCCCGCTCATGGGGAAATCAAACCCAATCTGCTTGTGGTTCATTGTGTCACCAATCGGCTTGTCGTAGCGGCTAAACAGCTCCAGTGAGCCACCCTCTGTAGTGATTGTTATGTCGTAGGGAAGTCGGATAATCAACCCGAGTTCGTTTGCAGAAACCATCCACTGGGCAATATCACTCGCAGAAACACTCGCTTTAGACTCAAATTCCACTTCCGGTGTTTGTGACGCCTGTGAAACCGACTCAGCAAGGATAGGCTCTCCAATCACACCATAATCAATATCTCTAGTCGACATCCAGAACACACGGTCTGCTATCTCTGTTTCGCTGGCTGTTTTGGAAGGAGGGTCTGGTTGAGATACTCTCTCGATTTGTGTCTGTGGTTTCGGCATCCAGTAATCAAATCGGTACAGGCCGGGGTTTGCCTTATTTCGCTTTCTCAGCAAGCGACTCATCTCATCTGCAACTGGGTTCTCATCCATCGAATGAATATCTAGGCCAACATCCAAGCTAGCCATGTTCAACGGAATAACCTGTGTGAGCCACTCGCCCTCTTGAATAGAGGTGATACCCTCTGGAACAGTCATCGGGACAGGGACTTTCTGTGGGAGTTCGTCATCTGGTACGAAAAGAGATTGTCGCTTCCCACTAGCTGAAGAAAACTCTCTGTTGTGGCACTTTGTAATCAAAACTCCGTATTCAGAAGGGACCGAGATGTTCCACGGTAACTCCACAACGATATCGGGGTTTGGATACTTCGAATTGACGCCTACGGAATATGTCGATTTAGAATCCTCAAGCTTCGAGACAGACACATATTCCTCGCCTTCTAAGACAGTAATCCCAGAAGAACCATTTGCAACTCGAATATCCGTTGCCGCTGGCAATATGAATCCTTGTTTCATCGCATCAGAGAATGGGCGACATAGTTTCACTGTTGTCCGACTAGCGCTTTTCGCTTCCATCAACGGTTCGAGGTGCCGATACCAATCTGGAATTGCTGTGTGTGCGGGAACAGGAACTATGTCGTCTTTCAATACCCCTCCACTAGTATACTCAAATACTATAGCATTCTCTTGACTCATACCAATCTCTCCTTGCTTCTGTTGTTATTCCCCTTAGCCATATCTGTACTCTACTGTTGATTGCACCCTGATTTAAACATTGCAGACTTGGTGATTCGTATTTAACCAATTTCAGGCGCTAAGTCCCCTTCCTCAAGGAGCAACGCAGCGAAGCGAGTAGGCTGGGGTAGTTCACTACGACCGTACTGCTCCTGCTCCGCCTGTACAACAAACGCCTGACGTATTGGGAAACCCCTGTTCCATTCAGAAACTATCTGGGAGGATGAGCTTGTCTGGTGCCATCTCATCAGCTTCGACAGCATTTGCATCGACCGTCCCAGCGTCCTGAATATTTTGACCATTGAGGTTGAGGTCGCCTTCATTATCTGCAAATTCTTCGTTGAGCTCCTCAAGCACGTCCTCAACACCCCCACCGAGTTCGATTTCATCATCTGTGTCGAAACCACCACTGTCCCCAACATACATGCTTACATCATCGCCATCGGCAACGACACCAAGGGTATTTTCTGGTGCCCCTCCATAGCTGTCCAGCTGGGAAACATCATCGGCAACGACGATGATACCTGCATCAACCATCTGCAAAAGGGCTTTGTACGAATATAGAAAGCCCTCCCCTTCAGTTGGGACTGGGATATTGTGGCGTGGTGTTGAGAGACTATCGCTATCAACTTCGTCTTCTACGTCTCCCTCCCAATCTCCTTCATGTAAATCATTACTAGCGGAGATTAAATCACTGAGAACCTCTTGACTGTCAGTAATGTCTGCCATATAGGATTCATTTGTGGGCAGGAAAATAATTGTTTGGGTAACCCAATCCTCGCAGAGAAATTGACTTCCTCCACACGACTGAAGCCGTGGGTTTCCGCGCTGTTTCTATATGAGGTGACAGGCGTAGCTAACAAGTATCTGGACGGATAATATATTGGTATGGCAAAGTCTCAACAGTCAGCGGCAGATATACGCAAATCAGCAGAACAGTTCATGCAGGTTAATTTCCCTCAGATTGTTGCACACGGTGGTCACGCTGAAGTAGAGGATGTTGATATTGAACAGTCACATATCTCGCTCAATCTCTCAGGAGCGTGTTCAGGGTGTGGCATCTCTCCGATGACGGTACAAGCTCTAAAAAACCGCCTTCCAAAAGAGATTCCAGAGATAGCGACGGTCGCAGTCACAATTGATGATGAAAATGATACGGAACCCGGATTTGACGGGCCGTTTTGATTTTTGTCGCTTCTATTCAGCCAAGTTCACTCAACAACAGACCAGCCCGTAGACTCTTCCAGCGATGTTGGGAAATTCAGAACCCCATCTCTGCGATTTGTATAGTAATCTGCCTCTGCTTTGCGCCTCTGTTGTTCTCGTTCATATTCTACTTTTGTTTTTCCTGAACGATACTCTGTTGTGAACCCCTGTTTCCCATCATCAAGTTGTTTCACAGGGAGCAATCGGCACAGCGGTTCCCCCTCCTGAATGGAAACATCACTGGAGGCAACCAACTCAATAACAAGCCGTGATTTCTCTCCGTGGTATTGATGGGTATTAACCCGATGGTGTGTGCCAATAAAACCAGTCTCAGTGCTTACAACTGCCTGTCCTTCTGGAGTAGTGACACTCCATAACATGTCGATATACAACTTCGTCCAATTATTATCGGTTTTAGTTTGAGCCACTCGCAAACAATCTTCACCCTTCTTGGTTGTTTCTATCCCTTGTTTTCCGTGGTGAATCGTAATTGGGCTGCACAATAATGCACCCGAACAGAAATAATCGTAATTCATTGGGTCGCGTTTAATAAGTTCAGAAATAGCAGGATGTTCAACTGATTCAATTAGCTCGTCTCGACTTGAAATCAAGTTCTCTCCCAAACAGTAATCCGAAGATTGCCTGTGAAATGTGAAATCGCCAAGCTGTACTTCCGTATTCATCTTACGTGAACTTTGGTTTCTATCTATTATAAAACACCCGCAGATTACCGTTCATCAAAATTCAAGGTTATCCTTTTGGGAGTTAGCCTGCCATCGTAGCGTGGTTTGTGTCATCGAGTGTCGGCTTCCTCCACGACCTCAAGGGTCGGGGCATCCGCCTCGTACCGCCTGTGAAAGTTCGATTCACCGTGAGTCTACATACTGTCGAAAGTACTCGATATCGTTCTGAATCGCATCAATTGCATTAGTGAATGCCATCTCTCGAATTGTTATTGTGTCACCAACTGTCCCCAGATGGGGTGCTAGCCACTTTTTGGTAAGGTGTCCTTCAAATAGTGATTCCTCAGATAGCTGGTCTGAATCATTAATTTTGATTTCGATGTGGTTCTTGGAAAGTGCTTTAATTAGTTGTCTTTCACAGCGGAAACCAATATTGCTTCGCAGAACTGGTGGGAAGATAGGCTCGCCTGACTCATCTAAAAAGGCGAGTTTGTTTTCTTTCCGACTCCGTATTGAATACTCGTATGGGGGGCTCTCTTCAACGTTTTCGATGGTAAACGTCGAAACTGGGACCAGACTCTTCATATACACAATTTCATCATCAATCTTGTATACTGCACCATTGACTAGAGACGGCCAAAATGACTGTATTCTTGTTGAGTCGTTTAACGGCGAATACTCTGTTTTCTTTTCCCAGTAAGATTCGAACAATGGCATATTATTTCGCCCTCTTTGTGGATAGAAATTGCTCTCCTAGTCGACTCCGAACCCGACGAACTAGGATGCAACCGGCTTTCCCGGCTAGATATGCTTGTTTGTTGTGAATACTTATCATAGTATATTCTTATTTGCCACTTTTGTATATAAAACATGCACGAAATACAATATATACTCCAAAGGTACTAGAGCCAGTCGTGATGACCCTTAGCTGACCGCCCCCAAGGAGCGAACGGCGTCAGCCGTGGGCGAATAGGGCAGTTCACCCGCTGACCGACACACGAGCGGGTCGAATAACCTCATCTTCAATTCGATATCCGGGTTGGAAACACTCAACGATGTGACCTTCTTCAACATGTTCGTCCTCCACCTTTGTCATAACACGATGGACCTTTGGGTTTGGTTTTTCGCCATGATTTGGCCTGATTATCCCAACGTCACGCTGGTTGAGGAGTGAATCAAATCGTTTCAATATTAACTCGACACCCTCAGTTATATCTTGTTCAGATTCAACAGCTAACGCCCGAGCAAGGTCATCTCGAATAGGGAGGAATTGAGAGAGTACATCTTTCAAAATAAGCGTTTCAACACCCTCCGAATCTCTTTCGACACGCTCACGGTAATCCTTGAAATCAGATTCAACCTTCTCTAACCGCCGTTCCAATCTGGAGATTTTTTCAGTCAACTTCTCTTTTTCATCAAGAGCTGTCTGGAGTGTATAGCCAGCTCCTTGGTTTATAGCTGTGATTGTGTCGATAACCTCATCAACATCTGTAGTATCTACGTTCCGGAATGGTTCCGTATGACTCGGCTGCTGTTTATCCCCATTCGGATGTTGTTCCACTCTGGAGTTTGACTCTCCGCTATTATTTTTACTTCCCATGAGATGTACCCTTGTACTTTCTTGATTTGACACACGAATGAACGTGATACTCTCTATTTGCAGTGCCGAGACTTTAATAGTTTGCAGGCTATGTCCCCGTCCTCAAGGGTCGAACCGCACAAGCGGTGAGCGACTGAAGTACCTCGGGGTCAAATCAATCCCCGTGGCATCCGCCTCGATTCTCTGTAGATAGCGTCGTTGGCTGCTTTCCTGCGATAGCACATGTATTCATTCTGTCGACTATCTGTAGCTAACCGTAATTTTATAATCACCGGTTCACTGTATTCACAATAACACATGTATTCCGAGAGTTCGTCTTCACCTTTCATTTCTCAAATGAACGTTCACCAAGCACCTGTTTCAAACGCTCTTATTGGTGTTTCCAATGTCTTCTGAGGGACGTACTCGACGGTACTTTTTGTTAATCGCTGTCGGTGGTGTGATTGGCGGTTCAGGAGCGTTCTTCAATAGGCTGAGGGGTCGTTCTGGTTCAGAAGAGACAAACTTAGGGGGCAATACAGAGCTTCCAGACCCCACTGTCGAAGATGGGTATTATACTGTTGACATACTATCTGTTGATGAAGATAGCGACGATGGGACCATTTCACCGACGCTTGATGCTGAAACAGTCAATACAACAGCAACACTCAAATTATATACAACCTCATCGGATAATACGGAGGATGAACACCCAGATAAAACCGAAGAAGTAACGATTGAGCCGGGAAACACAACTACACATACATTTTCGGTCGATACCGCTGAGGTAGACTCATATCATATTGAAATAGCTGAAAACACATTTGCAGTAACAGTACTCAACGAAGGGGTGGATGGTGATGTTGAAGTCTCGCTCCATGAAGAAGGCGGTGATTTGATTGACACCAAGACCATCTATATTGAGGCAGACTCGGAAAAGACCATCTTTTTTGAGGATATCTCAGCAGAGGTTTTCGCAACAGCGACCCCACCGACTGATTCTGATAGTTGAAAAATTATCGCGTGGAGCAAGCGCAAGCCCCACAACTTTAGCAGATTTTAGGTGCTAAGTCCTCTTGCTCTATGAGCAACGCAGGGCGAAGGTCGAGTAGAGCGAGGGTAGTTCACTCGGTTTCGATTGGTAGATTGCCAGCATCATCCTCGTCATCGTCATCTTCGTCATCAATATTGAGGACTTCATCGACAGAGTTTTCAAACGAATCTGGGCTTTCTTCCACTTCTTGTGCCTGTTCACCGCCTTCTGATTGCTCTTGTTCAGAAAAGTCTGCCTCGGTATTCTCAAAGAATACTTCTGCCCCGTTTGTAGCAGTCTCCTCCCCACTGGAAGACTCTGCCGGGTCATGCTCAATCTCTTCTGAGACACCCGATTCAATCACCTCTTTTGCCTTTTCGATTGCAACTTGAAGGCTCTTTGCAGCTTCTTCTTCTTCGGTTTCATCCACGTTGCGGTTGTTAACGTCCTCTGCAATCTGAATTTGGTTACTCAACTCTGTGAGGACTGCTGGCGGCAATTTTTCTTGGTGCATTTCATGGAATATTTCTGCTTTCACAACAAGGGTTCCAAGCTCTTTGTTTGTGTCCATCTCTGGAGCAGCAGTTGGCATTTCATCTGTCCGGTGGGCCTCTGCATCTTTGGCCTTGTCTTTCGCATCATCTATTTCAGAGTCTGACAGACCGGCACCGCCTTCGATAGTAATTTCTTCACGCTGCCCAGAGTCCATGTCCTCAGCAGTCACGTTAACAATTCCGTCTTCATCAACTTCGAAATTGACCCGAATCTTCGGTACACCGGCATCTGCCAGTGGGATTCCGGTTAATACAAACTCATCCAAGAGCGTATTTTCCTCCGCTCGGGTTGATTCTCCTTGGTAGACGCGGATATCAACTGACGTTTGGTTATCCCGAGCTGTTGTGAATGTGTCTGATTGCGCTGCCGGAATCTTTGTATTCCGTGTTATGAGTGGTCTGAAACGCCCACCGTCAACCTCAATTCCAAGAGAGTGTGGTGTAACGTCTAGCAGTACGGTATCATCAATGTCGCCACTGAGAATACCGCCTTGGATTGCAGCACCCCGTGCAACAGCTTCATCTGGATTGACGTTTCGCTCACCTCGACCCAGTGACTCTTTAATCATCGGCATCCGTGTTGCCCCTCCGACCAATAACACACGGTCGATATCCTGAAAAGCAACTCCAGCGTCGTTTAATGCCCTTTTGACTGGTTTTCGCGTTTTCTTGACCAGATGCGAAGACAACGATTCAAATTCAGTCCGGGTGAGTTTTTCTTCGATATCGTATGTCTGATTATGCTCATCAGAGTAGATGAATGGTATACTGATGAGCGTTTCTTCAAGGCTAGATAGTTCATTCTTTGCGGTTTCAGCAGCGTTACGTATCCGCTGGATTGCTTCTGCATCTCCCTCTTCCCGAAGGTTAATGCCGCTTTTTGCTTCGAATTTATCAAGAATCCAGTCAACAATGACTTTATCCCAGTCATCACCACCCAAATTACTGTTCCCTCGACTCGCAATAACGTCGTGGACGTTATTCGAAACCTCCATGATAGTCACATCGAATGTCCCACCACCCAAGTCATACACCATAATTGTCTCGTCGGAGATGGTGTGTGAGTCATATGCCAATGCCGCTGCTGTTGGCTCGTTCAATATCCGTTCAACCTCTAAGTCTGCAATCTCACCAGCATCCTTCGTTGCCTGCCGCTGTTTGTCTTTGAAATATGCTGGAACAGTGATAACTGCTTTTGATATCTCCTCACCAAGGTACTGCTCGGCGTCTGCTTTCACCTTCCGTAGGATAATCGCGGAAATCTCTTCGGGTGTGTATATTCGGTCACCAAGTTGCACTTGATAGTCGTCTTCACCCATATGCCGCTTGATAGACTGGACAGTGTTCTCTGGATTAGTCACTGCCTGATTCTTCGCGTGGTCACCAACCAACACATCGCCATTCTTAGTCCGAGCAACAACAGAGGAAGTGGTCCGATTCCCCTCTGCATTAAGTATCGTGCTCACATCACCGCCTTCAATGACCGACACAGCCGTATTTGTCGTTCCAAGGTCGATTCCTAGTATTTTCTCCTCACTCATCTTATCCACACTTAAACACACCACCTGTTAAAACTTAGTGTTGAGAACTGAGATATTCCGGTTAAATCAGTCGAAAACAGCAAATTACGCAATTCAGTCAACGTCCTCAGGGTCAAGCCCCGTGGCATCCGCCTTGACATTTCTGTGAACTATGGTCCTCAACCCCTTTCATCTTCAAACCACCCGTCCTCTTCATCGGCTCCAGCCTCACGTTCACCCTCTTTGGTTTTAGTATCATCAGCCGGTTCTTCGTCAGCTGACTCAGCTTGTTCATCTGGTTGTTTCATCTTTGGCTCAAGTGGGTCTTCTGATTCACCGTCAGTTTCTACATCGGTGTGAATAACATCGACCTCCTCGCCCCCGCTACCCTCTCGTTCAATACTTTGGGTTTCATCCTGTTCGTCCTTCTCGTCGCTTTGATTTGCAGCTTTTTCTGCTACAGTTGCTGTTGAGCGCCCACCATCAGTCTCGCCATGCATACCAGAGAAGAAATTCTCTCCACCTTCACTGTCTGCCGGTTGGACTCCCTTAATTGGCCCAGCCTCTATCACATCATTTTCTTCTTTTTGGTCGCCATCCGTTTCAGGCGAGTCTGGTGGTTGGCTTTCCTCTTCTTCGTGTTCATCTTCGGTTGTGGCAGGCTTTCCTAGTTCTGGGGCATTGTCTACGGGATTGGCTGCGTTTTGCTTCGCAGCGACCTCTTCATGGACTTCCTCATAGACTTCTTTCCCTGCTCTCTGAAGCAGTGATTCGACTTTTTCCTTCTGCTCTTTCAGCACCCCCTCGTCTGGAACCTGTTCTTGAGTCAACTCGCGCAGAATTTGGATTTCATCAGTCAACTCTGTGGTCAATGCGTCACTAATCCGCTCTCGGTCTTCCATCAATAGGCGGTCTGCTCGCTGGATGACATTATCTGCATCATTTCGCAATTCTGCACGCTCACGACGCTGTTTATCCTTCTCAAAGTGTTCTTTGGCTTCTTGACGCAATCGCTCAACCTCTGTTGGGTCCATTCCGACTCCACCTTCGATAGAGAGTGACTCATGTCTACCCGATGCTTTGTCCTTGGCTTCAACATTCACAATTCCATCTTCGCCAATCGAGAACTTTACTTCAATCTTCGGCAAACCAGCGGGTGCTGGTGTGATGTTCCCCAGTGAAAACTCTGCTAACAACTCATTGTCTCTCGCCATCTCTCGCTCGCCCTGATAGACACGGACACGAACCTTCGTTTGCCCATCTTTCCCGGTCGTGAATACTTTCGATGCTTCAGTGGGCAATTTTGTATTCCGCTTGATGAGCCGTTCAAAGACTCCACCTTTGACCTCAACACCTAGCGATAGTGGCGTCACGTCAACCAACACAAGGTCGTCCACCTCACCAGAGATTGTCCCTGCTTCGACAGCAGCTCCAAGCGCAACTGCTTCATCTGGGTTGATTGTTTTCTGTGGTTCCCTCCCAAACATCTCTTGGACTTTCTCTTGAATCATCGGCATCCGGGTCGCGCCACCAACTAACAGGATTTCATCTATGTCATCTGGCTCCAACCCGGCGTCTTCCATAGCAGTATTTGTCGGTTCGACTGTTCGCTCGACCAAATCTTCCGTCAACCCTTCGAACTTTGACCGAGAGAGGGTCGTTGTAATTCCTTCCGACTCGGCAATATAAGGGATGTTGATTTGGGCTTCTTTTGCTTCAGTCAGATGGTGCTTCGCTTCTTTGGCCTTTTCGGAGAGACGTTTGAGATTTTCAACATCATCAGTAATATCAACACCATGCTCTTCTTTGAAACCCTCAGCTAGCCAGTCAAC
>LKMJ01004491.1_pt1 | contig 13123 bp, 12 predicted proteins | sample 643391 | NCBI WGS metagenome assembly LKMJ01 (sample SAMN04112250, study PRJNA286221) | soda lake metagenome | biome: soda lake; feature: Kulunda Steppe; material: water; isolation source: sample PL-Br10 brine of Picturesque Lake | place: Russia: Kulunda steppe | collected 2010-07
CCTCTGCCAAGGGGGACAGCCATGTCACTAGGTGAGGGTCGTGGGTCATGCACCTCCCCAGGAGGACAAAAATGATCATCTAGGTAAGTCTGCCACGCTTGTTCAGAAAGCGGGGATTGTTGTGCGCAGCAAGGTATAGATAAGATGAGAAACATAGCTGTACCTCCAGCTAACGGGGACAGCTTAGCTGGAGGTGATCAGGCCTGTGACGAGAACACACCAAAACGGCGCTGCGGGCCTGGCAGAGCAAAGAAGCAAGGTGGCGTTCTGAACTCTTTTGTGACCCCCTCTCTTTGTTATATTGGCTTGCAGTGTGTCATCCCATGCACATGCACTGTCCTCCCTTCAAAACATCAGAGACAGGCTTAAGGAACACATGAGCAGACATCACCAACTAGGGAAGGCTGACATGACCTCAGGCTGTAATGTTTGAAATCGCCAACCTTGGGGTTAAGTTACAAGTTGAGTCGCCATCCTCAAAATAGTAATGCAGCTTGGATTTACCCCGGCAAAAGAAAAGAAAAAGAAAGACTGCGCCCACAGGGAAACCCCTGATTACGTGAATAAGACGCTGCCCTTAAAAAATGGGCTCTAGTAACTCAGGAAAAATGGCCTCCCCGCTAGACTTCAACCCTAGCTACTCCCATTGTTGGAGTGCAGACTCACGAGATGCACTTTTTGGTGCGCACTTCAACTCCCTCTCGTCCCAATTCACTGGTTTCTCAGTGTGCCATCCCATCTATAACGCAAACCATGAATCACAGCCTTAGGCATGCCATCTACTCAGCCATCCTCAGTACTGAGGCAACTGCCACTTTCATGTTCCTACCATCTTGGAAAATGGATCCATAAACACCAACCCTTACTCGAGTCTCCTGACAGCCTATCTCCACTTGTGTCATAAGCTTGGAACAATCCAGCCAATGAGATTGCCTGCGCTTCCCCTGAATCTTGGATTAGTCAAGAGACTCCCTTACCCCGAGCCTCTTGGAATCTCCGTATCATAGCTGTCTGGAATACAGCTTCACGGCTTCACCTTGATAAAAACGATCCTACTTGGCTGCAAAATCTTGCTTGCAACATCCCTGAAGCAACTTACCAATTTGAAATTGGCAGCTCAACAACATTGCCAGCCACCCCATAAGCAATGCCCGGCACGCTGAGACAGCGCTTGGTCTCAAGAAATTTGAGAAACTTCACTCAGACAAAATGCAAACTACCAGGTGCTCCCACAGACCTGCTTTGGGTGAATTGGCCCCCCCTTTCCCATCAATCCAAACCGGGACACACACAAAATTTCAGACTGGAAATCCTGGACCTACACGGATGGTAGCTGCCATACCCAAGAAGGTAAAACAGTTATTGGGGCAGGGGTCTACCACCCCAGCTCGGGCAACTCTAACTTGGTTGAACCAAATGGTGCTGGTATAACCAACACCATAGGAAGAGCAGATTTGGCAGCTATAGCTGCTGCTATCACTCACGATCACATTCATATTGCCACAGACAGCCTAACCTCACTCCACCAAATTAGGAAACAATTGTTGTACCCAGAGAAACACCGCCACCACGTCCAAGGAGACCTCCTCAAAATTCTTTCCAATACAATCTGAAACTCTGAATCCCACATCCCCCTTTACAAAGTAAATCCTATGCCGGAATTGCCGGAAATGAATGTGCAGATGCCCTTGCAAAATACCAAGCTTGCCATGGAAACAGCCTCCCGGCTGAAACAACCATCCGCACCGCAGGCCCTGGTGGCAATCCCTTCTTTGATATTAGTTGGTTAGCTGTTGAAGAAGTAGATCAACAAGGATCTGTTACTGAAGCTCCCCAACACGGCCCTAGATTGACTTACCTTCCAAATCTCCAAGCCGCACTTAAATCACACATGCACTCGAGCCATCATGGCTAGTCTATGATAGACTGGCTTATGCCAACTCAAAAACAGGGTACAACTCTTATTACCAGAGTCTACTTCCACACGTCCACAAAGGCATTAGCAACGCTTTTTGGAGCATGTCCGAACTTTCTCTCTAATGAAGCGCAATATCTTCCACTACCGCACAGGCACCCTTCTTAATCAGAAACATGCTGTCCGTTTGAAAATGTCCACCAGCCTTCAGTGTCCACTCTGTCAGCAAGCAGATAGTGCTCTCCTTATTCTCTCAGGGTGTCGACGTACAATCATCTCGGGTATGATCACTGAACGCCATAATGTTGCCTGCAGGCTCATCATGAAAGCTTTCAGCAAAGGCTCTCTGGCAGGTTGTTTGGTCCATATGGATGCCGGCAGCAATAAACGTTTGGCCCAACAAAATCTGCAAATTCCTGCAAATGCTAATAACAGGACTATACCCAGCTGGCTTTTTGGTGCTCGTCTATAAAGACTCGTCTCTAGTCGCCCTGATGCCATGTTGGTGACTTACCTACTAAAAAATCCAAATCGCCAGCCACTCCTCATTTACACCAGGTGTCACAACCACGGCAACCCAGCAGAGACGTACGCAGGGTCCTCGAGCGCAATATCAACACGAGGGAGATACACCTTCTTGAGGTTAAGTGCTGTGAAGATACACGGCCTGGACACCAATTAGAGGCCTCCAAAAATCAACACGAGGTTCTTTGTAAGCGCTTGAAGGCCAAGAAAGTCATCCTTCACACGATTCTTCTTGGTGTGGCAGGCTCTATTTATACCTCACACACTTTGAATCACCTTAAAGAGCTCGGCTTTGATGTACAAAAAGCCCATAAGACTGCCCTTAAGCTACATGCTCATTCTGTGCTCTATGCACACAAACTGACAACTACCAGACGCGCTCTTGAAAAATTCAGATGCTCTCAAGGTCTTAGTCTGGAGCAGGGGTGGCTTGTCACCCTCCAGATCCTCACTAGTTCTTCATTCTCCCTGGTAGAGGAGACTCACAGCTCTTCGGGCCAATGTGTCTCCTTTTCCTTAATCGATGTAGGAAGTGGTTTCACTGCCTACTTAGTTTTTTCTTTTCTTTTCTTTTTTTCTTGTCTTTTCTTTCAAGAAAGGCGCACAGGTAGTCAGTCTTGTGGTCCTGTGTGTTAGATTTTATAGCCATAGTACAGAAGGGCCCCCAACAGCAATTGCCCTCGTTGCCAACAGCCTGATCAACAGTTAAACTTACCTTTTGGTCGCGAACACGTATCCATACATAAAATGATTACAGAAGGACTATATTTTGCATCTACGTTTGCTGTCAACTTGACTTTTGAAAACAACCAGAGAAAGTACTATTTTTTAGTGACTAAGTTCAGTGACTTAGTGACTAAGGTGGGGGTTGCAAATTGTATCCACTGAACGAAAGCAGCCTGCAACCTGAATCAAATAAGGCACCAGTTTATTTATGACAAGGCGAAAGCAATCATAAGTTGAATCTAGAGGCGATATAATGTCTGGCAAGAAGCGTATGATATTGAAATTGTAACCATAGATGGCAAGGCAAGAATACTGCAATTCCTCAGGGTATTGAAGTTCCTCCAGGTGTCACATGAAAGATTCCTGATTGGATTTTCCCACCCTCCGAGGGAATTAAGTCAACCGAGCCTCCGCATCATAGGCACGAAAGCCGGCCAAGAAAAGATAAAAAACTTCGGAGGCAGTAAATTTCCCGGTCGTAAGAGGTCATAAGAGGTCTACTAGTAAAGATCTCCGTACAAGGGAGGGCTGGTTACAATGAAAGTTTAAGCCACCAACCCCACAATGGGGCAAAGGCTATGGCCTCATATCAAGGCTAGGAGCAGCCGGGGGGCACTGCTTGCCACCTAGTCCCCATTGACTTACAACTCTTTCTTTCCTTTCTGTCTTTCTGGTGGCCATGGTGGCCCCTCTTCCTAAAGTGATGTATTGTAATAACTTGATAGGCAGATTTATCAAGCATAAATTTAAACTCAGGAACAGTACCACAGCCATGATACGTGAAGATACATCCAATTATGGCCTCGAAGCACCCTCTTTGTGTTGAACACCACAGACGCCTGGCCGCGGCCCTCACATTTAGCCTTAAGGATCCATCAACCCGACACAAGAATATCACCTACATCCCTCTCAACAAGCAAATTCCTTATCTCACTGACCTTTCCAACTCCTCTCTCTCATAGATGGATGATCCATCAGGGAAGGCACCGACCTTCAAGTCAAACATCAACTTAACTACTGTATGCGAGCACGCCAGCTACTTAGCATTCGCTCCAGCAAGCTGCTCGTCAGGCTGAGAGCTGCTGCATGCAGAATATTATTGCCAGTAGACTCTAGAATTTTGCACACATTGCCGCTGATCCTGATCAGGAGCTGACTGAACTCAAGTGCAGCACACTTCTGGCTGCAGCACTTATCTGGCGTGACATGTTCAAGGAAAAAAGGAAATGAAAAACTGAGGCAGTGGAAACACTCCCTACATCAATTAAGAAAAAGGAGTCACCTAGGGCCTAAGCACCAGATGAACCCTCCACCAGCAAAGCAAAGCAAAAAAGTCAGTGGCAATCAGGAGGTAGACTAGCAGCACCCCACTCCTGGTCTTGATGATGATTTGCAAAAGTTTTCTCGAGAGCACGTATGGTACTTTTAAGTTTATCAGTATATTGAACCGAATGAGCATTAAGCTTCATAGCTAGCTTGATAGCTTTGTGGATCTAGACCGAAATTCTTCAGAAGCTCCAGACAACGAGGGCTGTAGATGGTACCCCCCACTCCTAGAAGAATAGTGGAGGCTAATGTTGGCGGCAGCTTGGCTAAGGTGTTGATGGAGCACGCAGTGCTGATGGTGAGCGGCTTCGAGCTGGCTCCTAGACCTGGTATCTTTGCAATAGATGACCTCCATAAGGTGGATGTGCTGCTGATTAGGTGTGAGCTGACTGGAGTTCCGGACTCTGGACAAAGGCTGGTAGGCTGGTGCTCTTGTTGAGAGCTCCCCACACCCTCTGCAGCCTGCCCTGCATATCTAGGGTGGGCATCTGGTACGTTTCTTCTTTAAGTAGGTATTTCCGTAACTAGCATAGCATCAGGACGGCTAGAAATGAGTCTTTGCTTAGTTGGCAAGCGACGGGGAAATGCCATTTAGGGATGGCTCTGTTGGTAGATCCCTCAGTGATCTGTAGATTTGTAATGATAAGAGGTCTTTGCTGCCAATATCCATTTGGGCAAAACATCAGCCCAAGGAGCCTGCTTCTATAGCTCACATGATGAGTCTGCCAACAATGTTGTGGCGCTCAATATATTGATTCCAGAAACGGTCTGGTGTTGACAACCTGATAGAAATTCTTTCATAGAATGTGTAAGGCACTGTCTGGATGAAGACAGAGGGAGCAGTGGAGGTTGGTTGAGGTCTAATAGGGACAGCATGCTTCTGATTAAAAAGGGTACCTGTGTGAAAGTGAAAGTTTTTCTCCATCTTTAAATGTGTTTCTTCATCTTAAAGGACAGATTGAGCATCGCCGAGCCAGGTCACAGATCCAGATGGGATTGTGATAACTTAGATGCAAGTGTGCTGCTGTGTTCTGAACTGCAACTATTTGCATACTCCAGTTGTTTCTTTGCTGATCCAAAAGGAGGGGGTGGCATAGTCAAGGTTGGATGAGGAAATAGTCCCAAGAGTGCAACATAAATGGGGGTAGGCGTTGAGGAGTTTGGAGTAGGGGTTTGTTCTCATCTGTCCTTCCCAACATGGAAGAAACATGAATGTGGCTATTTCAGTGTTGTTTGCTGTGACAGAGTAAATAGCATATTTAAGGGCACGATGCATGAGTTGATCATCACACACAGGATGGCAGACAGAGAAGCCAGAAAATTTGGATGAAATGACATTGGGAATGGCTCCAAAGACTTTTGAGATGGTTCTTGCCCTGGTAATTGAGGTATTTGGGGTTGTGGTCTAGAGGAGAGCAAGTTTGGTGTCATAAAATGCTTTGTAGAGAATGTTGAAGCGCTCTGGAGTGAGCATGCCTTTGCATTTTTCTGTCACGTCGTAGATTCATGCCACCTTTGTGGTGCACATTTAAGGTTGTATCAGAGATGGGGGCATTGTTGCAGGGGATGATCTGCTAAGCCAGGGGGTCGGAGAGGATGGGTAGATGCTGAAACAGGATATACTTTCTTTATCCCTCCTGTTGGCAAGTGCAACTCATGAAGGAGGAACATTGTGATTATACGAGCCCAGGATCACAATTACAGAGTGCAGTTTCATGAGCAACAGAGCGCTGCCAGCACGCTGGAGAGCCAAGGCTATGATAAAGTCTGCACCGGTATATACACTCCTACGGAAATTTCCTTTGAGGAAATGTATGACTCATGGCAAGGTCCCAAAACAACTGCGTTGACTTAACTTCTATTTTCAATCTGTATTGGTATTCTGCTTGGCTCTCCAGTGCGCTAGTGGCATGAATTGAGTCACTGCCAACTCATTGTGAAAATGAGGTGGAGGAATGTAAGCTCGAACTCCCCTTGATTGTACGTATACAACACGTCCTCTCCTCATGATACGATCAGTTACGTCCCCTATAGATTTATTACTGCTGACGTAGTTTTTTGTTTATCTATAAGCCATCGACACTCCAAGCGCAATATTAAATATCTTTACTGATTGATTGCAACATTTTGGGTGAATCTGGGGCGTACCGGGGGAGGACAGCTGGCCTGATGAGCGGGCCCGAAGGCTTGATCATCTCGCTTGGAAAGGTCCAGGCCGATCTGGATGAGCTCGTTAAAAATATCGGGGACAAGTACTCTGAGTGCACAGCCTTGAAACACGCCATCACCGGCACGGACAGCAACTTTGCCAGGAACAAAGCAATTCTGGAGAGAGTTTCGGCGGAGGCTGCAACTGCTGAAGTAAGATCTCCTCAGCCTGGATCCTCCTCTCCTGATTCTGATTCTAACAATGTGGGCAACTTTCATTTGGAGCCCCGTATTCAAATTGCGTGGGCACCTTTTTGCAAGCTGCACCATACAGGTACCTAACACTGGTTAAAGCATCTACAAGATCTCTCAAAGGCATCCCTACCTCCTTTTGCTCGTCACTATCAACACAGGATGAGCTCGAGGACCTTAAAACCATCCTGAGCTTCAGGAGCAAGGAGGCTTTGGACATGCGAGGGCTGTCCGTGGCGTTACGGGTCAGTCTGGACAGCGAGCTTGAGCAAGCTTCAGATGTGCACCTTCTATCCACATCCTTGCAATCACTTCCTTAAGAAGACATATAAATGCTGTCTTGCTTGGTTGAAAGCATATTTCAGGTTTAAAGCGCGCTTTGGCTCCCGGATCGCCAAATGCGTGTGTACAGCTGTCTATGCCCTGAAAATCAATAGTGCGCTTGAATTCTTCCAGTTACTGCTAGCACGCTTCAGAGTTTTTGCAGCCCTTATCGTATCTTTTGGGTTCTGGAACACTTTATCTACCAATGATATGACAATAAGCATTGAGGGGTGTTGCTAAATGGGCTTTGCAAAACATGAAGTTTACAAGAAGGCATTGCATGCCACCCTGAGCTCGAGGGCCTGGTGGAGCTTCATCACCCTCAAAACTGACATACATCATTTAGGTTCCTGACGTGACCATTATTATGCTAGTTCGGATTGAAGGATGAATGGCTGGTGGAGAATAGGGGCAGTGCACATGAAGTGGAAAACAATCTGCCCATGATGAGACCAAGTGAGCTCTGGTACCCGCACCTTCTAGATGCAATACTTAATAACACCTGGTGGGCAGGCTTGGTCCACAGTATTCGCACATGCTCTAACATGGCTCACACTGGACTGGACTGAGTGAATGGACTGTGGGTGCTACCACACTTCTTGCCCCTCAACCCCGGGCCAATACTGTTTTCTCCATCATGCACATCAATACAAGTTCACTTTGGGACTCAACATGGTACTGCAAGTTTCTGCCCATGCTTTAAAGGCAGTTGTTTTGCAAAGCACATAACTGCAATACTCGGCTTAACAACACAAGCCACAATGCTGCACACACCTAAATAGAAGCGTATCTAGCATGACAGCTTCGGCCTTTCAGGTCAAGTGTGAAGCACTTAGAGGCAGAGATTGTGGGGACTATGCATTGGCATACTCAACGGTAGAGCAGGCACATGCAGTGCTTCGTTACCTTTCACTATCCTGGTAGTTTACTTTATGCTATGCAGTCAGAGAGATTAGACCTGATGTCACAAGCGGTGGCAGCTGTGGAGGCATTTGAGCAGCAGTGTGCCCAGTGGCAGCACTCGCAGGTCAGGGTGATGTGCCTTAGGCCTTCGTAATAGGGATCATGATAAAAAAAAGTCTTATTCTCTTGGTTGTATTCTCTAGGCCAGGCACAGCACCCTCATCCACGCAAAAAAATGTCCAGAGAACACGCAGACCAGTCAAGAAATGTGAGTGCATGATATAACTGGACCCGCCTCCTCATTTGCTCACATGCAGGCTGGGGGCAAGCTTGCTGTAAGGGAGTTGAAGGCTCTGCATTGAGCTCCATTTCTAAGATAGCTTTAATCATGTTTTTTTGTCAAGAGATTAAAAAGATCTTCCCTGATCTGTATTTACTTCCACCGGGCAAAGCGGCACGTGTGGTTCCTCTGTTCTACTTTTGGCTACCATGCCAACTCTCCTTTCTTAGGCAGGCACAATTCATGAGTAGCAGTCTGTTTGCATCACCTTGCAGTCGGCACAAAGCTGTGAGCTGCGGGTTCAAAGGTTGCAATCAGAAGTGCAGCAGCTCTCAGAGACCTTGGAGGCAAGAAGAGAGGAGGTGAGGTTCAGAGCTTTCTAGAAGAATACATTGCAAGCATAGTGGAAAAGAAGCAACTGCCAGCATGGCAAGTGCTTTTTCAGGATATGAGCCTTGCTCGAGAGGTGGGTCACCTTCAGCAAGCCGCATTCTTCTTTGCCTCTCCTGACCACATTGAGCTGCTGTACGCCAATTGGGTGCTGAATGCTGTGCCCACTGTTTAAGAGGAGTGCAACAGCGCTCCTATTTTGTAACATGTTCGATGGTCGCCAAAGGCTCCTTGACTGATAAAGCGAGTGTTTTCACTCACTATGTGGTTTTCTTTAATGATTCCCACTATAGCCAATTTGAGAGCCAGCTCAACTGCTGGATCACGAGTCCAGCATGCCTTGGTCTGTACCTCTTAGAGAAAGTCTTGTAAAGAAGATTCGTTATGTGTTTTGTGGTAATGCATGATTTTTATGAAAGAGCTGGTAATTTTGCCTTTGTGCAATGGTTAAGTACAACAATCTATCTGCTATTGCAGGCCTGTGTACTAAAGAACAAGCATGTAAGTGCTTTTCAAGCAGTAAAGCATTTGAAGGACGAGCATCTCCGCCTCCAAAAGGCGCTAGCAGGTATACAAGCTGGTGAAATGTTCCTGAATTGTTACTGCTGCACCTGCTTGCCTTTTGCAAAAAGGTATTGGACATGAATCAAAAGAGTCTTAGCCTGCTCTCTAAGCACCTGCATCATTGATTGTGCTTGCAATAACATACTATCCTCTTAGCTAATTTGCAATCAAGGCAGGCTGGCCAATTTTTGTGCAAGAACTAAGTGCAGCAATATCCGACTCAAAATTGATGTGATTAAGCATTGCTCATCAAAACTTCTGCTTAGCGCTTACACAGGCACGCCACAAAATTTTCCCTCCTGCCTGAACCATCAGGTACCCTAACAGACGTGAAGAAGGAGCAGGCTCTTCTGGATGAGCTACAGTTTCAACAGAAGGAACCAATTAGGTGCTACATCAACAACGGCTCAACAGACGCGGGAGAAGAAGTTGCTCGCCTTGAAGCTTTGCTCGAGGAGACCAAAGAAGAAGCTGTGCAAGCCAGGTGCCTGTCATTGATGCGTAGCCTCAAATTCATGTGCTTTATTTCTGTTTCATCTATAGTCATAAGCTAGAAAATGCCACACCTTGATAAAAATGGAATTTGCAATTGCAATCATCCTGCAAGTAGATTGTCAATAAATTGTAACTCTCAGGCTTGAAGACGCATCCTCCACTCAATGTACCTGTCCACCAGACATAATCCTGATCAATTCACATAGCTCTTGCCAATACAATGCCACATCCTCTCCAAAACAGCCAAGTAAACCCTTCTGACACAAGTCATGCAGGTCAATCTAATAAGTTGCACATGCAACTTCAATTTCCCCCTCACTAGCTGATGGTATACCCCTCGCCAAGCCCAAAACAGGCTTATGTTTCCCGTTGTGTGCATTTCCCCCCAACTAGGTGTTTGCTGGCAGTGGCCCAAGTAGACTTGGCTTCTCTGCAAGCAGGGCAGCATGTGCCACATTATTCATTGGAAATGCAGCAGCAGCAGCAGCAGCAGCAGCAGCAGCATCAGCATCAGCATCAGCATTTGGAGCACCAGATCCAACAGCAGCAGCAAAAGCAGCAGCAGCAGCAGCAGCAGCAGCATCTGGAGCACCAGATCCAACAGCAGCAGCAAAAGCAGCAGCAGCAGCAACAACTGTTGCCGCAGTGGATGCAGGCAGGCAGAACTTCTTTACCTACGGAAGCGTCTACAGAAGTGTCAGCAAGCAAAGGGACCATCTCCCTCCTGCCTCGAACCACACCTTCTGCTTCACCTTCCTCTGCACAGCAACATACCACATTCCCAGGTCGTTTTGACATGCTGCTCTGACGCCTCCTCCTTGTGGTGCCCTTGCATGTACATCCATGCGTGCACGCGCAAGTTGTTCACAATTCAATTATGTCACATAACATGTGCAAGCGCTGAGAGATGCACACATTGCAAGCACGGGCAGAGACTGCTCTCCATGGTATCCTGTAATATGCACACATTGCAAGCACGGGCAGGGACTGCTCTCCATGGTATCCTGTAATATGCACACATTGCAAGCACGGGCAGAGACTGCTCTCCATGGTATCCTGTAATATGCACACATTGCAAGCACGGGCAGGGACTGCTCTCCATGGCATACTGATTATGCACACATCACTTCATTAGTTTCATGGTGCTCTGAAAGTCCTGGCAGAGGTGCTCCAGCTCCCTCTGCACACGTGTTTCCTCAATTGTGTTGTGGCCCTTGTGAGTGCACGTTAAGCACAAAGAGTGCTTAGATGTGAGCGTGCGTTTAGCACAAAAGAGTGCTGAGGTGTGAGTGCGCAATAAGCACAAAAGAGTGCTGAGGTGTGAGTGCGCGTTAAGCACAAAAGAGTGCTAAGGTGTGAGTGCACGTTAAGCACAAAAGAGTGCTGAGGTGTGAGTGCCCGTTAAGCACCAGGGTGCTTATGAAAGGAACGCCAGCCTCTCACAGCCTTGTTCTTGGTTCCAGAAACCAAGGAAATGCTGTCTGCTGCCCGGCTACCAACAGACCTGCTTCATTTGTTGCATGTTAAAACAAGGGCAATACTTCAAGGCAAGTTGCCTTGATCCAGTGACCATATGGCCGGTCATCACTTAGTGCCATGCCACGCCTATGCATTCATGCACCCATGCTAAAGCGTGGCAATGCTCAACTTCCTCCATGTGGCAGAAACGCATCCACACATGCGTGTGTCTTCTTGGGTGCAATGCCGCAGCTGCACAGCATCTGTCCTCCCACTTGGCTGTACATAGATGCCCCTAAGGACCATCCGCTGGAGGAGAGGCCTTGCGCTGTGTCCATCAAGGATGCCCAGCAAACGCAGCAGATGCCATGTACCGGACCAGCCATGGATGCCCCGCAAACACAGCAGCCAGGGCCTTCGTACACTGTGGTGGAGCCGGAAGACATGGACCAGACTGGGGAGGCTGATGGGGCAGGTATCTTCTGCGTGGAGCACAGATCTGTGTGCTTGCATTTGTGAGTGGTTGTGTATGAGCCCATGCATGCGGGCGTGCAGGAAAGTTCATCGTACAACACTGGTTGCTGCAAAATTGCTCCATCAAGCACATGCATGTCTGTCGTGTCAAGTCGAATTGACTGAGGTGACTTACGCATGTAGCTGAGGCAACTGCCTCAGAAAATGAAAGTGGCAGCTGTCGCACCTGCACAAAGAAAGGGATAAAATAATTTGATCCATGTGACACACATGGAAGAGCTGCTCCGGCAGAGCGTCTCTGCGTCACACCTGTTTCAACCAAGAAGTGAATTCTTGTTCTTGCATACTCCTCAGGATCGCGCGGCACCCCTGACCCTACGTTGGATACCCCTGAACCTACGTTCCCTGACCCTACGTTGGACAACGGGCTGGCCTTGACCAACGTTGGACAACAGGCTGGCCTTGACACCTGTTTTGGAACCCCTGAACCTACGTTGGACTACAGGCTGGCCTTGACACCTGTGTTGGTGCAGCAGCCTCCACGTCAAGATCCTCTGGAGTCTCAGCAAGGCCCTGAGACGCTGAGGAGCAGGTGCTATTATCACTGTTGTCAAGAGCGTATGGTTCTGATGACTTCTGCTAGCCATTGCCTGGATGGGTCAGTGAGGCTGCCATCATGCCCTGTGCACAGCAAGGCAGGAAAGGGGGGCGGCGTGTGTGGACATCTCTGGATAGCAATGAATGAATTGCACTACTCAGGAGTCATACGTAAGAACAGCAAGATCAACCAATTGATGCAGCGCCTGCACCTGCTGGCACATGCAGCCGGACTGCCGGTTCCTCAGTGCCCTTTGCCAGTTTGGGACGCCGCTGCAAAGACATTGTTCAGTGTAGTCAGATGTGCAATCACCAGCTGGGTTACGATTGCGAGCTGCGAGGCCTGCTTGTCGTTCCCCTCCCCCTAATTGTGGACACAGCCGGTGCATTTGTTGCTTTGGTCCAGCACAATGGAAGGGGCTGCATAACTTGCACCCACTGTGTCATTCAGGGGTAGGTCCTCATACCGCCACACTGTTGTGCTGCCACGCATAGCTAAACATCACTGGCATCCCCTGCCGCTCCCACCACACCTGTACGCTGCCACACTGCCACATGTATGCAGGCCTGCGGGGCACAGGCATGAAAGCCACTATCAAGGCCACTGCCACACTGCCACATGTATGCAGGCCTGCGGGGCACAGGCATGAAAGACACTATCCAGGCCGCTGCCACACTGCCACATGTATGCAGGCCTGCGGGGCACAGGCATGAAAGCCACTATCCAGGCCACTGCCACACTGCCA
>LKMJ01004493.1_pt1 | contig 13122 bp, 12 predicted proteins | sample 643391 | NCBI WGS metagenome assembly LKMJ01 (sample SAMN04112250, study PRJNA286221) | soda lake metagenome | biome: soda lake; feature: Kulunda Steppe; material: water; isolation source: sample PL-Br10 brine of Picturesque Lake | place: Russia: Kulunda steppe | collected 2010-07
GAGACGCCGACTGTCAACAGCGCGCCCAACAGCATGCCGCCGAGTGCGACATCCCACCCGCCGTACGTGCGGGCGAAAAGCGGTACTGCCGTGGTGCCGATCTCGACAGTCATTGTTGGGACAAAAACGTGTGAGAGATACAGGAGTTGGCTGCCAACAATCCCTGCAAGCATCCCATCACGAGTCGTCGACTGCCAGTAGAGTGCGATCATTACTGGCAGAGTCAACTGTGCAAACCCACCGAAGGCGGTGTTGCCGACTTCGATCAGCGTTCCGGGTCGACTCAACGATGCAATAAACGTCGCTGTCGCAAACGCCGCCACGCCACCTCTGGCGAGCCAGGCCTCCCGTTTTTCGCCCAGCGTTGGGTCGACAAAGGGCCGGTAGAGATCGCGGATGAAGTACGACGACCCAGAAAGCAACATCGAATCCGACGACGACATCATCGCCGCCATCGCCCCCGCGATGACAAGCGCGGCAAACCACACCGGCGTATACTCCGAAAGGAGGACAGGCAGCACGTTCGCACCCTCCGGAACCTCGATACCGAGGCCAGCCGCCCACGTTCCCAGCAGGAAGGTTGGGACGAAAAGGAGCAACACAAGCACTGGCCAGAGGACAAACGACCGCTTGAGCACCCGCGAAGAGCCCGCAACAAAGAACCGCTGGTTGATCTGCGGGAACATCGTCACACCGAACGCAATCACGACGGCTGTCGAGATAATGTACTGCGGCGTATAGAACTGGCTCCCGAAGGCGAGGAATTCGGGGTTCGACTCGCCGAGAGCCGCTGTGGCTCCAGTTGGGCCACCGACCGCCGACAGCACCCACGCGACGGCGATCCAGACTACTGATAACATGAACAGCCCCTGGATCGTGTCGGTCCAGGCAACCCCACGCATGCCGGCGAGGACGACATAGAGGATCATGAACGCCGTAATCAGGGCTGCGCCGGCCCAGTAGGGAATCGCACCACCACTCAGGCCAGTGAGTGCTTCGCCTGCGCCCATCTGCTGGAGCATGATGTACGGAAACAGCCAAAACAGGCTGACGCCAGCGACAAGCCCGCGCAGTCGACGGGAGCCGAAGCGATCACCCAGCATCTCCGAGAGTGTCACGTACCCCTGTTTTTGACCGATGAGCCACTGTTTGTAGCCGATAAGATACCACAGGATCGCAAACAGCACGCCATCCATCACGCCCATGACAAGAATCCACTCGGGGCCCTGCGCGTAGGCGATGTTCGGCCCACCGAAGAAGGTAAACGCCGACAGCAGGGTGGCAAACGTCGTAAACAGCAACACGAGCGTGCCAATCGAGCGGTTGGCCAGATAGTAGTCTTCGGCGACGTTCGTCGACACCCGATAGGCTATCAGCCCGACCCCCAACGCGAGAATCAGATAGCCGACGACAATCGCCACCTGGAGGGTGAGCTCAGACATCTTCTACCCCCATGTATCGGTCCCAGTCACGTTTCGTAAACAGATAGAACACTACTGTTGCCAGGCCCATCCAGCCGATATGCCACCAGAGCCACAGCGGAACCCCGGCGGCGGTCCGGCTGTCGCCCCACCAAAACCACGGCACCGAAAAGACGACCAGAACGGAAAACGTCACCACCCACCCCAGGGTTCGAACGTGCGTCGACATTACCGCTGATTGTCGACAGATACACCTAAAGATTACTAACGCTGCACGGATCGTGCTACTGAAGAGATTTCATCTTCAGAAACCGGTCGGTGGAGTGAGCAAACCGAGAGTCGACCCGACCTGGACGAACGCTGAGATGCACATATATGATTACCCACCAACACAAAACAGGCGACCGTCCCGACGACAGCTATTTGGGACCGCAGTATTTATAAATACCATACACTGGCTACAGGTTTCAGCCGTCTCGACCGGTGGCCGTCTCTCACCGAGAGGAACACAGTATGGACGATACAGCCAAATACCTCATTCACGCCCGGATTGCCGCCGACGGTGTTGTCGAACGTAGCGACGTCGTTGGCGCGGTTTTCGGTCAGACCGAGGGCCTGCTGGGCGATGAGTTGGATCTCAGAGATCTCCAGCAGTCCTCGAAAGTCGGCCGCATCGATGTCGAGATCAGCTCCGAAAACGGCCAGTCGTTCGGCAAGCTCACGATTGCGACGAGTCTCGACAAGGCCGAAACAGCCGTACTTGGTGCCTCTTTGGAGACCATCGAGCGGGTCGGCCCCTGTCGGGCGACCATCGAAGTCACCTCAATCGAAGACGTGCGGGCAGCCAAACGCCGTGAAGTCGTCGACCGAGCCAAAGAACTGTTGGCGACAGCGTTCGACGAGACGGCAATCTCCAGCGAAGAGCTGCTGGCGGATGTTCGAGAGTCTGTCGAAGTTGAAACAATCACCGAGTACGCTGATCTTCCGGCGGGCCCAAGCGTCAGCACGTCGGATGCGATCATCATTGTCGAGGGGCGGGCCGACGTGCTTCAGTTGTTGAAACACGGGATCAAAAACGCCATCGGCGTCGAAGGAACGAACGTCCCTGAGGCCGTCGCTGAGCTAACCACAGATCGGACGGTGACGGTGTTTGTCGACGGCGACCGTGGTGGGGAACTCATTTTGCGGGAACTCCTGCAGGTCGCCGAGATCGATTACGTCATTTTCGCGCCAGCCGGCAGGTCTGTCGAAGATCTCCCACGAGAGGAGATTCACTCGCTGCTCCGCGAGAAGATCGACGCCGACCGGCTCGGAGAGACCCAAAACATCCGTGAGACGATCACCGGACTGGTCGAAACCAGCCGGACCGAGCCCACGACCAACGGTCAAGCCGAGTCGACTGATGACACACCCACGACCGACGCACCCACCGAGGTCGAAGTGATCCCAACCAGTTCAGCCGAGACGGCCGTCGACACAGAGACAGCCACAACACAGGGCACAGAAACAGTCTCAACGCCGGACACAAAGACAGTCCCAACGTCGGATGGTGATACTGCAAACGCAGCCGCGAGCACAAACAACCCCGAACCCACTGAGACGACCGAGACCGAGCCAGCCACAGAGTCGACGGCCGTCACAGCCGTTTCGGAAGCAGAACCCGACACGACGACAACGGACTCGGAGCCTGAGACTACAGCGGACCCAGATCCAGAGACGTCGTCGACACTCCGTACGCATATTAAAGCCGTTATCGACGAGGCAACCGGGACGGCCCGGCTGTTGGACGATGAGTTCAGCCTGATCGCCGAAGTCGACTCTGAGGACCTCACCAACGAACTCACAGCCGGCGAGGTACCGTTTGCGGTCGTCTTGGACGGCGAACTCAGCCAACAAACGCTGGATATCGCCGCCCAGTGTGGTGTCAACCACATCATCGCCCGCTCGAAAGGCGAGTTCGTCAAACAGCCCGTCGGCACGCGGGTACTAACCGCAGAGCAGCTTCGGACGGCCGAAGTCGACATCGAAGCCTGAGCTACGACGGTTTGTCGGGGTCGTATCGCAGCGTCATCCCGTCGCCACTTTTGAACTGTCCTGCTGTCCGCGTTGTTTTACCGAATCCTCGCTTTTCGTACAGCAACCGCGCCGGCCGGTTTGTGGCGGCCACACAGACCGTTACCGGGCCGTCGGCCGCCTCACAGATCACATCCAGGAGTGCTGTTGCTCTGTTTTGGCGTCGGTACTCGGGGTCGACCGCCAACTCTGCGATATGCGTTGGCTCGCTGTCGACAGCCAACAGATAGCCCACTGGTCGGCCACTGGGATCCGGGCTCACCAAGAGCCGGGCAATTTGAACAGGACTCGCCGTCTGCCGTTCGGCGAGTGCCGTCGACAGCAGCTCGTCGCTTGGCTCTGCAAGCAGTGACTGAAGCTCTCGTATCCGCTCGCTGTCGGCCGGTCGAGCCGGACGGACGGGTGGAAATGGCATAGTTACAGTACGACAACCGCGAGCGCGCCGCTGGCCAGGCCGCCGCTGAGCGTGGCCAGAAAGTTCACCCACTGGTTGCCGAGTCGACCGCCTTCGAGTGTAGCTCCCAGCAGGCTGTCGACGGTCATACCGACCAGCCCGCCGCCGGCGATGATGGCGGCGGCCGACCACATCGCGCTCAGCGGCAGTACGGCCATCGACAGCAGACCAGTCAGTATTGCACCAACAATCCCCGCGAGTTCTCCCTGCCAGGTAACCGCGCCATCAGTGCCGGGCTCGACGCGTTCGAACGTCGTGATCAGCCGTGGGTTATCGAAGAGCCCACCAATCTCACTTGAGAGCGTATCGCCAAGTGCAGTCGCAAGCGAGCCACAGAACACGAATACGAACGCCACGCCGAGCGTGCTTGCCGGGTCGACCACTGCGAAGCCGAACACGGCACCGAAAGCGACCGCCGCGTTTGCCAAGACGTTGCCCGAGCCTCGGGCACCATCGTTGCCTTCGGCGACCCCACGCTGTGCTTTGTCGCTGTACCGGAACTTCGAGGCAAGTCCTCCGATGGCGAAAAACGCGATGAGGACCGCAAACCAGCCGAATCCGCCGAGGACGATCGTAAGCACGCCGAGCAGGACGCCAGTCAACATCCCCGAGACCGAAGCGGTGCCAAGCCCATAGGAGATGCCGCCGAGAATCACTGTGACGGCGAGTGCCGCGACGAGTTCGACCGGCGGGACCGTCTCGACGAGTTCCGTAAACAGCCAGAGCACGAGCCCCACTGACAGCAAGACGAGTGGGTCGTCCCGCTCGTAGAGCAATTCCCTGAGAAGCGCAGCGATCAGCGCGCCGACGATCGACAAAAACGTGACTGCCGAGACGTCGACTGCTGTTCCGAGTTGGAGACCGACGAGATACTGCCCGGCGATGCCGGCAGCGAACCCCGCAGCGACAAAGCCTGCAACCGTTACAAACGGCTCTGTGGTCCACCGCCGAACGGCCTCCATGCCGAAATTCCCGAATCCCAGGATGTACAGCGTCCCGACGAACACGTCGACCGGTAGCGGACTTTCAGGAACGGTCGCCAACAGGGCGAGTGCGGCGGCCGCGAGCGAAAAGCCAGCCAGTCCGTTGAGTCGACTATCTTCGAAGTCGCCCGGTCGGGCAAACAGCTCGAACAGCGGCCCATCGCTAATAACAAATGCCGCCGCCAGCCCGATCACCCCGAACAGTATCGTCGTCGACGGTCCGAGCACTGGAGCCGCCAGCGCGAGGCTAGCGACCGCAGCGAACCCGCCAGCGCGCCGGAGCCGGTCTGTCACAGCGAAGGATATCTCCGAGACACACTTAACGGTCCCGACATCCCTAAACCGTATGCGAGCCGGTGACAGCGGGGTTTTTAGCCGCTCGCCGTTGATGTGTTGGTAGTGCTGTACGATGCGTATCTCTCCGTTCGACTCCGCCGTCACCTCCAAGAACCTCCAGGGCATATCGCCGTCGTCATAACCGAACGAGATCTGCTCGAACAGGGTGCCTACGAGACGCTGACGGCATTTTTTGAGTGGGCCTTCGAGTATGATGCCGACCGGGTCACTGTCTCGGTGAGCGTCCTCGACGAAGCCGTTGTTCCGACGCTCGAACGTGAACTCGGCGAACTCCGTACGCCACGTGGGCTTGCAGTTCGCTCTCCCGGTGACACCGAACCGGTCGACGAGCCGATCCAGATCTCGATTGGCCTCGGTGGCAAACGGGAGTTTACTGAAACTGTCCGTCGGCTTGCAGACGCCGTCGACCGCGGTGAGCTGTCGCCCGACGAAATCGATACGGACCATATCGACGACCGACTGGTGTTTCCTGAAGCGCCGGATCTAGTCATCAAAACCGGTGCCGAGCGGCTCTCGGATTTTATGATCTGGCAGTCAGTGTACTCCGAGCTCTACTTTACCGACATCAACTGGCGGGATTTCCGCAAACGCGACTATCTGCGCGCACTGCTGGATTACGAAGACCGCCAGCGACGGTTCGGCGAATAACGTCAGTCGACGGGGGTGTTCTCGATTAGTCAGCGGATTCGTTGCTCGCAGAGTCGGCGACTGACAGCGGTGAATCGACGTTTCCGGGCTGCTGTCTGGCGAGTTCGTCATTCAGCCGGTCGACCGCTGACCGTGGCAGTTGGTCGGCAAGCCGGCCGGCAACCCGCTTTGCTTCGGTGAGTTCGACGCTACCGAGCGTCCGAACCAACGCTAACGAGCGGTCGACTTTGCTCTGTTGCCACGACTGCTCGCGGGCTTCGTACGTTCGAATCCCACGGAGAAAGTCGACTTTCGAAAACTCCGGCCAGTAGGGCGCACAAAAGTAGACGGCGGCCTCGTTGCCGTTGGCGTGCCACGGCAGGAAGTTCGAGGTACGTTCGTCGCCCCCTGTGCGGATGATCAGATCAACGTCTCGAATCGGCTGGCGGTAGAGATGGGACTCAACGGTCGAGACATCGATCTCGTCGACGGCCAACTCGCCGCGGTCGACGCTTGCGGTGACTTCGCGGGCCGCCCGCAGGAGTTCGTTTCGACCGCCGTAGGCGAGCGCAACGTTGAGCCGGAAGGTGTCGTACTCGCTCGTCTGGCGTTCAGCATAGCTGATCGCCTGCTGGACGTGTTTGGGTAGGCGGTCGATCTCGCCGATTGCCCGCAGACAGACCTCGTTTCTGTGAACACGGTCGCTGTCTGCGAGTTCGTACAGCTTTGATTCGATGATATCGAACAGCGGTTCTTGTTCTTCGGGTGGGCGATTGAAGTTCTCAGTCGAAAACGCATACAGCGTTAGCTCGTCGACTGAGAGTTCTTCGCACCACTCTAAGACCTGTTCGGAGGTTTCGGCACCTTCGCGGTGGCCATCAGGGGCGTCTTGGCCCCGTTTGCGAGCATACCGCCGGTTGCCGTCCTGAATAATCGCAACGTGGGCGGGGCCGTCGCCGATCTCACGGTAGAGCAGTTGCTCGTAGCTCCGTCGGAGTCGACGCTCAATCCACGAATACATCTACACCAACTGTCTGGACGAAGCTATGTGTCTCTTTTCATTCAAAAATGGGCGTAGCTGTGTCCTACTACCGGTAGGCAGTTGGTACTTTTATGCAGGTTAGGTGAGGTCGTGGATGTTCTGGCGGTTTCGCCGCCGGAGCACGAACGACATTCTACGAACGTTGTTCGATGTTCTCAAAAATCCTCGATTTTTGAGCGCTCGAAACGTGGTCTACGACAACGTTTCGATGTTTTCGACGACTGCCTCGGCGAACTCGCTGGTGGCGAGTTTTTCACCACCCTCGATCTGTCGGTGCAGATCATAGGTGACCGTCCGGTCGACAATCGTCTGCTCGACGGCGTCACGCACCAGTTGCGCGGCTTCGTCCCAGCCGAGGTAGTCGAGCATCTCTCGACCCGACAGGATCATCGCCGTCGGGTTGACTTTGTCTTCGCCGGCGTATTTTGGTGCGCTGCCGTGGACGGGTTCGGCCAGACAGCGGCCGTGGCCGTAGTTCGCGCCGGGAGCAATGCCGAGACCACCAATCTGCGCACCAGCGGCATCAGACATGTAGTCGCCGTTGAGGTTCATCGTGGCGATCACGTCGTACTGATCCGTGCGCGTCAGGAGCTGCTGGAGCATGTTGTCGGCGATGCGGTCTTGGACGACTACGGTACCGTCGGGCTGTTCGCCGTCGTGTTCGTCCCAGAGTTCGTCTTCGGTGAGCACGTCTTCGCCGTACTCCTGGTCGGCAACTTCGTACCCCCAGTCACGGAACGCGCCTTCGGTGAACTTCATGATGTTGCCCTTGTGGACGAGCGTGACCGTTGGGCGGTCGTTGGCGATGGCGTAGTCGATTGCCTCGCGAATGAGTCGCTTCGAGCCGAACTCGGTGATCGGCTTGATGCCGATGCCGACGGGTCCGTCGTGGATCGTCGAATCGAAGCCCATCTCGTCTTCGACGAACTCCTTGACTTGTTGGACGTCGTCGGTGCCAGCTTCCCACTCGATGCCGGCGTACACGTCTTCGGTGTTCTCGCGGAACGTGACCATATCCATCGCGCTCGGGTTTTTAACCGGCGACGGGACGCCGTCGAGATGGTAGGTCGGCCGAACGTTGGCGTACAGATCCAGCTTTTTGCGGAGTGCGACGTTCAAAGAACGGAAGCCCGCACCGACTGGCGTCGTCAGCGGCCCCTTGATCGCAACGCGGTGTTCGCGGATGGCCTCTACGGTCTCTTGTGGGAGGTTTTCATCGTACTTTTCGCGCGCGGAGCCGCCGGCGTACAGTCGCATCCACGCAATCGAACGGCCGGTTGCTTCGGCAGCCGCATCCAGCACCTGCTGGGCGGCCGGGCCGACATCCGAGCCGATCCCGTCGCCGTAAATAATCGGAATAATTGGCGTTTCCGGTACGTTCAGTTCCCCAGTTTCCTCGTTAGCAAGCGTGATCTTCTCGCCTGCTTCGGGAACCTCAATCTGGTCGTAGCTCATAGACGTTCACGGATTTTCAGGGGACCGTAAAAGTCCTGCCGTTATCGGTGCCGCTGGTATGATCTGGGGGTGTAGGGCTCAAAACTGCTGATTTGCAGAATATAACAGGAACAATTGTACTGAATACAAATCCAGTGGTGGGTATCTCTCAGTCTCTAACGAGTAGTTAGAAACACGACATGTAAAGCGAGAGTATTAAGATCATCCACATATAATATGTGTGTAGAATTTCCCCTATGTCAGTAGTTGATTCCCCAGGCGTCGACGATAGTATCTATCGGGCGACGTTCGATCCAGCTACCGAGCCAGCCAGTATCGCGGTCGCCGAAGCATTGGAGGCGGCCGCCGTCTCGGTCAGTCCGGATGCTGTTCTTGCTGACAGCATTGATCCAGATTCGCTCGAGCAACTCTATCGGGACACCTGCCCAGAGTCGTGGATGCTAACGTTCGACCACGACGGCATCGAGATCACGCTGTGGGGGTCGGGTCGAATTCATATTGATCCAACCGGAGAGGCAGTTCCGTCAGAAACAGCGGGCCAATCGACCGCAGGACCCACTCAACCGACCGGCCTGTCGACGCAGCCGCCCGGCCCAACGCTGTAATCGGCCCCGAGCGCGGTCGGAACCTCTTTGCGGGTCACCTGCTAACGGGTCGGGTATGAGCATTGGACCACTTGATGACGACGCCGTAGCGAGCTACCGCGAAGCCGGCGAGATTCTCGTCGAGACGATGACCGAAGCACGGGCGATGATCGAGCCGGGGGTCACCCAACTCGAAGTTGCCGAATACGCAGAAGACGCGATCCGCGACGCCGGAGCCGGTCTGGCGTTTCCGGTCAACATTTCGATTGACGAAGCGGCTTCACACGCGACGCCCGCCCGCGATGACAAAACCGAGTTCGGCGACGAGATGGTCTGTCTGGATATTGGCGTCCACATCGACGGCTACATCGCGGATGCGGCAGTAACGGTCGACTTTACGGACAACACCGAACTCGTCGAGGCCTCCGAACAGGCACTCGAAGCGGCCGTCGACGCGGTTGGCCCCGGTGTTGAGGTCGGCCATGTTGGTGCAGAAATCGAGTCAGTCATTGATGGCTACGGCTACACGCCGATTTTGAATCTCTCTGGACATGGCGTCGAGCAGTACGACGCCCATACGGGCCCGAACATTCCGAACCGCGCGGTCGACCGGAGCGTCGAACTCGACGTCGGCGACGTGGTCGCTATCGAACCGTTTGCGACTGATGGTTCGGGGAAGGTCGGCGAAGGTGCGACAGAAGAGATCTACGAGCAGGTCGACGACGGGACTGTCCGGGACCGTCGGGCTCGAGAGGTCCTCGAAGAGATCGACGCGTTCGACGATCTGCCGTTTGCAGCCCGCTGGCTCGATGGATCACGCTCGGAGATGGCGCTCCGTCGACTCAAGCGCGCGAATATCGTCAAAGGCTATCCTGTGCTGAAAGAAGCCGACGGCCAACTGGTCAGTCAGGCCGAACACACGCTGATCGTCACCGAAGATGGCTGTGAAGTGACGACGGCGGGAATCCACCGCTTCGACTGACGATCAGATCAGGCATTGTTCATTCGTAGCGTCGTTTCAGTCCCACACTCGAGACAGCGCGTTACTCTGTAGGGTTCTCGGGAGAACTCCGCGTTTTCGGGTTTCGTACTCTCAGTTCGGATCTCGACGCTCACCTCGTGAGAGGTTTCCCGCCCGCACTGCGAGCAGTACTCGACGGTGGTCTCGGGGGTGGAGGGCGTTGTGGCCATGCGTCGACTGGTTGGCTACCGACCAGAATAAAACCAGTAGCCACCTGTAGTGAATGTTGTGGCCGACTGGCGGTCAGACTCGACGGATACGACTAAACCGATCTGTTGACTGTACTGTGTATGGACCAGATTTTCGCACCCTGGCGAATTGAGTGGGTCGAACGCGATGATAAAAACGCCGACCTGGATGGCTGTCCGTTTTGTGTGCTTCCTGAACGCGACGACGACCGCTCGAACCTCGTTGTCGCCCGCAGCGACCACTCGTTTGTCCTGTTGAACAACTATCCATACAACCCTGGCCACGCGATGGTGATCCCCCGTCGACACGTCGGCCAGTATGAAGCCCTCCCGGAGCCTGAGCTGCTCGACCACGCCCGACTCAAGCAGATCACGCTCCGCGCGCTCAAAGCTGGTCTCAACCCCGATGGGTTCAATACGGGGATGAATATCGGCGAGGGAGCCGGCGGCTCGATTGGCGATCACATCCACACCCACATTGTTCCGCGCTGGACAGGCGATACGAACTTTATGCCTGTAATCGGCGAGACGAACGTCATCGTCGAAGCAGTCACCGACACTTACGACCGACTCCACGAGGGATTCACCGCCCAGCCCGAAGCCACCGCCACCGATAGCGAGACTGCGGTCCAGGTCTCGTTCGAGCAGTAGACCCGCCGACTTTTGTACCGTCGACCAAATTCCCATTCATGAACGAGTTGGAGACGCCAGTGCTCGACAACCATCTGCATCTCGACTGCGAAGTCGGCCGTGGCATGGACGCCGTCGACGACTTCGCACGGCTGGGCGGGACGCATCTGTTGATCGTCAACCAACCATCGTGGAAACTCGGCGTCGAAAGCACCGATCCCGAGGATTTCAGACCGGTCTTCGAGACGACCTGCGAGATCGTCGACGAGGCAACTGACCATCTCTCTGGTCGGGCGTGGGCCATCCTCGGCGCGCATCCAGGGTTGATCAGTCGACTCATCGATGATCGCGGCTGTTCGCCCGCTGAGGCTCGTGACTGCATGCAGGATATCCTCGATATTGCCGCCGAGTACGTCGACGACGGGCGCGCGCTGGGACTCAAATCCGGTCGACCACACTACGAGGTGAGCGATGCGGTCTGGGAGGCTTCGAACGACGTGATGAAACATGCCTTTTCACTGGGAAGCAAAGTCGACTGTGCGGTCCAGCTGCATACCGAAGCCAGCGAAGACCTCACCGAGATTGCTGAATGGGCCGAAGATCGGGGGCTGGCCGCCCATCGCGTCGTCAAACACTACGCGGGTGGTCGACTTGCCGGGCCAACGCCGAGTGTGATGAGCAACAAAGACTGGATCGAGACGGCCGCCGAATCCGGCGAACCGTTTCTGATGGAGACGGATTTTATTGACGACCCCGACCGGCCCGGAGCAGTCTTGGGACCGAAAACCGTCCCGCGGCGCGTACGGTGGCTCGCCGACGAAGGGTACGACGAAGCCATCGCTCGAGCCCACATCGAGACGCCCAAATCGGTCTACGGCATCGACACTGAAGCAACGCTGGCCTGATAGCTTCCAACTACAGACTGGGTTGGTGTGCGGTGGGAATTCGTGTGTTTCAGATACCCACGCAGGCTGTTGGACAATAAGAAAGGCATTTGAGTCTTCCAGCAGAGAGATGATGTATGACAGACGAGCCCGAAGAAACGTTTTATTCCGAAGACCGCTGGCAAAACTGGCTCACGCGCGTCGAAGACGAAGACCTAGACCCCGAAAGCGAGGACTTTGCCCGGCTGTATTTCAATCTCCAAAACGATACGACCATCGCGATTGCGAAAGTCATCTCCGCGTTTCAAGAAGACCGCGTCGACGAAGAGACGACCCTCGAAAAGCTCGGCTTTATGAACGAAGTCGTTATGGCCGAACCCGAACTCGACGGCGACGAGGCACTGCTGTTGATCGACAGCGTCCAGACCAGTCTCGTCCCCGTCTTCTATGCGGCCGAAGAGTACGTTATCGGCGGGCCCGTCGACGAGTACTCGATTACCGAATGTGTCGAGGCTGCGATTGAGGTTGCCAGCGAAGAAGAAGATGTCGACGCCGCGCTCGCGTATCTCGTCCAGGCTGGCACCCAGATTATTGATGGCGGCCAGTTCGATGGCAGCGAAGTCGACGAAATTGAGTCGTGGATCGTCTCCGAGTGGCTCAACGGGCTCGATAGCCTGCAGGATGCGTTCGCTGATCCGGAAGTTATTGACGAAGAATAACTTGTTTTCGAATCCGGTAGACGATTTCGTATGCAGCCAGCAAGAATGGTCAATTTGCCGGATTGCTACAACAAATATCCTGGGCCGTGCTGATTCCCACATAGAATGAGACCGAGCTGGACTGTTTCTGTCTGAGCCTTTGCGGTCGACGAGGTCGACAGTCAAATTGTCTAGGAGTAACTACACAGGGCCAACCGTCTCATCCAGCCTCTTGTTGTTCCGTTCTGGATTCACTCTCGTCATCTGTATCTGTGACTGTTATTGTGACATCATATTCTTCTCCGTCATTGAAATCACCATCATCATCAAACCTGAAGTCATCATCAGCATCTTGTTGACCACTGACATCCCACGTTTCAGACTCTATGACTGAACCGTCATCTTGATCGATTGCCTCCACTTCAACTTCGCTTAGGTCGGCATCCCCTGCTTCGACTTCCCACTCTCCGCCAATTCCGATTGGTCCACCCTGACGAGTAAAAGTATCGAACTGTCTAATACTTGGGAAGATAGTCGTACTGCTATCAAGAATTTCGAATGACTCTATGCTTGTCCCACCATCACTTCGAGTGAATGTGATATCGAAGTCGTCTGTACTATTATCCGCAACGTCAATATTGATCACGGTGATGCTGATGTCTCCTTCTTCACCACCACCTCCTGCTTCAAATTCTAGCGTCTCCC
>LKMJ01004494.1_pt1 | contig 13120 bp, 11 predicted proteins | sample 643391 | NCBI WGS metagenome assembly LKMJ01 (sample SAMN04112250, study PRJNA286221) | soda lake metagenome | biome: soda lake; feature: Kulunda Steppe; material: water; isolation source: sample PL-Br10 brine of Picturesque Lake | place: Russia: Kulunda steppe | collected 2010-07
CGAGATCGACGGTATCGGCGGCAGAACAGTCTCTGGTCTGGCTGAGAGGGCCGAAGTTTCCAAGGATCAGGATCTAGTTCCAATCAGCCTCGCTGAGGGGGCAACCGTCCAACGTAGCATTCAGAAAGGTGACCCAGTTCACTACGACGATGTCGAACTCCGGGATTCTGAGCTCCTCTACCTACGAAAACTACAGGACTCTTATTTTGATTTAAATCAGTAGTTACGGAGGATCCCTATTCAGTATGCTCGGATAACATATATCGAAGACGAATATCCAAGTCGGATATACGATCGGTTAGCGGGAAAGAAGAGATCGCAAAAGGCGATCGTCACAACTGTTCGAAAGGTGTTGGTGTCTATTTACCATAGGCCCGCCGAGAGGTGGTGTATGATCTCCCAGAGATGAGGCCAGGCCGCTACGGACCTGGCAGCGGTTAACGGTTGGGTCGCAGATAGCACAGCCACCAAACACGGTGTCCCCGCCTGGTACCAGCCAAAACTAGTAGTAGGCTCCAGTCTGATGATTTCTCCAACCGCTTAATTGATATCCTTGGCGGGCCAAAATACTGTATCGTCAACGGTAGCTTGTTCAGGTAGCAGAATTATTATAGGTAAAGTTGAGACGCTCGAAAGTTTTATTTCGATGAGGACTGGTAGAATAGACATGGCAATTGAACGTCTCTTGCTCCCGTTAGATCACAGCATCGAAACCAAAAACGAGGACCTATTTGCAACGGCGGTCGATATCGCCGAACCGACAGACGCAACAGTGTACATGGCGTATTTGCTTTCCGATGACGAGTACAGCGAAGTACTGGACAAGATGAATATTAATTCGACATCCGGGACACTGCCGCCGGACAAAATCGCCACTCTATCGACGGAGATTCAGACACAGATCAACTACTTTGATGACCATGACATCAGTTACGAGGTCCGCGGTATAGCCGGTGGTGACCCGACTGACCAGGTTGTCCGTAAGGTTGATGAGCTAAATATCGATCTTGTACTTATCGAAGGAGAACCACGATCTCCAACCGGGAAAGCTGTCTTCGGGGATCGGGCGCAGTCGGTGCTCCTGCAGTCGCCATGTCCTGTCGTCTACGTGAGGCAGAATCTGTAATTTGCGGAACAGGGGCAAGGACATTTCATGTAGTAGTTGACAGGAATCTATGGGATCTGCTGGTTGGGACGGGTCTGTTATTTGTTTTCCGTACGGGTATCAGAAACATTCACCGAGAACCGAACTATTAGAGAAAATACGCTCCTTCAAAAGTAGATTGCTGATCGGAGAGCTGCCGCAGCGAAAACGTAGCGGGCAAGGGTGCTGCTAACGCACCACTCGACTAATTCTAACTGTTTCACTCAGAGGCAAGCGCGGCGAACCTGCTGGGCAGGTTCGCTGGCGCGATAGTCTTCGGCACCCGCGCTACCGGTCTGAGCCGGTGATCAAGTACAGCAGCTATCGGGACTATCAGCGGTATCGTTGTAGAGGTTGTGAACACACCGCCAACGACAAAACCGGCAGGATCTTCGCGCAGATCGGCCTTGATCAGTTGTTGTTCGCCTTCTACTCATTGCTTCGCTTCAACACGAGTGTTTGCCAGATCGACATAGAACTTGACGTTTCTTACCGGTCATTTTACTGGTGCGTGGAGCAATTCGCCAGAACACTTGACGCGACTATCATCGATCTCGTTGGCCCAGTCGATATCGATATCTACGTCTCTGCCGGAAAAAAGGCCGTGAACGCGTCTAAGAGCCGTTCTCGTATGGCCTGTCAAAATGTGATTAAGGAAACCACGACGAAGACAAGCCACCGGTGTTCATTCTGGTTGCTCACGGCAACGATATCTTCTCCTTTCGAAATCCGCGAACAGATCAACTGGGCGACTATTTCTTGACAACCGCGAGGAGGAATCTTTGACCGCATAGAACGATGTATTTCGTGCCTACGATCCACTAGAGGAGGACGAAAGCTACCATCGAGAAGCGGTTATGCATAGTGAGAGTGAGTACGCAGATGGGGACGTTCACGTGAGCTTGTGCGAGAGCCACGCTTCGCTGGTGCAACAGTCTCTCTCGCCGTATCAAGGCATCTCGAAAGACAAACCCATACCGCACCTCAAACTCTTCGAATTTCGCCGGGAGATCTTATGTAACCCCGGTCGAGAAGTCCTCAGAGAACTTGTTCGAACTGCCCCTGACTCACCAACAATGTATTCCATAAGAGCGAATGTGCGAGTCAAGTAGGTAAACACGACCTGGTGAATTCCCCAAAAGTATAAGTACATTCATTATAGATAGTGATACTATGGTGGAAGACAACCTCGACCATTCAGAGCCACGTTTCAGGAACCGAGACGGCGTTATCTCGATCAAACTGGGCGTGTCACGTAGAGACTTGATGAAACAAATCGGCGCGGTGGCCGGTGTGGGCACCTTAGCCGGTTGCTCATCCCTTACCCAATCTGGCGCTGGAAGTGAAGACGATGGCTCCGATGGTGGACAGAGTGACGGAGGGGGAAGCTCCGACTCGGAGATTCCGAGCCTACCATTCGTCGACTATTCGGAACCGCCGACTGACGGTTCGGTGGATTTCTCGAGCCCAAACGACCCCGAAAGACGGATGGACTTCGTTGTACACGACGCAAGCATCGAGTTCTTCTTGGTAACGGTTGTTGGAATGAACGATGCATTGAACAACTTGGGATGGACTGGTGAGTTCATTGGGCCAACCGAGAATAACGAAACCTCGCAGCTCGAGTTCCTTCAGGACAAAGTTACCGAACTCGAAGGTGGTCGTGACGCACTGGCGACGTCCGTCCTCTCCTCGGAGTCGTATATGGGCCCCATTGGGGACGCCATCGACGAGGGAATCCCCGTTGTGAACATCAACACAAGGGTTGACTGGAGTCGGGAGTTCATGCTTGACGAGTTCGGAACGCATGTCCCCTATGTCGGTCAACCGGACTTCCCAGCCGGAAACGCCGTCGGTCAGGCTGCGTTCGGGATCGCAGAACAGAAGATGCCTGACCAGGATCTCGTATTCCAGCCTTGTGTCGAGGTTCCGGGCCACCCGGCACTACAGACGCGGATCGACGGCGTAATCAATTACCTCGAGTCTCAAGCCGAGGTCGAAGTGCGCGATGAACTGGACGTGTCGACCGATGTCGGTGAAGCACGTTCTCGAATCGGTGCTGCGATGGATGCAAACCCGGGCATTAACATCTTGATCGGGACGTTCTCGCCCGCCCTCGCAGCCGCTGCCCGGATTGGAGAAGAACGAGGAATCACCGACGAAATCGTCATTGGCGGCTTCGATACGACACCGCTCACGTACGAAGAGGTCCAGGCAGGGAACGCGGACTTTACGACTACACAGGATCCGTACTCGCAAGGCTTCATGCCGCCGCATCTCGTGTACAAATACCTCGACCGTGGTGTGCCAATGAAGGACTACCAGACTGATATTGCAATTCTGACCCGGGAAGACGTCGGCCTGGAGACGACATCGTCGATTGACTACGGTGCTCGACACATTCAGGCACTACGGGAGCTCTACGACTGGCAACAGAATAACTACGACAACGCTACAAGCTACTGACTCCAGCAAACGGAACACCAGATTCAGTAGGTACGATAGCTGTGCAGTCCGATAGCCGGGAGACACGATCAGGTTGCGGTCTAGTCTCTGTTACTGGAGCAAATCCTCGACCATAATATCTGATGATCTTTCATGAGAAAGCTTTATAATCAATTGGATCGCACGTCGTACCTGTGGACATGAGTGTTACTGAGGACCAAGACTCGGGATTAGATCGGCGAAAACAGAGTATCATCCAGAGATTACTTGACAGACGAGAGTTCGGCGTTATGGTTGCGATTCTCGGGCTGATCGTTTTAGGTGCCATCGTAAACTCGGAGGTCTTTTTCAGACCCCGTAACATGGTTGGCCTATTGCGGAATGCAGCGACCGTCGCTATTATCGGATACGGGATGTCGATGTTGATGACATCGGGCGAGTTCGACCTCTCAGTTGGATCCCTCTCCGCAGTTGCTGCGGGTCTGGTCGCAGTGATGATTTCCGGCGGCTACACGCCAGCGTTTGCGATTCTCGTCGCACTCACAGTAGCGCTCATTTTCGGTCTTACACAGGGCATTATCATCACGAAGATCGGCCTTCCGTCGCTCATTATCACGATCGGATCGCTGACTCTGTTAAGAGGTGTTCACTTTATTATCACAGGGAACCAAAGTCAAGGAATCAGCACGGGAGAGGGTATCAGCCTTATCCGAGTCCTTGGCGGGGTCTTTACCGTTCCCGGGCTCGGAATCGGTTTCCCGATGCAGATCGCTTGGTTGTTGCTGATCGGGGCCGCACTCCACTACACCCTCTTTCACACTCAATTCGGTTATCACACCCGTTTCACAGGTGAGAACGCCAAATCAGCCAAATTCATGAAGATCCCAGTGGATGAGGTGAAGACCCTGAACTTCGGCCTCATTGCGGTACTGGCAGCCTTCGCCGGCATTGGGCAGGCGGTGTGGGCAGGGAGCGTCTCCCCAGGGACTGGAAGCGGTCTCGAGCTCATCGTTATCGCTGCTGTCGTGATCGGTGGCACTGACCTGTTCGGTGGAGAAGGAACCATAGTCGGCGTGGTTCTCGGTGCAATGGTGTTCTCGCTGACTCAGAACATCCTCGTTTTGGCCGGTCTCGGCGCGCGGATGTTCTCGGTGTTCACGGGGATCTTCATCATTGCTGCCGTTTTCATCGAGAGCGTTGCCACGGCCTCATTCCGCCAGATCGCTGTAGATTACGTGAACAGGGTTCGTAAAATCGCCCTCACGCCGTGGTCGTACTTCGGTACGGAGAAGTTGTCAGTAGGATCGAAAAAGGGCGCTGATACGCCCGATATTGATGAACCGATTCTATTTCTATCACTGAACTGGCTGGCAGCTAGTTTCATCGCAGTGATCGTTATCAACCTGGGCAATTTGCTACTACCCCTCGATTTCTCTTTGTTCGTTATCTCCCCCGGTGCCGGATCACTCGCAACGATTCCGCTGGTCCTCTTTATGTTAACCATCTTCCTGTTCTTGCTAACAGTGGTCGGGATGAATGCGGGAAGTAGGGTCACTGACAGCAACCTCCGTATGTTCAATATCATTCCCATCGTCGCATACAGCTTCCTGCCGTTTCTGTTGCTGTTTATCCCGGTGGCGCTCATCGGGTTCTCGTTCATTATCCCGGTGACACTCATCGGTGTGCTCGTAGTGGCCGTTCCGACGCTTCTGTTACTATTCGTAGGGACAAAGGAGACCCTTTCAGCGAGTTCCGGCGAGGCACTTACGATCGTCGGTACGGCATGCGTGTTGCTGGCTATCACCATGACATATATCATGGTGAGCCTGTAGCTAGTTTTCGCATTTCTCGGTCTTTTCGTAGCGATGGAGTGTCGTTAAAACCCATACATTAATAATGTGTAATCCCTCTATTATGCACTAACAGATGTCCAGTACAACAACGTCACCAGATGCGGAAATCGAATCGACTGTGATTAAGGTTCAGGATCTTCGGAAGAAGTTTGGCCAGTTGGAAGCACTTCGAGGGGTAAATCTCGAGGTGAAAGAAAACGAGATTATGGCATTGGTCGGCGACAATGGTGCAGGGAAGTCCACCTTCGTGAATACGATTACGGGTGTGCTCGAACCGACGAGTGGTTCGATCCACGTCCGAGATAACGGCGAACTGGTCGATGAAACCTACGGCGCACCGAACAGAATCGAAACCGTCTTCCAAGATCTCGAACTCACAGACAAACACACGGTGGCGAGTAACGTCTTCATGGGGAGGGAACCGATCAGCACGAACGGTCTCGGCAGTTTATTCCGGAAGGTCGACAGAAAATACATGGAGGAAGAATCGCTCTCCGCACTGCAAGAAATCGGGATGCCAATCGATCCGAATGCTATCGTTCGTGATCTATCAGGCGGTGAGAGACAGGCGGTGGCGATCGCACGGGCAATCATCTCAGATCCAAGCATCGTGATCCTTGACGAGCCGACGGCCGAAGTTTCCGTCGAAGGGAGGGATAAAATCCTCAATCTCATGAACCGTATGAAAAGCGAGGGGCGCACAATTCTCTTTGTGACACATAACCTCGAAGAAGTCTTTGAAGTGGCCGATCGGGTCGCAATCTTTCGGAACGGGCAGGTCGTCGACGTGTTGGAGGTCGATGAGAATCTAGATCGGGAGAGACTCGTTGGACTCATGACCGGTGCGATTGGCCAGGTGAATTAACGAACCGGTCACTAGGTAATAAAAAAGTCATGCCGTTCTCCATCGAATTCCTGGGTTGAATAACCGCTAAATTGTGGTTAGAGAGGCTCGCGGGATTGTTCTATATTGCAGATGGCGAATATGAAGACAATCGTACGGAACTGTCGATACCAGCCCAGTGCTCACACGGCATGAGTGGTCTGCGTAACTTCTGAACATCTGGAAGGAACGTCTCGATCCGGTCAGCTGCGTAGCTCAGTCGATGACGCAATCGAAGGAACGTGTTGGTGAGGGACTGTCAGCAGTGTAGCTTGAACAGTATCGATGATGAGAAGCGTGTCAGAGAATGATTTACAGGGTGTTTGTTTTCGTACCTCTACCTGAATCAGCCGATGAGTACGTATGCGTATACAATATAACATTGCAACATTATTTATATAGTCACATATCGGTCGAACAGGAGTTCTGGAACTATTTGAGTAGCTATGTCGACAGGGACCACCTCGAAAGCCCCCGTCCCGCTCGGCCATCATCGTTATTTGAATTGATACTGCACGATATTCCCGTTCGAATGGATGCTCCGCGCGGTTCTCTGGTGCCGATTCGTACGCTCGTGGATACGGATCAACTGGACGATAACATTTATCATCCTCATCACCCTTGTTACGAGCGAGTATATGAATTCCACAACGAGAGTGGTTCCCAGAGGTGATCCTCTCCTGCAGTTAGCGCGGAAAGCATCGACGACGATCACTGCACGACGAGTACAACATCTCGCAAATCGGCGATCGAAGGGTGTCGAAAGCGATGAGTGAGCACAGACCCCGTATCGGCGTGACGATGGGTGATCCGGGTGGAATCGGTCCGGAGATCATCGTGAGCTCGTACGACACGGTTCAGGATGCCGCGCGACTGATCGTGCTGGGCGATTCAGACGTCCTCTCGGCAGCGATTGAAATAAATGGCGTAGATCTGGATCTGAATCCCGTCGACAAGGTCGGGGAGGCGGCGTACGAACCGGGAACGCTCGACGTGCTTGAGTTCGACAACGTCGATACGGTCGAGTTCGGCGCGACGCGAGCGGAATACGGTCGGGCGTCCATCGAGTACGTCCAGCGTGCGATCGATCTCGCACTGGCGGGTGAGATCGACGGGATGGCGAACGCGCCGCTCCACAAGGAGGCGATGAAACTGGCCGGGAGCGAGTACGCGGGCCACACGAACATGCTCGCTGACCGAACCGAAACGGACCGTGACGAAATCGCCATGTTCGTGATCGCCGACGAATTCGTCGTGAGCCACGTCACCGGACACGTTCCCCTGCGCGACGTGTTCGAGCTGGTCACAGAACGACGAGTGGCGGATACGATCCGTACGACCGAGCGGGGAATGGCCGATCTCGGTATTGGCGACCCGACGATCGCCGTCACGGGTCTGAACCCCCACGCAGGTGACGGTGGTGTGCTGGGGACGGAAGATCAAGAATCGATCGCTCCGGGCATCGAGGCGGCGAAAGAGGACGGGATCGACGTCCACGGACCGTTCCCTGCCGACAGCATCTTCAATCAGGCGATCGCAGGGCACTTCGATGCGGTCGTTGCGATGTATCACGATCAGGGCCACACCCCGACGTTCGTGCAGGGGTACGTCGACGGTGGCGGTGTTTCGAGTACCAGCATGACGGTCGGCCTGCCGTTCCCCCGGACTACTACCCTTCACGGTACGGCCCACGGGATCGCCGGTGAACAGATCGCTACGTCCGAAAGCATGATCAACACCATCGAAACGGCAGCCAAAGCCGTACGAAACCGGTAACAGGGCCCCTCGCGCATGAACTCGAAGCAGCTGAGTTGATTTCGACAGGCCCGATCGTCCCGCTCGCGGCCGGGGGAATCGACCGGCTGATGGCGACTGTTCCAGTCATGGAAAAGTTGGTATGTGTTCAGCCTTCGTATGCTTCCTCAGCAATTGTGGTCAACTTAGCATCTTCCTCATACGGGAACGGAGCTGCGTCCACACCAGACTTTTTTTATTTCCGCCCCCGCTCCGACAAGTTCGACTATTATCTCCAATTTATTGACTAGTTTGCATTTCTCCGAATTGAGAGCACTTGTAATCGTCGTAGTTATCGATATCTGGTCGTCTTCGGTCCGTAGAATGCCTAAAGTGTTGTCCATCCCAGTGGGGAACGACCCTGTCGACTCCATCAACTCGTTGAAGCTTTTGTCGGCGTCGACGAGACGATTGATGCTCAGCAACCCGTTCGGTATCAGATGAATCAGTTTCAGGAGTTGGTCGCTCGTTTCTGCAAAGAATACTTTCTCCCTAGCATCTGTGGGTTCGGCCACCTCGATACTCGGATCGGGATCTGCGACCTGATATTCCGTATTGTACGTTTCAGTGGGCTTTTCGACTAACTCTGTCAGCTCATCTTGATCTACAGGGTCAACACGAATTTTAGCGGAACTGGTAGAGGGGATAACATTATTGTGCACACTCCCCTCGATATTTGCCAGTCGCATATCGAACTCCTCTTGCAAAGAGCGAAGTAGCCTGGCGAGGAACTTTATCGCATTTCCTCGCTGCTTGTGAATGTCCTACTCACAGTGGCCGCCCTTCAGTCCCAAAATCTTGACAGATATTGGGGCCATATTATTGGGGGCAAGTTCCCGATTAGTCGGCATGGTAAACTCGTAGGATATATCGCCAGAACATCCAACCAGAATTTTTTCGTCGTTGATCCAGTTGAAATCTAGCATCCGATCCGCTGTTATTTTGCTCGGATCGAACACTTCCATTCCTTTCTTGCCCGTCTCCTCCATGGCACTAATAACACATTCCAATGGCGGATGTGCAATGTCGTCACTCTCGATGAGAGCCATCATGTAGGAAATACCAATTCCATTATCGGCACCGAGACTCGTCTCCCGAGCTTTCACCCATCTATCCTCGACATACAGATCAAGCGGATCGCTGGAAAAGTCGTGGCCTGACTCGTCCCCTTTCGCACAAACCATGTCCATATGGCGGTGAAAGACCACTGGGTCTGCGTCTTGCCCTCCAGCACTTCCAGGCACTTTGATTAGTACGTTATCAATTCCGTCTTGGAACACTTCACACCCGTTTTCCTCTGCAAAAGACACTAAATAATCGCCCATTGGCTTTTCCTCGCCAGAACATCACTGAATACCGCTCATCTTCTCAAAGTAGTAAAGAACTCGTTCTGGGTCAAAGCCTTCTAACGCACTCGTTCGCGTCATACGTTCATTATTCTCCATCGTGGATAATTAGGCGTTTGCCAGTACTCGCCCTTTTGTCGCACCTCACAATACCTGTAACGTGCCGACCGCTGTTTCGGTCTAGTTCTCCGAGAGTGGGTCTTCGAACTCACCACCGACTCTGAGAGAATGCTGATCGTAAATTCACCTTTGGACTGGGACTCTCACTGGTCCATGTCTGCAGTCGCAGATTCGCCTGTGTGATAATATACTTGGGGCTCGACAATATGTAGCCAGCAGTTAGGAGTATTACAATATTACCGTTGCTCAGATGGGAGATCAATGGAATCCATCTGACTCGACCATCGATGCGACACGGTCGGTAGCATCTTCCCACTCGTCCCGATTCTGTGGTTCGTATTCGTCGAGTGTCACGGTTCGGCGGACGAGTGCCCGTCCCTCGGCGATATCCTCAATCTCGTCGGTCGCATTCATCTGCACCAGGATGTTCCCGATAGCCCCTGCTTCGACGGGCCCGGCAACAACAGGCAGGTTGGTGGCCCCGGAGATCATCTGGAGGAACGGCTCGTTCCTGGCACCGCCACCGACGACGTGTAGCTGCTGACTCTCGATATCGGCGGCCGCCTGCAACTCCTCGAAGACGTAGGCGATCTTCGCCGCAAGACTCTCCAGAATACATCGTGTGACTTCACCCACACCCTCGGGAGCTCGCTGACCCGTCGCTTCACAGTACTCCTGGATCTCGGTGACCATATCCTCCGATTTGAGCGTGCCGGCGACGAACTCGGAAGCGTCGGGGTCGATGAGTGGACCGAACGGCTCAGTTTCGTCCATGAGCGAGAGGATCTCGTCGTACTCGTTTGGTTGGTCGTGTGCAGCCCAGGTATCACGCGCAGCCTCGAGAAGGTTAAATCCGGTAACGTCTTTCAGGAACCGGGTCGTCCCCTCAACACCGTACTCGTTACAGCCCCGTGCCTCGAACACTTTCTCGGTGACCTGCGGCTCGTCCAACTCCATGCCGCAGGCAAAGAGCGATCCCGTGGCGAGGAACGTCCGGTCCTCGGTCTCGAAGGGGATAGCCGCGACGACGCCGGCCGTGTCGTGAGTCGCCCCTTTCAACAGTTCGGGACGATGATCGAGTTCGGGGGCAAACGAGGGATCGATCGGCCCCTCGCTCTTTCCTGGGTCGACGATATCCGGGAGGATGTCGGTCCGGAGGTCGAGTTTCTCGAGCAGTTCCGTCGCCCACGACTCCGTCTGGATGTCGAACATCTGCGTCGTCGACGCGATCGACTTGTCTGGCTTCAGAGATCCGCCCATCTCGTGGGTGAGAATCTGAGGGAGCATCACGAACGTATCGGCCTCTTCGACGACGCTAGTGTCGTGACGGGACTGATAGTGGTACTGCCACAGCGAGTTCGGGATGTTCCAGTGGTTGAGTCCGGTATGCATGAAAATCTCGTGTTTGCCGGTCCGTTCGAGAATATCGGGCAACGTCGACGAAACCACCGGGTCACGGTAGAAGTACGGATCGCGAATCCGCTCTCCATCCTTGAAGAAGGTAAAGTCCATCGCAGTCGTGTCAACTGCGATCGTAGACAGTTCGCCGTAGTCTCGTTCGGTCTCTACCAGCCCTTCCTCGACGTAACTGAGAATCGCGTCGATGTCCCAGACGTGGCGACCCTCGCGCTCAACCGGCCGGTTATCGAATCGGTACGTCTCCTCAAGCTCGAGGTGGTCGCCCTCGCGGCGACCGATCCAGATGGCCCCACCGCTGGATCCGAGGTCGAAGGCTGTGTGCCAACCCATGTTATATTAGTAGCGTAACCGAACAATAAATAATTACTGTTGGTAGCGATACTATTTTTCGACAAGTCACACAATGTGAGAAAAAACGAACGAGGTCGCTACACCAGTGAACGAACGGCTTCTACGATATCCTCGGTTTTCGGCATCACTTCGTCCTCCAGGGGCGGACTGAACGGGATGGGAACGTCGTCAACGCCGAGCGTCTGCACCGGGAAGTCGAGGTCGAAAAAGCCCTCCTGTGCGATGACAGACGAGATATGTGACTGAGTCCCGTAGCTCAACGGCGTCTCGTCGACGATAACACACCGTCCGGTCTTCTTCGCGCTCTCCATGATCGTGTCGGTGTCCAGGGGGTTGAACGTCCGGGGGCTCACGACTTCGACGCTGATTCCCTCTTCGCTGAGCTGTTCGGCTGCGTCAAGCGCGAACCACAGTTGTTGCTGTGTCGCGACAACGGTGACATCCTCGCCAGTGCGCTCGATGCCCGCCTCGCCGAGTTCGTAGACGTACTCCTCGGTGGGCACTTCACCCGACTTCGAGTAGACCGACCCGTGCTCGAAGACGAGTACCGGGTCGTCACTACGGATTGCGGCCTTGTACAGCCCCTTCGCGTCCTCAGGGGTCGAGATACAGACAACTTTGAACCCGGTGATCGCCGAAATGAGGTGGTGGAGCGCCTGTGAGTGCTGAGCGCCTGCGTTCTGTCCCATGACGTTCTTCGTCCGGATGGTCAGCGGGAGGTCGAGTTCGCCACCGAACATGTATCGCATCTTGGGGACCTGGTTTATCAACTGGTCGCCAGCCACGCCGAGGAATGCCCCGTACATGACCTCGACGATGGGCCGCTTGCCCGCCGCCGCGGCACCAAGACCGCCGCCGACGATTGCGATTTCGCTGATCGGCGTATTCCGGACGCGCTCCCGACCGAATTCCTCGTCGATCCCCTTGAGCACACTGAACGAACCTCCTCGGCCGTACACGTCGATCCCCTGGATGAAGATGTCGTCATCGTCTCGCATCTCCTCGCGGATGGTCTGGTTGATGACCTCCCTGACTGTGAGCTCCTCGGTTTCGCTCGTCGTCTGGCTCATTCGGAGAACACCCCCGTGTACGCCTCTTGGGGGTCGGGCCAGGTGGCGTTTCGTGCGAACTCGACCGCTTCCTGAATCTCGCTTTCGACCTCTGACTGGATCGAATCGAGTTCCTCCTCGGTAAGTACGCCCTCGTTTTTCAGTTTCTCGGGATACGTGTCTATCGGGTCTTTCTCCCGCCAGCGCTCGACTTCTTCGTCGTCGCGATAGAACTCGGTATCACCTTCGTGGTGACCGCGGAACCGGTAGGCGACACACTCGATGAGAGAGGGTCCCTCGCCCGCACGTGCCTTCTCTATGTGTCTGCTCGCCGCGTCGTAGACCGCCTCGACATCCATACCGTCGACCTGCTCGCGGTCGACGCCATAGGCCTCTCCGTATCGTGTCAGATCGTCGAGTGTCGCCTCGGGGTGTTGTTCGTCGATGCCACTCATCTCTCCGTACTGGTTGTTCTCGATGATACCGATCAGTGGCAGGTCGTCCATCGCCGCGAGGTTGAACGACTCGTGGAACGATCCCTGCGAGAGGCCGCCGTCGCCAAAGAAGGCGAGGCCGACGTCCTCACAGCCGTCGAGCTTCGAGGCGATGGCTGCGCCCATGGCAATTGGAATCCCGGCACCAACGATGCCGTTCGCGCCGAGCATCCCGGCGTCGACATCCGCGATGTGCATCGAGCCGCCTTTTCCGTCGCAGTA
>LKMJ01004495.1_pt1 | contig 13118 bp, 7 predicted proteins | sample 643391 | NCBI WGS metagenome assembly LKMJ01 (sample SAMN04112250, study PRJNA286221) | soda lake metagenome | biome: soda lake; feature: Kulunda Steppe; material: water; isolation source: sample PL-Br10 brine of Picturesque Lake | place: Russia: Kulunda steppe | collected 2010-07
CTTCAAACCATATTTTTTTACTCTTAGGAACTAATTTCTTGCCTGTTAATAGTTCAGTCATTTTTTCTATGCCTTCTGAGCCAGCAATTGCATGACCTGAAGCCAACAGAAAAGTCCAAAGTTGCTCGTTATTCATGCTGAAATTATTACTTATATATTTATCTAATTCAGAAATTAATTTGTCAAATTTAACATTACCCAGGTGAAGATATTTCTTTATCTCTTCTTTTTCCTTTTCTAATTGTTTTATAAGAGTCATCATATTGAAAAAGCCCCCTAAACTAATATTTTCAATACTAAATCTTATCACCTTTAAATTAATAATAATTTCTTTAAATTATATAAAGGTAATTAAAGATGTGTTTACTCTTCTTGTAAATTGCCATTTATCATTATTGTATTTATTAGCAATTTCCTGCAAGTCTGGCATATCAAAATAAAAGAATAGACTTTCTGGCAAATCATTAAGGGGAATTTGTGGAGAATTCAAATAATACTCACTAAATAACCTAAGAAAATTAATTGCATTTTCTTCATTAACCTTGATTTTCTTATTCCAACTATAACTTTTATTTTCATTTCTTCTTAATATTCTAAAGTCAACTAAAGTGCTCAAAAAATTTCTTAGAGATCTTGCTGCTATATCTCTTTCACCGATTTTCTCATAGGACTTTTTCCTTAAATAGTCAGAGTTAATATCTTCATTACGATGATAGTATTTTAAAAGCTGTTCAGAAAAATGCTGTAAAATTGGAGCTTTAACTAATAAGTTGAAAAACATAACTGGAATTGTTTCTTCATAGGGTTTATTTTTGATCATATTATATACTATATTGGACTTAACCTTTTTGCCTTTAGAATTATCAAAGGATTTTAAATAATATCTTCCAATAACTGTTATCACTTTTCTTTTGCCAGTTTTACCGTCTAGTTCGACTAAAATATTATATAATTTCTCTCTTCTTTGATAAATTCTCTCGCCTACTTCTACTTCCTGTATGATTTTATATATCCAATCTGGTTTTAAAGGTCTATCGAATCCTTTCATTTTATCACCTCAACAAATGGAATAATTATTTCTTCTATATTAATACCGCCATGAGTAAACCCTGGTTCTCTTCCACCAAATTTTTTTCTATTCAACATAGTGACAATGTATTTCTTTCCTAATATATTTGGAAAGTTAAAAACTTTCTTGTCTTCAAATACTTCATTGTTAGCTAAGTTTAAATTATCATAAATCAAAGCTCTTGACGCTTTTTCATCAATAAAACCTTTATTAGGGTTAACTTTATTCCCTTCAGCGAAAACATTTCCATGATCAGAAGTAAAATAAATATTAAAATTATTATTTAATAATTCGCTAATAACGCTGTCAAGATCATGAGTATTTAAATTTTCTTTAATATTATTGATCAACATCCTCTGGCTTTGGGCTGAATGAGCAAGGTTATCAACAAAATTGTATATTAGACCTGCAGCATTATAACCAATAAATTTAATCTTTTCGGGATTATTAGTTCTAGAAAAATAGACTTCTTCATCAGCAATCCCTGAATTTTCAATTATATATTCAATAAAAATTTTTTCTTCATTACTTCTGAAATCATCTTCTACTGGTAATTTACCAGAAAATATTGCTCTTCTGGAATATTTAGTCACTGATGGAATGACCGATATAGAAAAATTTATATTGAAAGAAATATCAAGTTTGCTCTCAAGATATCTTTTTATTATAGGCCATTCTTTAAAGCTCATTCCATCAACACATATAATTGCCAGTTTATTTGATTTGTCTAAAACTTCAGGCAGTATTCTGCTATTTAATGGTGAATAAAAAAAGCGGTGATCATAAGCTAAATCATTATAGTCTGATCCTATAAATTCATGAAATTTGCTGTCCATAATATTCATTAAATCGTTAAGATGAATATTAATATTTTTATCAGCCTTAACAAATATTAAATTAGACCATATTTTTGCTATTCTTCCCCAGTCTCTTATTTTTAATTCTTTATTTAAAAGCTCTTTCAAATTTTCTTTATCGCTATTTATACTTTCTAATAAATTAATTTTCTCATAATTTTTTAAACCAGAATTTATCCAGTAATTTTCTGCCCCTTTTAATGTTATATATTTGGTTTCTACGTCTTCACGTAATACATCAATTTGTTCTAATACACCCTGATCAAAACAATCCATTAATAAATATCTTATGCCTAAATGATTAAAATTGATCTCATTTTCCTTATTTAATATATGTTCTCGCCATTTATTATTTAGCCAATCAAAGAAACTATTTTTGTTATCTAATTCACAGATGCTTAATTCTAAATCTAATTCATTTATTTTGTCATTCAAATATTTTAAAATAGGGGGCTTAAGCTTATCATTTAAAAAGTAATATTTGATTAAAAATGAAATCAGATTTTCTTCAGTAAAAAAATTTAAGTTTGTATTATATAATTCTTCTATAATAAAATTAATAGTCTGCTTAAATGTTAGATTTTCATAACTTCTATTAGCGTTGTAAGAAGAGTATAATTCTTGCAACTCAGACCCATTTAACCAATCCAAGGCATTTTCATTAAGCTTTGGAAATATATCTGAATAACCTATTTCTATAACGGGATAATTTTTCTCAAAATCATAGGGTAATTCTTGTTTTTTATTAACAATAACTAAAATATTACCTTTTTCATTACTTAAATATGCTCTTAGCTTTATTTCACTTTTGTAATATACTATATTGGAAAAAATATTTTTAACATTATTTTTTAACTTCTGAAATGAAAATAAGTTATAATTGTCTTTTATGAAAACAACTTTTTCATAATCGGTATTATTAATTTTATCAATAATTTTTTTATACCATGTATTCATCATTTAATATCACCTAAATTCAATATAAGCCAATTGTTCACATTCTAATTTTGGAAATAACTTTAATTTATCATTTATCTCACTAATCCTATCTTCAAACTCTTTTTCTGCTGATTTTAATCTGCTTTCTCGAATATTATCAATTTTAATTGTCTCTAAAGCCTCTTTTTTGTCAGAAAAATATTTTTCTATCTCTTCTTTTCTATTATCTAATTTTTGTTGCCATTTTAATTTTGTGTCGAAAAAATAATCCTTTGCTTCAATTTCAGCCTGGTCTTCAGCTTTATTAATAATTAAATTCATATCAAGATTTTTAGGTAGTGGTATTTTTGAATCGAAATTAATTCGATCAATTGATTTAAATAATCTAGATATTCTTCTATTATATTTCAGATTATTATCAATAAAAATTGGAATATAGTATAATCTCTTATAGTCAAAATTATTATCTATTATTAACTTCCAATAACCTAATATACCAGATATACCTTGAAATCTTTTAACTTTTATTTCAAAAGAAGAAACTAAACCATTTTCTTTTACATTATCCAGAACTTCTTCAACATAATTATGCCTTAAACTAAATAAATCCGCTTCTTCATTATCAAGTCCTTTTTCTGGATTAAATATTACTTTAGAAAAACGATTCCTATAAACATTATTCTTGAGTTGATTTTTGAAATAAAATATATCATCCTGATTACTATATTCCTGTAATTCCATATTATTTTGTTCTAAAAATAATTCTATAAATTCTTTTACTTTATCAGGTATATTTTTTATTTTCTTTTTATCTTCATTATCTATAGCCTTATCATTATCTGCAAAAGGAATCATAAAGTTCTGATCTTCGAGTATTTGATTAGCTTTTTTATGAATTTCTTCTGCTGTTTTCTCTAATTTTTGAATTTCTTTTTCTCTATTTACAACTGCTTCAAAATATAGCTTATCAAAATTAAATTCTTCCTGCAAAGTAGATAGGATATCTCTTAGCTTATCTTCTCCAAATTGCTCTTTTATTATCTTCAATTTAGATTCTAAAGTATTATATACGTATTCTTCGACAGTCCCTTCTAAAACGAAATTAAATATCTTTACGTCTCGTTTTTGACCAATTCTATCTATACGACCAATTCTTTGTTCTAATCTCATAGGATTCCAGGGGAGATCATAATTAATCATATGAGCACAAAATTGTAAATTTATACCTTCCCCACCTGCATCAGTTGAAATTAAAAACTGAGCATCATTTCTAAATTTAGTTTTTTGATAAATTTTTTCATCTAACGACATACTTCCATTTATTTTTGCAGTACTATAACCTAGAGAAGTTAACATTTTTTCTATATATTCTTGGGTTTTTATAAACTCACTAAAAATAATAAACTTAATATCTGGATTATTTTCTCTTCTTTTTACCTCATCTATTATTTCAATCATGTGATTAAATTTAGCATCCTGATGATTTTTATTTGATTTTCCTGCTACTGAAATACAGTTTTTAATAATATCAATTTCTTTCTCTATAGACCTGGGGTTATCCAGATAAGCTATATTTTCTTCTATAAAATCAATCTGTTCTTCTCCATTCAACTCAATAAATTCTTCCATATCCATAGAATTTAGTGATTTTGATACTTCCTGTATTTTTTCTAAACTCTCCAACCGATTTTCTAATGAACTTTGTATTGCCCAGGTACTACTTGAAACAATTCTCTGATAAAGCATTAATAATAAAATTAAAGTATAATTTTTTTCGAATTTAGCTAAATTATAATACTCTGAAACATAATCAACTATTATTTTATATAGTTCTCTTTCATATTTATATTCCTCATTTTCTCTTGATATTTTACATATAGTTGTAATTCTTTTTTTAAATAAACGATTACCTTCCATATCAACAACTGCTCTTTTTTTATTTCTAACTGTAACTTCTTTAACTTTTTCAGGAATAAGATTTTCTTTACTATAGAACAAATGAGGATCTATAAGCTTTAATAAATTTTGAAATACATCTGATTTTCCACTATGTGGAGTAGCTGTTAACAATAAATAAATTGGAGCTACTTCAGATAATGCTTCACCTAATTTATATCTAGCAGTTTCTTTTCCTGATTTATATTTAGTTAATTTATGAGCTTCATCAAATATAACAACGTCCCAATCAGAGTTTATACAATCTTCGAATATTCTTTGGTTATGCTTTTCTCTTCTTTCATATTCAGTTTTAGTTAAATCTGGTCCCAATCTTTTAGGCTTTAAATAATCTATAGAGGTAATTACCTGATCAAATTCATCCCAGATATTACCCTCTTCTCCATAAAGATCGAATAAAGCATTTGCCTTTTCTCTATTTAATAAATAAAAATCATCTGAAAATTTAAGTTTTAATTCTTCCTGCCATTGTCTGGTCAATCCAGCTGGAGTTATTATTAAAATTCTTTCTGCAATTTCTCTTAATTTTAATTCTTGAAAAATTAGAGCAGCTTCAATAGTTTTACCGAGACCGACTTCATCTGCTAACAAACAACGATGTTTATAACGATTCAAAACAAAATTAAGAGCTAAAAGTTGATGTGGTAATGGCTTAATTTTAAAATTAACAGAAGTAATAAAAGAATCACCAGAATAATTTGTCTCTAATTGATGAGCCATTGCTTTAAGTTTAAACTTATTAATAGTGTCTAATTTATTATTCTGTAATAAAGTAGCAGGATCAAGAATTAATTCAAGATCCTGCTCTGTTAATTTTATAGTATCTTCTAACTCGGAAAAAGATACTTCAAAATAATTTTCACCAAAAATGGTATCTTTATCAACTATTTTGCCTACACCATATTTACTCTTACTTTTATATTTAACTTTACTTCCTATATTCATAATTATTCTCCCATTTTCATCCTTGCTATATCAACAAAGTCTAAGATATCTCCGCTAGATTCTAATGTTGATTTATATAATCTATCTGCAACAGTTATAATATCTTCATAATTTTCATTTTGATAACATTTTGTAAAACCATGAATTAATGCTTCTTTACGTACATTCTTAATTTTTCTGCGACTATTTATAGCTCTATCTAATATTTTCTCCCATGCTTTATTCAATTTTTTTTCACGATTCTTCTTAATCTGCGCTTTCTCTTTTTTAGATTGAGGTCTTCTGTATTTGCCATCTTCCTGAATAAAATTATTATCTAGCATTTTTCTTAATTCAGGAATTTCATCATCTGTTTTTGTTGCAACCTGATTATAACTTGTATATATTTCGCTATAATCTTTCGGTTCATCAAGGAAATTATATATCCAGGTCAAAGCTGTTTGTTCATCTATTACAAATAATACTTGATTACCTTTTTTAATATCTTCTAGCTCATCAAGTTTTAAAGAGCTTTTCCATCTACTATATTCATCTGCCTGGTCTTCTATGAACCAGTAGCCATCCCTTTCAACAAAATTATCATGAAGTAGTTCATAAAAATTATTAGCATTATATTTAATTTTAAAACCATTTTCTACATAATGAGCTAACATTTTTGAATATAACATCTTTTCAGTTCTTTCTATATTAGCTTCAACTGGGAGATGCTCTAATTGCTGCTTAATAAAATCTTCTTCCATACCTTCACCAGTATTCATTAAAAATCTATCAGTAAATTCTTTCTTTGGTTTATATGCATTTATTACTAAATCATTCTTCACTGCACCAGCAGATGTTACTTGCTTAAAAGTTCCTTGCTTTTTATCTAAAGTTGAAACCTGAGCTATTATAAAACCAGCCCTTGAAATACTTTCCTGGATTGCATTCCAAACCGAGGCTTTAGAATTATGAAAAACAACTGTCATCCAACGATTTGGTTTTAAAATACGGTACATTTCTTTGAAACTTAAAGTCATTAATTCTGTATATTTATCTAAATCTTTATCTTGATCACTGCTCACTATTGCTTCATTTTGATTATTAGTAAAAACCTTTAGCCAAGATTCCCATATAAAATTCAGCTCTGAATACATTAAGTTTTCTCCAAAAGGAGGGTCAGTAAATATATAGTCAATTGAATTTTCATTAACCATTGAATTATTTAATGAATTAGTTGAAATTAAAGTTTTATAATTTTTTGTTTCATTATCAAACTCATTTAAAAATCTTAATATACCTTTAAGCTTACCTTTAATCCAATCATATACACAATATTCTCTAATCAAAGACCCCACATATAAGGTTCCTGATAAAATCATATTTGGAAAAGTACTTTTGTGTCTATATCTTTGTTGTTTACTTAGACCTTGCAAAGTACCTGTAAACAAATATAATAATTTTGATCTTATACTTTTATTTTTTATTTTTTTTATTTTACTTAAAAATTTAGAAATAACCCATAAACTTCTTTTGAAATACATATGATGTACATGTGTAATTCCAAATTTATCATTTCTTCTAGTCTCTTTTCCTTCTTTCATTCTGTTTGTAGGATACCAATAAGGTATCTCTCTTTCATTAATCATATTTAATAACTCTAAATCTTTCTTATCAGGTTCTTTAAAAAATTCTTCGCCTTTAAAGCTGTAATTAATCAAAACTGGCTTTCTTTTTGTTTGTTTAATCTTTTTATTTAAAGAAGAATCATAAACTAATTCATAATTTCTTTTACATTCTTTCTTAGATATTTTAGCATCACAATGACTACAATTAAATTCTTTGCTAACATTTCCTGTTTTTTTATTTACTGCAACACCCCAAAAAGTAAAATCTTTTTTACAATAAGGACAAATAAATTCTTCACTCCATACTGTATAATTAATAATAGCTTTTTTATCAGTATCAAATAATTTTTGCTCATTATTATTTTCTAAACTGTTATGAGATGTTTCATACATCCAATCACATTCTCTTTCTAATTCATTTAATATTTTTTGAGTAATCTTTTTAAACTCATTTATATTAACATAATTATTATAGTTATATGCAATAAATGAAGCCACTGGAGATAAATCCGATATTATAGAATTACGCCCAGACATTTTTGATGCAATACCAGTCATACCGCTACCACAAAACCCATCATAGATCAAATTGTCTTTATTAGTAAAATGTTTAATATACTTATTTATAGCTTTATGTGGAACTTTAGTGTGATAAGTGTGAGCTGAATAAACTGAGTTTCTTTTCCCCTCACTAATATCTCCAACAAATGGTTTTCTATCATAATCATCATTTTCTGGGTCATACTTAGTTCCATATTCTTCAATGAAATCATTAATATACGGATTTGGGCAAGCAGTATAATAGGGTGGATCCGATAGTTCTAAAATATCTTCATCATCAGCTATCGGAAAACCATCAATATCCCGAATTTCATCTAATAAATTCTCTAATGGTTCTAAGTTTTCCATATCCATTTACTATTCCTCCTCAGAAATATCTTTTAGTTTAATTCTTATATTATCTTCGCTACCATGTGATAATACCCAACCTTTAATATCTTCTAGTTTTGCTTGAAACATATTAAAATCTAATACATCACTATCCTTAAATAATATCTCTAATAATTTACTTTTTGTCAATTTAACTTCTTCAAGTTCAGAAAACAAATTATTTAGTGCTTTTATTAACTCAGATGTAATACTATCTGGAAGTTTATTCTCTTCAATTATTTTATTTACATCCTTCTTCTCAGAAGGAACTAATTTATCCAGATTATCTTTATAATTTGATATCTCAGTTAAAATTCTTTCTTCCCAATCTTCATTTATATCAATCATAGTATTCCAGATATCATCTATTGTTTCATTCAAATTAATTAAATCATTATTATCTGTAGAAGGAAATTCGCAAAATGGGCATTTATAATTATCTTCTAAATGGTCTTCTTTTAATTTTTCACACTTATAAACAAGTAATTCATGAATTTTTAATACCTGACTAGTAAATTTATTTGTATTAATTACACTACGTACTGATTTCAAATTATCTAATCTTTTAATCTCTTGACTATTTTTTATATCTATTAAATTTTCCCAATTAATATTTTGACCAACCTTTTCTTTATGAGTTTTAAAATAAATAGCTTTATATTTTCTCTTATAATGCTCTATTTTCCCCTTTAATAATCGACGCTGTTCATAATCAAGTAAAGGCATTACCCCGTCAGCATTTATTATTTCTTCACAGGAGTCTGCTAAACTTTTAAGATTATTTATGTCTTCTTTTTCGAAAATGAGATTATTTTCATTTACAAAATTTAATGACGCTCTTAAATAGTAGTATTCCTCATATATTTCTTCATTAAAATCAACTAAAAAGTTGTATAACCTATTTAAAAATTTTAGACTTATTTCCAACTTTTCAAACTCATCCTCATCTAATCTCAGCTTTTTAAAATCATTTATAGTATTGACATCATTTAATCTAGTTAATTGCAAATTTTCTAGACCAGATCTTTTATTTAAAATAGCTTCTATATTTACAAACTCTCTTGGTTTGCTTTCTAAGCTATCTAGCATTTTCCCGACTTCATCAACTTTATTATTTAATTCAATCACTTTCTCCTTAAATACTTTTAAAGCTTTTGACCTTTCATTTTTATTACGAACTAAACCCACTGGTAATTCTAAAATCTTAAATAACTTTATGATCTTCTCTACTGGAAAATCTTTTTCTAAACTGACATATGGTACATCTTTAAATTTATTAATCCCAGTAGAAAATAATTGTGACAGATCTGATGACGTAATAGTCCTGCCACCTCTTTGTTTCATATTAATCTCGCCATTATAAGTTAAAACAATTAATATTAAATAAACAAGCTCTTTATTTAAACCAAATGGTTTTTCTGCTAATTCATTTACTAACCTATCTATTTTAATATTTTTACCTTCATTATTTCTTAATATATCTAGTATATATTGAGCATACTTTGAATTTGATGTTTCAAGAAAATTATCATTATCTATTAAATCAAGAGCAGCTAATAAATCTTGCAGATTCTTAACTAATATTTTTTCGCCTTCTGATAAAATCTCATTAATAGTTCTTTCAACTTCACTTTTAATATTATCTGGTGATAACCTTTTAGTGAGATTAGGATATTCTGGATATTTTTCATTAAAATGATCACTAAATAATGCAGGTTTAACCTCATAATAATATTCTCTTAAATTATTTGGCTCCTGAGCAAATAAATGACCAGTAGTTTCATAACTGCCACCATTTTTAATACTGGAGTTCTTTAATATATCAATAAGACTATCTTCAATTTGATTTAAATACTCTCTTTGTTTATTATCCATTACATTTCTAGGATAACTACTACTTCTCTTTAAAGCTGATATTGCAGCAACTTTTTTTAGTAAATCATCAAGTTCTTCATTAAATTTAATTTCCAAAATTGAAGTATCTTCATCTCCAGAAAAACTTGATTCTGACTGATATGGAGAAACAAAAACAAATTTAAAGTCACCATCTTTAACATTTATATTATTTAATCCATCATCATATATAAAATATCCTTCTCTAAATGACTTTTTATCTTTCCAATAACTATAATCAGAAAAAATACGGTCCACATCAGAATCAGAATCTAATTCAAAATTTCTAATTAAAACCTTTAATAATTCATCATCTTCTGCTCCATCATATAAATTCTCTGATTTTCTTTTAATTACAACATCATAATCTATATCATGTTCTAAATCTATATAGTAATAATCATTTTTGGTTTTAGCAATAAACTGACCATCAGTAACTTCTCTTAATTTATTTAAGATCAATTTAATTCTATCTGTATTCGTAAATTTATCATCTATTACTAATAATTCATTTGCAAGTTCTTGTGGTGTGGCACCATTATTAGTTGTTTTGCCGTATAGTTTTAAGATGGCTAAAGCTTTAATAACTTTTTTCGCATCTTCCTGCATACTTTCTCGTAAAAGATCAATTTTATTACTTAAGGTATTTACTGCATTAACTACTGGTGATACTTCATCTAAAGTTTTTATCATATGTTTGCTAGATATTTCATCAAAGATACGGTCATACGTTATAAAAATAGGAAATTCTTTATCTAAAACTTCTTTAACCTTATCATTTGTAAATTTTATAACTCCTCTGCGTTCAAAATAAGGTAATTGATTAAAAATTTCAATTAAATATGGATGAACTGGAAATAAATCAATAAATTCATCTATTTTTTGCTGAACTTGAGGTATTTGTTGACCATATTCTTCTAATAAGTCTCTTAACTTTTCTCTTTGAATAATATCCTTACTTAAAATCCTATTAGCAATAACTTTTTTAATGTCTTCTTTAGAGATTGTTATTAAATGGAATCTCTCAGAAACTCTGCCAAATGCATCTTTTTCATCTATAAATTTCGGATCTGTCAAGATATTTTCTTGCATAGATCCTATAAAAACAAAATCCATTGATTGACTTGCCTGCCCTAAAACTCTTAAGAACTGATTATCTCTATTTTTCATCTCTTTAGTTTCTTTTTGTTTTAAGAAATCAGAAATTTCATCGACTATTACTACTAAACCCATTTGAGGATCTTTTGCTTTAACTTTATCAAGAATTTCTTCTATCTTCTCTTTATGATCATATACCTTCTCAGGATTTATATCAGATATGCTAATTTCATACTTTTGATTTAGCATTTGAACAACTCTGTCATAAAAAAAATGACTCATTGGTGCAGCACTTGACTGCAATTCAAACTGAACCACTGCATAGTTGCGATTAATGTTTTTAGAAAATAATTGCTTTACCCCTTCATCTTGAATAAACTCAATTAAATCTGGATTATCTAATATTGCCGCCAATAAAGCAAGCAAATGAGATTTACCTGAGCCATAATTGCCTATAATTTGAGCTGACTTGTGTTTCGGCTCTGCTAATTTTGGTACCAGTTCCTCTAGATGACCTTTTATGTTATTAGAAAAAATATAGTTCTCTACTATAGATTTACTTGAATCTATATCTTTTAAATCATTATCAATATCTATAACATCTTTAATTTCTTCAAAATTCAGTAGTTCTCTAACTCTCATTAGTAATCCTCCTTTATTGTTACATTATTAATATCTGCATAAACTACTTGATTTAAATCCATCTTACAAAAGTCTTTTTTATCAGGGGTAGAATAAATTGCCTGATCTTCTTTTAAGCGAGCATCAAGAAATAATATCCCCTGTCTATTACCCCTCATGAAATACGAAAATAATTGAGTGGGTTTCACCTGCTTTAGTTCAGGAGAAAATAATATATTAATATTATAAAATATTACCTTTTCCTCCAACGTTCTGACCCAATCTTTAATCCTTCGACCTATTCTAAGATAAATTTTTTCAGCAGGAATATCACTTGTAAGATTCAAAACTGCTTCTTCAATATTATACTTTTGCCAGTTATCATTTTCTAAATAATCTATAATTTCTTGTTTTTTAGATTCATGATCACCAATTAATACCAGTAACTTGAAATGACTATTAAAACTAGCTTCAATCAATTCATCAATATTATACAAGAACACCCCTCCTATATCATGATATTAAAATCCATTTGTAAGTTTAAGATTGCAACTGAGGAATATGCAGACTTTTATAATTCTAACTAAAAAAGCAAATTCCTATCAAATCTCTTCAGCAATTTTCTTCAATCCTTCTCTATTATCTGACGACATCTTGTAGTCAATATAGTCTATCCCTTTTTGTATCGCATATTCCTTAATTTTATCTCTAGAATCAGAAAAAACCAACTCATCTCCGACTTCAAACACTTCATACTTTCCTTTTTGAATTTGCAATACTATAACCTCCCATGTTAAACATAAATAGTATTATCAGCTATTTCATTAATCGGGGTGCCACCTTAACTAAATCATATATCTAAATTCCTTGGATATTACTAGTTCCAATAAACTCACTTACTAATAATCTTCTGAAAATAGTGGTGACAGCTATTAGTTAACGCTAATGATAAACCCTGTATTGGCTCATTTAGCCAGTTCTTTATGCTCTTGATGCAATCTATGCCAACGCTATATACTATCGTTCAGCAGCATTCTCAGCCCTTGTCAGGCCTTACAGATAGCAGGCAAGTCTGTAAGTGGTAGATTAGCCCCCCTATCATCCTTTTATTAGTAAGGGGGTGGGGTTTCAAACCTAGAAAGCAAAAAGTTCATATGTTCCTAGCGGCCACGCAAAATTTCCTATATTTCAGCAAGCCTAAGGAAA
>LKMJ01004498.1_pt1 | contig 13114 bp, 14 predicted proteins | sample 643391 | NCBI WGS metagenome assembly LKMJ01 (sample SAMN04112250, study PRJNA286221) | soda lake metagenome | biome: soda lake; feature: Kulunda Steppe; material: water; isolation source: sample PL-Br10 brine of Picturesque Lake | place: Russia: Kulunda steppe | collected 2010-07
ACATCCCGAAACTCAAACCTAGCACCACCAGATTCAGAATCCGTAACAAGGATTTCCCAGTCATGGGCAACAGAAAATTGCCTAACAATATGCAGTCCAAACCCTGTCCCATCTTCATTCGTAGTCACACCTGCATCAAAAACATCTGATTTCTTTTCAGACGGAATACCAGACCCATCGTCAGACACATAAAACCCATCGTGAAGAGATCCCACACGAATACTAACGTCTCCCTCATTGTGTTCGATAGCGTTACGGAACAAATTTTCAAGAATCTCTTGAACCAAATGCGAGTCACAAAGAACATCCTGATCAAACTCATCAACTTCCAACTCATGACCATTAGAAGAAATATGGTCCCAAGCAGACCAGGAGATTGATTCGATACTCACTGATTCAACCTCTATATCCCCGAAACCCTGCTTCGCTAGCAACAACAGCTCATCAATGAGCTCTTCGATGCGATCATGATTCTCCTCAATTTTATCGAAATGCTCTTCGTCACCAGTCATACGAGCCAGATCAACATGACCAGAAGCCACATTTAATGGACTGCGAAGATCGTGGCTAACCATACTAGCAAATTGGTCAAGATACTGTTCGCGTTCCTTCTGATCAGTTATATCAGAACAAACAATAGCACAACCACGTTCATCACCATGCTTACCCTCAATAACAGTCTGGGATACATTATACCAACGGGCCTTACCCGAATACACTTCATTGGAACAATCAATAACCGATGAACTACCATAGTCGATTTTAAACGTACCTTCAGAATCCTCATCAAGAGCTTCAGAGATGCCAGGAACAGCATCTCGAATATTCTCACCAAGAGACGTTTGAGTACACATCCCCAAGTTATCACACGACTCATTCATATAGGAGATCCTGCTTTCTTGATCAACGATAAAAATTGGATCATCAATCGTATCAATGATTTTCGACTGTGCAAACGGAACCACCTTCAAGAAATCATAGTAATAAATAGAAACCGCAATGAGAACACCAAGAGGTGCGTGGAAAAGCAATCCAAAATTCAGGTGAGCATCTGGACCAAACCCAAATACATGAATAAACGTTCCTACAGTCAATCCCATGATACCGATGAAGATAATCCCAGTCTGCTTACGATATATATTGGTTGTCTGAAACATAAACTTGATCAGAACCGCATAGGTGACAGACAAATAGAATAATATCGAAAGCGTATACAGTGCCCACAACCCCTCAAACGGTCGATGAAGAACAAAATACCCAGAATACGTGTTTACTACATGTGAAGGGAAAACGCCAAAAATGGCATTAAACGAAGTAAAGAAGACACCTACTACACCAATAGCAGTGAAGGAACCCAAAAAGCGTTTGTCAAGCAAAAAACTACTCTGCGTATAGACAGCCAAAAAATACACGAAAGTAAGACCAGCAAGCACACCACCAATCTCTCGAGCCGCACCTAAAAAGTAAAAGCCAGGGGGAGCACCAACTAACAGAAACGACTCTGCAAGCGACCAAAGAATCAACGAAAGCAAATAATTTCGATATTCGGGGAACGAAGGCTCACTCCGGTTTTTATGAACCCAATACGCAATAGGCGAAAGAATCAGTACCGCCAAAACACAAGATAGCAATATTGCCTCAGCCCAATTAACCATATACATCTTGAACAAATAAGAATACAAAAAACCTATGTAAATGATTTGTTGATTTGTTTTTACTCTCCGTTTAACTAGTGAGAGAGAAATATAGAAGTAAGTATACAACAATGAGAGAAAGAAATACAGACACAAGCGAACCAACAGTCAGAACAGGACCAAGAATTTATCTCATTCAAGATTTCACCATTTGCAAGAAATGCAACGAAATAACCCATGAGGAAGACATGGAGTACGATGTCAGGATCGGAGAAGTCTGCGATCTATGTAAAGCAAAATTCGAAGAAAACAACTTGGAAGAAGAAGAATGGATAACACAATCAGAGGAAAGAAAAGAATGGGCCGAGTCAGTCTACAGTCAGAAACGGAAAAGAGAAAAGCAAGGAAATCGCAACAGAAATTAAATTAAACAAATGGATTTCCTCGCTCTAATTATCGGGACAACACTCGGATCAACAGTAGCCGGTATCGTAGGCTACACGATCAACCACATATTCGACGCAAAACCAGGAGAGAAAAAAGCGATTATCTTTGGATACGTCTGGATTCTCACACTCGGTCTATACTCAGAATACGGACAGCTTCTAACAATCTTACTCTGCACATCAATCGGTGTCGGTATATTCGGCAAGCAGCTATTCCTCAAGCTCCTAAAACCAAAATTACCAGATAGAAACCCAAAAACTATCGAAGAAATAGACGAAGACACAAACTCAGAAGACGAAATCACAGACAAATAACGAACGATACAGATACCACTACCAAGCTGCTATACAAAAAACGGGAAGGATAACCGAAAGCGATCAGGACCCGAACTTACAGGTCGCGAGGCTGAACTGTCTTGCGGTCATTCTGTTCAGCCCGACGAGATGCGTCCTCGAGAATCTCTGCAACTTCATCATCGAGAGCATCATAGAAATCTGATGCAACATTCTTATCTTCCAACGCTTCCTTGACAGCCGCTTTGACAACCAAATCGGACATTGCAACTAATCGTACAACAGGACATAATATAAATCTTTATATTTTCTGTTAAAGGTTCAAGTATATTCTAAACCCAAAAATAGGTTTTTGAGGCAGTAGAAATTATTTTCTGTCTTCCGGTTGGAGTAGAGAAGTAGAGATGAATGTTGAAAACCTATAGACTATGCCAAAATCAAACAACAGCAATACAACTGGTGTAAGAAACCCAGTACAGCCAGTAAAACCAACACAGGCAGCAGAGAGTACAAAAGAGCAGCACAAAGGACAGAATTGCAAACATTGTGATTCCAATCTAGCTGAAGACAATAAAACAGGGGAATTCTACTGCCCTGACTGTGGATACATCCCAGACGACCAATCTAACGTAAGTCTTACAGCAGATTGGAGAAGTTTCAACGGGACAGGAGAAAAATCGAGAGTAGGAAGCCCAGAGACAAACACCCGTCACGACAAGGGGCTGTCTACAGAAATCTCGTGGCAAAACAAAGACGGATATGGATCTAGTCTATCTCAAAAACAAAAACAAAAATTCCGAAGATTGCGAAAGTGGGACGATCACTCAAAACGATCAACAAGGTCAGACAGAACCCAAAGTAAGGGACTAGGCGAGATCTCCAGAATGGTATCTGCACTGGGGCTCACAGAGCGAACAGAAGAAACAGCAGCTATGATCTTCAAGCAGGCACACAAAAACAACATTATTCTTGGCAGATCCATTGAAGGAATAGCTACAGCATCCCTACATCTCGCAACCAAAATCGAAGACCAACCAAGACCTCTACGAGAGTTCAAGCCTGTAGCACGTATTAGCATTGATAGAGTAAAAAAAGATAGAAACGAGATCAACCGACAGCTGAACCTGAGTATTAAACCAACAAAACCAGAAAAACACCTCCCTCGATTCACGAAGAAACTGGATTTAGACGTTAACACACAAGAAGAAGCAAAGAGACTCATTCAGGATTACAGAGAGCAATACAATACCAGTGGTGAAAAGCCGACAGCAATCGCCAGTACAGCACTGTACACAGCAGCACTAAAAACCGGGAGAGAAATAAGCCAACTCACATTAAGCAACACACTACCGATCACAGACGTTACAATTAGAAAGAAATACAAAAAGATGATCGACGCAGACAGAAGTTCAAATATCAAGCTAAACGACATCAGAGACGATAGCGTAACAATGGTAATCAAGAAACTACAGAAAGAATGACATCCTCCTCGGCGTTCTACGCCGAGGTTTCCTCTCGCTGCCTGCGGCAGTTCCACAGACACGGAGGCAAGATTCCCTCGCGGTACTCCGGTTTGTGTGCTGTTCGTCGGTCCAGTGAAGGAGTGGTGTGCTTGGGTATCCGCTTGAACCACACAGGCCGTGCCATCGGCCCGACTCAGCCTTACGGCAGAGCCTCACATCGGGCAGGCTCGCGTTTTTGATAACGGAGGAACGCCAAACCACCTCCAATTTTCCCAAGTGAGCTACCCAAACGTAAGGCTTAGTCCAACTTAAATGTTGGTTTGTGTACTGTTTTGGCGGATTCAAGCCCATCGTAAACGGCGAGACTCTCTCTTAGAATTAGGTGGTATTTGGGGTTGTTTTTATCTGCCGTTTGGAGTGAAGAGTTGTGAGTGAGAGTTAGTTAGTTACTCACGAACAGGAAACATACAATGAATTCCACCATCACACAAGACATCGACTTTACCTCAATAGAAAAGAGCCCAAAGGAGATTATCAATTCATTTACTGAAATAACGGGGTACAGTAATGAAGTAGTAATCAATGGAGGCGAACAATTCACTGTCGGAAAGAAAGTATCAGACAGAAACTCGGGAAGAGAAAAATATCCACTCTTTCACCATCCAAGCTCAAGCAGCGCAAACGAATTCGCTGGGGAGTTAATCAAGGAGCGTGACCCATACGGGAACTACTACATTCTATTCAAGAAAAGAGATCAAGAAGAAGGCAAGAACTCCAAAGTAAATGCTCTAGAAGTGCGCGATCACAGCCGAGAACAAGATCTCAACAACATCCTCACACAGCTCAGAGAAGAATTAACCAATAAAGACTGGGAACAAGATGGAATCGTCCGTGTGAGCTACGAAGAAAAACTCGATGCAAATATGAAGCTAGTTGAGTTCATCGAAGAGAGCGATAAACACAGCTTCAATCCACAAACAATGATGATCCCACAGGTGATGGATGGGATCAACGAATATCCGTTAGACGCACAAGAATTGATGTTCTACATTCAAGAAGGAATCACCATTAACCTTAGTAACAAACTCAAAGAAGTAACACCAGAACAAATCAGAGAAGCCCTAATAGACTACTACAATTCAGCATGACTCAAGATTCAGTAAACAAACCGAAACTAGAAGACATCGAAGAGTTAGTCAGAGAACCTTATACAAAAAGTTGGGAGCTAACACTAACGGTTTCACAAGTCAACGAGCTACCTGGATTTGATCTACAGAGTCCAGATACAACCGAAAAAATCCGAGCTTGTGAGGCAAAATTCGAATGGTCAGATCCAGAAGATGCAATAATCTACCACTTCAAAGTGAATGAGAACTACCAGAACGAAGGCATAGGAACAACAATCCTCGAGCTAATAGAACAGTTCATCGCGAAACATACAGAGGCCCAATCAATATATGCCTCAATCAAAGGCAGTAATGGAGCAACAGAACACGTTCTCACGAATATGGAGTACAGAATAATCGGAGAGCATACAGATACAAGTATAGGAACAATCATTGACGCCAAAAAGACCATCAGCAGGAACGGAAAATGACTAATCAATCTACCAAGAAAGGCTCATAGAATTAGAGCAAAACGATAATATCAGACATATCAAATTCCATCAAGACTCATTTTTACTGAAACGTATACTGCTAAAAGGGAATGGAACAAGTTTCGGACTACACGAAAGAGACAAATCAAATGGATATACCTACTGGAGCAACAACGTCGACACTCCAGAACAAGTACTAACAATCATTGCAACATTCACGAAATGGATTGAAACATCACACACAGTCCTAGAAAAGCTTTCAAGTGAAGACGAATAACAAACAGACAATAGAATGTGCGCAATACACGAAAAAGAAAATGGACTAACCGATTACATAGGAGAATTTAGCCAAGAAGAACTAGATGCACTCAAATCAGTAGTAACAGAAGCAGACGAGCGTAAAAAAGAAACAAGGATAGCTCGAAAAGCTCTGGGCATACATGACTGAGGATAACACTAAAACAAACTACTTGATAACCGTAGTACACACTGATACCTTTACAGGAAGGTACGATCAACACTCAGAGCAAGTAGCAGCTTCATCAGAGGATAAAGCAGTCATGCTAGCCAAAAGAAGGCAGAGTTGGCCAGAAAAAGAACATTACGACGACGAAGACATCGGCGTGATCAAATTTTAACCCCACCCAAACAAAGTAATACTAAAGTCATGAGTAAAATCCAAGCAAACAGAAATTCGGAGAACAATAATAAAAGAGTGGCAACAAAAATATACTACGATACTAAAAAAGAAAAAGTAGTTGCCATTAGGAAGCGAGATGGCTGGAGCAATTTTTGTATGGACAGCGATACCAAAACATGGTCTGTCCAAGAACCTCGAGACTATATCGCAGACGCAGGATGTGAAACCGAAATAATCCCAGACTCAGTAAAAGTAGACAGGATTGAAACTGGTAGATACACAACCCTTCCAAAAGAAACAGTCGACGCGATTATCGAAAGAGCAGTAGAGAAAAACAAAGAATGGCTCAAGGTGAACCGACCGCATATTCCATTTGATGGAGACGGGGGCGTAAACATCTATGTCAACGGCGAAAGACTACGACACAGATCAGTAGAAAGCCCAACTGAAGTCATAGTTAAAGACAGCTGGCCCGAACCAACGCTAGAGGTCTACATGAAATACAGGGGGAAAAACAAATCAATCATAGTAACCACAAACGGAGAAGAAATCCAATACTCAAAAGCAAACGATCCTGACTCTATCCACGAAGGAGTCACATACGAAGCAGATGATAAAGACAATGCACCAACTGTTGAATTACGAGTAGACACAGAGTGCGAAGAACCAGAAGAAACAGAGTACAGTATACCAACCGAAAAAATCAACAAATCAGAATAGAATCTGTAGCCAGCCCAACCACGGTATTCTATATTGAGCGTGGGAAACCACATTATCAGGAGACACAGGAGGCGAAGACCCAAGAGCCTGATCAATGTGATCATTATTATCGCCTTTCGTAATATAACCTGAATTCGGGGCAGGACAATTGCGTAGTTCATCACAATTCTCAGCACCATTCAGAAATTCCTCATAAGACTCATCATACCAATCTTCCCCTTCCTCTACATGGAATAAAGCCCTATGAATGATATCGCGATCAGATTTAGGATTCGAAAAGACGATAACAGACCCGAACCCACCAAACGTTTCTATACCGTGCTCTAATGCGACCGACTGCGTTACAACACCATGTTCATCAGCATGATCAGATACAAAATTACCGGGATCAGACACTACCACGAGATCGCCTTGACTAATATGCGGGTCCATACTACCTGATAACACTGCCTGGAACGGTGGCCAAACACCCAAAGCCAAATACAGTACTGAAAAAATAATGGCTACAATAACAACAGCATAAAAAACATCCTTCAGAAACGGGATAACAAATTCTGGCAAGAAAACACTCGAACTAGAAGATTCATCAGAATGTTCATCCACACTAATTTCGGGGCCACCCTCATTTTCGTTCTCTTCTCCCTTTTGTAGTCCAGACTCTTGATCTGATTGAGTAGTAGAACTCTCGCGATCAGACGACATAGGAAAAACAATACAACATTCAGGTAAATATGTTCTGAACGAAGTTTTAGTCACAAAGGAGTTGTTTTGTTGGGGGTGGTGATATTGGTGTTTTTGTCTCCCGTTTGGGAGTGAGAGTAGCTGAAAGAGGGTATGATACATGATTAACAAGCAAACAGAATACTCAGATCCAATCAACCGGGAGTCGGAACTAAAACAAGAAGTATCAGAATTTCACCTGAATCACCCAAAGAACTACTTTGGAGTCCCACTAGCAGTAGCAGCGGATTTAGACACAGGGTTCGTCATTCAGGAGAATCTGGTCAATATGGGAGGTAAAGCCCGAGCTGGCGCAGAGGCTCTTGGGCTGATTAATAGAACAAACGATCTCACAGAACTCGGAAAAACAATTGTTGGGTGGGTCGAAGACGAGAGCTCTGTTGAAGAAGAACTGATGGCGTTCGACGAGCTGAAAGGGAGTACGAAAAGATTCGTAGATGTTGCAGACTCTTACTGGATTCCGATTGTCCAACACGCCCTCCAACAACATACTATCGCTGTAGACATCGTGAACATGCTAGAGAAGACAGGAGAGGTATCGCTAACGGAGCTGAGTCTATTCGCAATCAACCACAATCAGGAAGTCAAAAACGCCCTGCTACGGAACCCAGAAGACTACCCGAATAACACAAATTCACTCAGCCGGGATCAACTTGCAGAACTCAAAGAACCAGAAGCATACTCAGGTCAAGCAGTATACCAATTCAAAACACTGCTCTATCACTGCGGAGTCCTAACGGAACGAGGAAAGGATACATCTGCACTAATTCCAAGCCAGGACAAATGGGCGATTGATCCAATGATCACAGAAGGGGGAGGTGGCGAATAATGGGAAAACAAGCCCCATCATTTGATGAGATCATCTCTGGAAGCCACGAGAGCAAAAAGAGATACAAATTACGACAGATTCTCAGTCGGAATAACAAATGCAAAATCTGGATCGGCGGAAGTGAGAACGAACGTGTCGACTACCCATACAGGCTAGTGCCAGCAGACAAAATCACTAGTCGAGTGCGAAACGCAGCAACGGAGTTGATGATTGACTCAGCAATCAATGATCCATCAATGACGAATGCAAAGGTACTCGAAAAAGCAATCGAGTACAGCGCACAATGGGTCATCCCAAAAGACTACCAAGGAGAGATCGACAAAACCCACGAGTCGGTCCTAGAGTTCGTCGAGCTTGTAGAAGAATCTAATTTCGGGGGTAACATCATGTTCCCGATCCAACCGCCACACGACGAACACTACAAACGCTACGAAGAATTCTACAGCCAAGTCTCTCATCTAGCAGTGGGTGGAGTCAAAGATGCAGATCCACAAGAGCAAATTCAAGCAGTAAAAGACCTCAGAGAAGTAGCAGGGCCACACAAATTCATCCACGGCCTCGGTATGGGCTGTTCGATGGAGATCATGGAAGAAGCAGCAAACAACCCTGACTTCCTCGATTCGATGGATACGAGCACATATGAGAGGCTCCCAAAATACGGAAAACTAGCAGATAAGGAATGGAAGCAAAGGAAAGTCAGCCTCCCAGGTGGGGAAAATATCAGCTCGCTCAACGGGATCGCAACTGAGCTAATGGTTTATCAAGCAAATTACCAACTAACACCATTTGTAAACGGAGACGACTCAGAAGAGATCAACTGCGAGAATTCAGTCCAGAGCAACGAAGAACAAGAAACGCAATCCAAGCTAAGCGAATCGTGGAAAAAAGACAAAGCAAACCCAGAAGAACAACCTACAAACAATACACCAACCAACGTCTCTTCGTCTAAAACGTAGAAGAAGAACCACCGTCAACCGAACTCAAAATCTGTTAGATTCTGTTATAACCATTCATTTGGAGACTACCACCTTAGATTTCTCAACTCACCAAAGAATTTTTGCAAATGAAAGAATAAGCAAGGATAGGCAGGTTCAAACAGGTGAAAGTAACGAAACTCATTCTCTACTTAGAGGCTAAAGCAGATTGTGAGTATCCGAAGATGTACCACCGGAAATTGCACGGTGCTGTACTCAATCGGATACCCGATGAAATCATAAAAGAGTCAAAACAGAGGGAAGGGTCATCATCATTAGGCATCTCATTTACAGAGCTTATGCCGTGGGGTGATCTCGAAGAAGGCGACGAACGAAAAATAGTCATCAATACTGTTGACCCAGAGATTGTTGGACACATCGCTCAAACAGTATCTAACGATCCAACCCTCAATATCGGAAACATGCAGTTCAACGTGAGGGGGATAGACAAGTCAACAATTGATGTTGGACAGGTGGGATCTCAAGGGACCATTGAATCGGATACTGGAGCGTTAATCCCGATTAAACCTAACCGAGTCTCAGAATTTGGACTGGAGAACCCAGGAGACGAAGTTTACTATTGGTCTGAAGATGACCCACACGAAGCCTTCGCCACTCGATTAAAAGAAGATCTTAGTGCGAAGTGGCATGGATTAACCGATAAACCAGATCAATATGGGCCAGATGGAATCAACGGCCCAATATTCGACCAAAAAACACTCAACAGAACGTACTCGGTGCCGATACGAGTATCAGCTGATCACACCCAACGAGTTGTCCTCAGCAAATGGACATTCGAATATGAAGTCAGATCCAAAGCTCACCGAAACACCCTCAACCTCGCGCTAGGAGCAGGCATCGGAACACGGAACAATTTCAGCCTCGGAACAGTTTCACTCATATCAAAAACAGAACCCGTACTCACAGGAATGTGATTACATGGAGAACGAATACAGACACATAGATGAGATAGACGATAGGGAGTTTGAAGATTTGATTCTTCCTGGCCGTCGTAAACCGGGATCTCTATCAGACATCCAATACATCTACGGTAAGATTGCCGAATTGGGTTACAAATCAACGAAGTATATCGCCCCGAAAGAGTACCGACCATTCTTGACACCAATGAAAGCGAGTGAAGTCATCAACCAAGAACAGGGGGTGATCTACCTAGATGTCGTATTAAATAGGGAGAAGAGATCTATCATCCCAGTCGGATCAACAGTCACTACAGGCTCGAAAGAGCATATTGACCGTTGTGCATATTCAAAATACCAAGCCAGTCGTGGAACCGATCACAGCGTCTCACAACTAACCTCGAAAACTAGCGGAATCAGTACCGAACAGAGCTCCTACCGTGATTTCACCTATATCACCGATAATATGCTAGATATAGTGACGAGACGGTGGGCGGATGGAGAACACATCAAAGAGGCCCGAGACAAACATCAAGACGGATGGATAATCGACGAGATTGGATCACTCCATGAATCAGAGCGGATGGAGAATGTTAAGAATGAACTGAAAGAGAAACTCAACGAAAACGACACCAAGAACATAACCCGAATCGTCTCGATCCGATTCTACGAATCAGACGAAGCAGTCGACACCTTGAGTCTACCTGGAGAAACGGACCACAAAGAGTGGACCTACCCAGCAGAAATGGATGTACTGTTAGAAGCAGTCAAATCAAGACAAGAAGGAAAGTACCGAACAAAGAACAGCAGTAACGCCAAAGATACATCAGCAGGGTATGTGAAAAGCGAAACCGTCCAACCAGTCTACGGCATGGGAGAACACCCACTATCGCTGTATACTGGCAAAAAAAGGGCATGGATGCCAAATCTCAACCGTAACCTATCGACAGCGACACACCCATACACAGCAAAGACCCTCTGTACGATCAGTAGATCAGAATCATTCCTAGAAGTCTGTACGCAGACAGCAGGATTAAGCATATATCACTTACCGTACTTCGGAGGCGAACAAACGGTAGAAAAAATGAAAGCCCTCTATGGGCTACTATGGGACACCTACACTAGAGCTAAACAAAGAGAAGACGAAGAAAATAACAAAAACCTTGACCGAATCCAGAAATTCTACAGACGGATTCAGGAAGATGTTGACGCGAATGTGATCCCACATGAAATAGCTGAATCACTTAAATTCTGGACGGTCAGTATCATCAATTACCAAGCCGACCGAAAACGTGCGATAAACGAAGTAAAAGGCGGAAGTGCCCTCTCGTACATCGACACTGCTGAACACGCAACAGATGTGGCAAGAGAATTATCTGAAACAAATATATTCGAGACATACAACTGGGACTTTGCAACACCAGAAACAGACTTTCTCACACAAATCACTTCACCATATTGGTTCATTAACACGACAGTCACTACAACAGATGAAGATGATGTGGACGCAAACGAACCCGGATACGCGCTCTACAACAAACTCCTGCGAAATAAGCCAATCAAGTTAAGCCAATTGCTAGACGCCTACGTAGACCATATCGAAGAAGAGTACAACAACTCGGAAGGCGGTGGCAAACGTGTTCCAAAACTAGAAATAATCCAACAGCTCAGCCAGTTATCAACACTGAGCCGGACTGGATTACTCAAACCAGACATCCCAGAAGTTAGTGACGACAGCGAAACATATAGTATCCCCACACCAGAAGACACTGACGAAGTTGACAAGACAAACATCATGACAAACACCACAGATGACAGTACAGACAGTAACGATGAGCAAAAAACAACAAGCAAACAGCGGGCAATTGCGGAAAAAGAAGCCTACGAGAAGATGATCTCTGAGCAGGCCGTATTGTCAGAAAGCCCTTCCCGCAGAGCAGTATTCACACTAGGGTCGCTAATCACAACAGTCTCAGGACATCAGGCTAGCAAGGGAACTGAAACCCTTAATTCCCGACTAAGGCCAACCACAATTACAAAACACAACATCGAGGATTACGTCACAGAGGTTCTCAACCTAATCAACACATACGCGACAGCAGAAAACGGAAACAACGTATGGAAATACGAGACACAGACAACCCAATTAACCAAAGATCTAACCGAGAAGCCGGTAGACGAATGGGAGCTATCATCTTCAGACATTCAATACCATATCTCACTCGGCATGGCATTTGGCGCAGAGAAACACAGTTAAATAATAAACATAGCAGTTACAATATCCAATGAGTCAAAACGAGACATTCGAAGACAGGACGAATAAACATGAAAATAATAACCCAGAAAACACAGACGACAATCCAATGATACTAGATAGTAGATCAGAAATTGTATTCCTAATCGATGCAGAAGACGCAAACCCAAACGGTGACCCACTCAGTCCGAACAACAAACCACGACAAGACCCATCTACCGGACAAGGCATCATCACCGACGTTCGACTCAAACGATACATTCGAGATCAACTAGAGGTGGAATGTGGCCCAGAACAAGGAGTATTTGTCGCAGATGTCCACACCGAATCAGGAAACCGAAAAACCCGATCTGAACTAGCTGAAGCAATAGCAGACGTAAATCGAGCTCAAGATATTAACGAGGAATTCCTAAACGACTTCCTCGATACAGCAATTGACGTGCGATACTTCGGTGCAACATTCTCATTCAGCACGAAAAAAGACACTCCAGAAATCGTTGAGCGGATCAACGATCATCTCCCAAACCATCTAACCGGACCAGTCCAAATTTCCCCTGGTCGAAGCTATCATCGGGTCAGAGAAAACAGCGGCTACAATTCACTCA
>LKMJ01004499.1_pt1 | contig 13113 bp, 9 predicted proteins | sample 643391 | NCBI WGS metagenome assembly LKMJ01 (sample SAMN04112250, study PRJNA286221) | soda lake metagenome | biome: soda lake; feature: Kulunda Steppe; material: water; isolation source: sample PL-Br10 brine of Picturesque Lake | place: Russia: Kulunda steppe | collected 2010-07
GAGCCTCACCCTCCCCAACCGGCGACCGCGTCCGCCGCCGCAGTTCGCGGCGGCGGACGCGGTCGGGCCCTCGCGCGCGTTTCTCGCGCGCGCCGGAGGGGGATGAACGACCATCCGCCGTTCATTCGATGATCTCGGAGCCGCCGGGCGGGAGGAACTCCTGGAGTTGGTCCGCGCTCGCGACCTTGCGGACGAACGACTGGTCGGCGAACCGCTCCTTGAGTTTCCGGTAGACCATCATCGCGGCGTCGTTCTGTGCGTACATGCCGGGCTCCAACGTCACCGTCGTCGCCGCGCGGTCGACGACCGCCGAGGGCGGACCGCCGATCGCTCGCGTGGTCGGCTCACATTGGACGCCGACGGCGACGCGGCAGGGAACGTCCTCGAAGTAGGTCCGGTCGCCGCGGATCACGAAACTCCCCTTCTCGATGTACTCCCCGCTCTCGGGCGTCTTCGACACCTGATCGGGCTCGACCATGTATGCGTCGCCGGCTCCCCGTCCGTCCTTCCAGTCCGAGGAGTACGAGACGGCGAACTGGGCCGCCTCCCGGAGCGTCTCCTCGCGCCAGTCGACGGGGTCGGCGGACTCCGAGGGGCCGGCCGCCTTTAACAGGGTGACGGGGCCGCCGTGAGCCTGCGTGTGGAAAAAACGGTCGTGTTTTCCCATGTACTTTTTCACCAGCTCCTCGTTCTGGTCGGCATTGCGCCCGCCGATGACGAGGTAGCCGTCCGCGGTGTGAAACCAGCGGAACCGCTCGTACCAGTCGTCCGGCTTCCGGATGGGGATCGACGACCGCGAGAGCCAGTCGATCTCCGGCGTTTCGTCGTTCTCGTCCCCCTCATCCGCGTCCTCGACGTTCGGATCGCCGTCGGCCGCTTCCCACTCGGCCTTCCGTTCTTTCACCGCCTCGAGCTCCGCACGGGTGGACGCGATCGCCTCCTTCGCCCCCTCAGTTTTCCCCTCGATCCGCTTTGCCTCCCCGTAGAGCCGGTCCGCGTTCACCTCGACGCCCGCGGACGCATCGAGCTCGATCCGGGCGTCGTCGATCTCGACGGTGACGGTTCCCGTCCCGCCGTCGACGTCGAGGACCGCCGCCGCCGCCGGGATCCCTCGTTCGGCACCCTCGGCGAGCGTCTCGGCGATCTCGTCCCACGGAACCGACTCCTCGCGGGCACGTTGCACCGTGGAGAGCACCTCGTCGACCAGGTCGTAGTTGGCGTAGAGCAGCTCCGCACGCTCGCGCTCGGCGGCCGCCTCCTCCTCGAAGCCCTCGATCGCCGACTCCTGCTGTTCGATGATGCGCTGCTGTTTGGCGATCTCCGCCTCGAAGTCGGGACGGGCGGGTTCGGCGTCCGCCGGTGTCTCCCCATCCGAGGGGTCACGTTCGAGCCGGTAAAAGTACTCGTCGACGGCGGCGTTGAACGAATCGAACCCAACGCTCGGAAGGCCCTCGCGTTCCGACAGCGGGAAGGGAGTAACGTCGACGACGCGGGTTTCGGCGTCGGCGTCCGGGTCGTCCATGCGCTTCCCGCCGCCCGATCCGTCGGCCCCTCCGTCGTCAGCCCCGTCGACTGGCTCCTCGTACACGCGCGGGTCGAAGTCGCCGGCACGAAGCCGGTCGGAGATGCGCGAGATGGCCTCGTACAGCGCACGGTACGTCGACTCGTCCGCGTCGGCGATCGGCAGCTCCTTCTCGACGTCGGCACGCGAGCAGACCTCCTCGGCGTAGAGTCCCCCTAAGTTGAGCTGGGTCGCGAGCGTCCGAACGACGTCGCTGTCGGACTCGTCCATGTGGCGGGTGAACGCGTCGAAGCTCACCTCCAAGGGGTTGAGCCGTGAGGAGGGGTAGCCGTACTGTGCGCCCGGCGCGACCGTACGGGACTTGAGCCGAACCGTCGAGAGCGACCCGACGACCTCGCCGGTCCCGTCGAGCGCGGCGACGTTTCCCTTACCGAACAGCTCGGCGACGAGCGTCGTGTTCTCGTCGTCACGCTCGAACTCGAAGGTCAGGATGCGGTCGAACTCGTACTGTGAGACGCCCGCGAAGTCGGCGCCCGAGAGCCGGTTCCGAAGCATCTTCGCGAAGTTTGGCGGGCGACCGGGCGCGTCCGCGACGTGTTCGGCCTTCGCGACGTGCGCGCGCTTGACGTCGCCCACCTCGATCAGGAGCTCGACGCGGCCGTGGTCGAAGTCCCGGAGCTTCAGTCGGACCAGGTCGTCGTCATAGAGGTACGCCTTGTCGACCTTCGCGCCCTCGTACCGGCCGAACTCGGTGACGAGCGCGCGGAGATCGATGCTCGAGAGCTCCCGCTTGGGGTCCATACACCGAACCACACGCGGCCCGGAAAAAGGCGTGTCGTTGTGTTCGTGCCGGGCCGGAAGTGCGTCCCTCAGACCGAGAGGACGGGCTGGCTCGCGTACAGGAGAACGTACTCGGCGGCCTTCTCCAACACCTCGCCGGGTGCGCCCGTGACGGGTTCGCGGGGCACGACGATGAAGTCGGCCTCCAGCTCCTCGGCCGTGTCGAGGACGACGCTGCCCGGATGGACGGTCTTCACCTTCGTCGAGAAGCCGTAGGCGATGGAGCTGCCGTGAGGAACGCCGGCGGCCTCCGCGCGCTCGATGACGGAGTCGGTGAACGATTCGGTGTCGTCGGCGACGTCACCTTCGTCGATCGCGCCCGTCTCGATGGCGCGGACGACGTCCTCACCGAGGACGTAGAGCGCGTGCACGCTCGCGCCGTACTCGCTCGCGACGGCGATCGCGTAGTCGACGGCCTCGTGGGATTCCTCGCTGCCGTCGACCGGCACGAGCACGAGGTCGATGTCGAGGTCGGTCATGTCGGTCACGAGGACACCGGAGGTGAAAAATCCCGCTGTATAACGGTTCTTGATGCGTCCGGAGCGTCAGCGCCCCGAATGCTGCTCGAACGCGTTCCCGTCGAGATCCGAAGCGGGGTACGGACTCACTCCGCCCCGGGACCGAACGCGTACAGGCTGCCGTCCGCGTTGCCGACGTAGAGGCTCTCGCCGACGACCGCTGGGCTGCTCCCGAAGCCGACGAGATCGTCGTCCGACCCGCCATCGCTCCCGGCGAACGGCTCCTCGTCGAGTCGAAGCTCCCAGTACGGCTCGCCGTCGGTCGTGTACGCGACCAGTCGCGGAACCGGCTCCGTCGTGGGCGCGTTGTTGTGCGAGCCGACGTAGACGACGCCGTCGGCGACCGCGGGACTCGCACCGATCACCTCGCCGGTGACGTCGGTCGACCAGATCCCGCTTCCGTCCGCGGCATCGATCGCATGCAACGCGCTGAACGTGTTCGCGAGGTCCGGCGTCTCGACCGGCCCGCCGCCGACGAACACCCGCCCCTCCGCAACCGCCGGTGACCCCGTGAGCACGCCGACGCCGGGGTCGTACGTCCAGATCGGCTCGCCGCTTGCCACCTCAAGCGCGTGCACCAGCGACCGATTGCTCGTGGCGTACAGCCGGTCGCCGTCGAGCGCGGGCGAGCCGAACACCGGCTGACCGGCGTCGTACGTCCAGTCCGCCTCGCCACGCTCCCGGTCGATCGCGTAGATCGTCCGGTCGGCCGAGCCGACGTAGATCCGCCCGTCGTCGACCGCGGGCGAACTCAGCGTCTCGTCGTCGACCGGGAACGTCCAGATCGACTCCCCGGTCGCGGCGTCGAGTGCGTGGACGTACCCGGTCTCGGGGAACTCCTCGTCGTAGTATCGCGCACACTCCGTCGTCCGGCAGTGGCTTCCGACGTAGACGACGTCGTCGACGACGGTCGGCGAGCTCCGCACGATGCCGCCCGTCTCGAACCGCCACGCCTCCTCGCCGGAGGCGGCGTCGACCGCGTACACGTTCCGATCGAACGAGCCGACGTAGACGACGCCGTCGACGATCGCCGGCGAGCCGTCGATCCGGTCGCCGGTCTCGAACCGCCACGCCTCCTCGCCGGAGGCGGCATCGATCGCGTAGAGGTGCCCGTCGTAGCTCCCGACGTAGACGGTGCCGTCGGACGCAACCGGACTGCTCCAGACGCTATCGTCCGTGTCGAACGCCCACCGTAGCGACGGATCTCGTCCCGGCCCGGACGCCGCCGGGTTATGTCCGCCGTTTCCGTCTCCGCGGCGGAACGTCGGCCACTCGGTCGCATCGAGCGCGTCGCCGTCGGTCGCCGGCGAGCCCGATGTTGGCGCGTCGAGACACCCCACGCTCGAACCGATCGCCGCCGCGCCGGCGACCCGAAGGTACGCGCGCCGCCGGATCACGCGTTCGCTCTCCGGCACGTTCCGGTCCGTCGACATGCCTCCGTCCGCCGGCACGAACCCCTCCACGGACGGACTTCCGTTCGCGGATGCGTGGCGCGTGGAGGTCCCATCGATCAGCTACCGACGGTGCCTTCGGCCTCGGCGTCGGGGGCGGCCCGTTCGGAGGCGGAGTGGTACAACGTGTCGCCGGTTTCGGCGTCGAACACGTGGAGTCGTTCGGGATCGTAGGCCAACTCGACGGCATCTCCGTGACGCAGGCCGCTTCGGGGCGTCGAGTGGACTCGAACGGTGTCATCGCCGACCGAACACTCCAACAGGAGGCTGTCGCCGAGCGGTTCGGTGACCTCCACGGTCGCCTCGATGCGCCCTTCGAGGTCCGATCCGCCCTCCTCGGCGAGATAGAGGTCCTCCGGACGGACGCCGAGCACGGCGTGACGCCCCTCCGCGACCTCGAGACCGTCGCCGGACGGCAGCGGGACGGTGAACTCGGGATGTTGAAGCGAGTATCCGTCGTCCCGGGAGACGCGGACGCGGAGCATGTTCATCGCGGGGTCGCCGATGAACTCGGCGACGAACTGGTTCTCGGGGAAGTCGTACAGCCGTTGTGGCGGGTCGACCTGCTGGATCTGTCCCTCGTTCATGACGACGACCCGCTGTCCCAGCGTCATCGCCTCCGTCTGGTCGTGGGTGACGTAGACGGTGGTCGTCCCCAGCTCCTTGTGGAGCTTCGAGAGTTCCGCTCGCATCTGGATCCTGAGCTTCGCGTCGAGGTTGCTCAGCGGCTCGTCCATCAGGAACACGTCCGGATCCCGGACGATCGCTCGGCCGAGCGCGATGCGCTGGCGTTCGCCGCCGGACATCGCCTGTGGCTTCCGCTCGAGGAGGTCGGCGATGTCGAGGATCTCCGCGGCCTCCTCGACCAGTTCGTCGATCTCGTCGTCGGTGAAATCCCCGGTGGATTTCATGCCGAACGTGATGTTGCGCCGACCCGTCATGTGGGGGTACAGCGCGTAGTTTTGAAACACCATCGCGACGTTTCGGTCCTTCGGCTCGACGTCGACGACGTTTTTATCGTTCATCAGGATGCGGCCGGCGGTCGCATCCTCCAGCCCGGCGAGCAGACGGAGCGTCGTGCTCTTCCCGCAGCCGCTGGGGCCGACGATGACGACGAACTCGCCGTCGGGGATCTCGAGATCGATGCCGTTGACCGCCACGACGTCGTCGAACTCCTTTCGGAGATCGTCCAGTTCGACCGTCGTCATGGCTCGTTTCCTCCGTGGATCAGTGAGGTGGATTCGTACGTAGTCATTTCTGTTGGATGGTGAACGTATGCAGTAGTGGTTTACGGAACAGTATCATCAGGATGAGCGGCGGTAACAGCGTGAGCATCGACCCGGCCATCACCAACGACCACGCCAGCTGTCCGGCCTGGACGTCGCCTTCAAGCAGGCTCAGCCCGACCTGTGCGACCTGGTTCGACTGGGAGTCGATGATCACGAGCGGCCAGAGGTACTGGTTCCACGCGAAGACGAACATGATGATCGACACGCCGACCAACACGCCCTTCGACATCGGAATCAGCACGTAGATCATGAACTTCACCGGTCCGACGCCGTCGATCTTGGCATTCTCGACGATGGACGACGGGATCGACAGGAAGTGCTGTCTGAGAATGAACACCGTCGTCGCGCTCGCGAGGTACGGCACGGTGATCGCGAGCATGGTGTTGCCCCAGCCGAGGTCGTTTACCAGCTCGAACAGGGGAACGAACCGAACCGGAACCGGGAGCATCAGCGTAAACAGGATGAACAGGAAGACGAGGTCCTTGTACGGCACCCGGTAGTAGACGATGGCCACCGCCGCGACCACCGACACCGCCAGCTTGCCGACGACGATGATCACGGACATCACGAAGGAGTTCCACATGAACCGCCCGAAGTTGTAATCGACGATCGCGGTTCGGTAGTTCTCGACGGCATGCGTGCCGGGAACCAGGTCGACGGGACTCGTGACGATCCCGGTCTCCTTCGTGCTGACGACCGCCGCGACGAAGATCGGAAACACCACCGCGAGCACGAGCAACGCGGTCTGAATGTGTACCCAGATCCGGTCGAGATCGACGTCCACGGCGGCGTCCAGGGCGACGAACGGTCTCCGCGTCGCACGGAACAGCCGTTTCGGATAGTCTGTTACGGACATATCAGGCACCGTAGTGTGAGTACTCGTCGGTTAGCTGGAACTGGATGTACATGAGGATCCCCACGACCAAGAACAGGACGACCGACTTCGCCGAGGCCATCCCGAAGTTGAAAAACGAGAAGGCCTCCTGATAGAGGTCGAATATCAGGATGTTCGTCGCGTTCGACGGTCCCCCGTCGGTCATCAGGTCGATGAACGCGAACGTGCCGAAGAAGGCGTAGATGGTGTTGATGATCACGAGGAAAAACAGCGTGGGCGTCATGATCGGGATGTAGATCCGGACGAGTCGGCTGAGCCGTCCGACGCCGTCGAGTTCGGCGGTTTCCGTCAACGTGTCCGGAATGTTGTTCATCGAGGCGATCATGAAGATCACGTTGTACCCGATCTGTTTCCAGATGGCGGCGACCGTCACGACGATGAACGCCTGCCAGCCGGTGTTGAACCAGTCCACGCTGAAGCCGGTCAGCTGTATCGGCCCTGTCAACACCCCGAGCGAGGGGTGAATGATGAACGTGAACACGAGCGCGGCGACCGCCGGCGGCAACGCGTACGGCCAGATCGCCGAGATCAGATAGACGCTCTGGCCGTAGTCGACCTCGTGGATGAGGAAGGTGACGTACAGCGAGAACGCCATCACCCCGCCGACCACGAGGATCCCGAAGAGGATCGTGATCCCGACGCTGAAGTGATAGCTCGGGTCCGTAAACAGCGAGACGTAGTTCTCCAGGCCGACGAACTCGTCCTGTCGTCCGAACGTCGACTCGTAGAAGCTCGTCCGGATCGCGAGAAGCGCCGGGTAATACAGGAAGACGATTGAGACGACGATCGTCGGGATCAAAAGCAGCGCGGCCCCGAGGCGACTGTCGAATACTTCGCGGTTGGACATGAATGAGTGAGTTCGAGTGGGAGTTTAGCCGTAGTAGCTCTCCAGCTCCTCTTCGGCTTCCTCCTTCATCTCCTCTATTTCGGGTTCGATGTCGTCGGCGTTGATGATGTCGACCGACTTGTTCTGGACGGTCGTCTGGATCTGCCGTGCCGGTCCGAGCAGGATCCGGCTCGTCGCCGGGTGGTCGGCGTCAGCCGACCGCAGCTGGTCGAGCGCCGTCCCGTACATCGGGTTGTCCTCGAACCAGTTCTCCGCCTCCAGACTCTCGACGGACGCTTCGGTGATCGGGTAGTACCCGGTCCCCCGATGCCAGTCGACCTGCACGTCGGGGTCGGACATGTACGCGAGCAGCTGGCCGATCTCCTCGTAGCGCTCCTCGGCGAAGCCCTCGGGCACGTAGAAGGACGCCCCGCCGATGACCGGTCCGACCCGGGTGTCGGAGATGCTCGGGTGCGGGGCGGCGTCGACCTCGAAGATGCCCTCGGTGTCGGCGATCAGCCCCGCGACGGACGCGGTGCTCGTCATGATCATGCCGACCTGCTCCTCGACGAACAGCGAGGTCGCCTCGCCCCACGCCTCGATGCCGGGGTTGGTGTAGAGATCGTCGTCGGCCATTCCCTTCCACCACTCGTAAAAGTCGTAGATCGCCTCGGGCGTGCGGAACTCCGTCGGATCGCCGGAGTGGCCGTTGTCGGCGTCGGTCATCAGTTCGCCTTCGAGCGCGTAGAAGTGCTCGACGAACCAGACGTGGTTCGGCCAGGTGATCCCGAACTCGGTGACGTCCCCGTCCACGAGCGCCTCGGAGGCCTCGCGCACCTCCGCGATGGTCGTCGGCGGGTCGTCCGGATCGAGTCCGGCCTCCTCGAAGGCGTCCCGGTTGATGTACATGATCGCGTTCGAGTTGTTGAACGGCAGCGACGCGAGTTCGCCGTCGATGGTGAAGAAGTCGGCGACGTTGTCCAGGAAGCCGTCGGTATCGAAGTCGTCCGGCAGGATCTCCTCGACCGAGCGGATCTGGTCGGTGTCGAGCACCTGTTTCGCGAACAGGCTGTCGACCTGCAGCATGTCGGAGACGCTGCCGGAGTCGAAGCCGGCGAGCGTGTTCGTCAGGACGTTCTCGTAGGTGTCCTGGAACTCCATGTTGACCTCGATCCCGGTCTCACTCTCGAAGTCGTCGCCGATCTGGTTGAGCGTCTCGCCCAGCTCGCCACCCATGGCGTGCCAGACCGTGAGCTCGTCCTCCAGCGGCTGGAGGCCCGCGCCGTCGTCGTCGTCGCCGAGACAACCGGCCAGACCGGCAGTCGCACCGCCGGCCATCGCCGCCGCGGTCCCACGAAGTACCTTGCGTCGAGTCGCGTCATCCATGTCTGACAAAGACATGGGTGAGAATTTGGCCGATAATATATGATACTTACTGTTATTACTATATATATCGCGGTAGGGGTTGTCGATTCGTCCCCCATCACCGGAGGCGGGATTCGATCGGCCTCAGATGCCCGCTCTTTGCATTCGTGACCCGTTTCGGACGCCCCATGAAGGCCGTTCGAGGCGGAGTAATGTCAATTGAGGTTACCTCTGTGGTAGACGGTATTGCGGCCGATCGAGCGAGTACTGACGAACTATCATCGAAAGGAAGCACGCCCCGCGCGGAAAAAGCCGCGTAGGGCCTGCATCCAAATTGGTCCCCGCTGACGCTTCGGCCCTCCAGACGAAGCGTCACCTGATCGTATCGCGTGGCACCGTATAAACCTAACGGGCTCGCCGCGATCGGAACCGGTTATCATACTCGGCGGATCCGATTTTCGTTGACACGTTTCCGGCCACGGGGAGTCAGCTGGCGGCTTACCACCGTCCACGACGCCCCACGGCGATCGGGAGCCAGCCTCCACGCAATCCGCACGCCTAGGTCGTTCGTACGTTACGACCGGCGACGTCACCGAAGGACTCCGCACCCGTGATCGGGTCCCGATCATAGACCACGGTGCCGCGGAGGACGGTCAACTCGGGGAATATCCCCTGCCACCCCTCGAACGGCGTCCATCCACAGGCGCCGTGGAGCGCGGCGGCCTCGATCTCGCGGGGATCGGTCAGGTCGACGAGGACGAGATCCGCGTCCGCACCCTCCGCGATCCGCCCCTTGTCATCGAGCCCGAAGACGTCCGCCGGGGTGGCGGCGACGACGTCACGCACGGTCTCCAGCGACAGTTCGCCGGTTCGAACCGACTCGAGAAGCAGCGGATACATCGTCTCGACGCCCGGCACGCCGCTCGGCGCGTCACGGAGTCCCTGACGCTTCTCCGCGACGGTGTGGGGCGCGTGATCGGTCGCGACGATGTCGACGTCTCCGTCACGCAGCCGTTCGAAGAGGGCGGCCCGCCGCCTCTCGGACCGGAGCGGCGGATTCATGCGACCGAACGTGCCGAGCCGGCCGGCGGTCTCCCGCGAGCAGAAGAGGTGATGCGGCGTGACCTCACAGGTCGCGTCCGTCCCGGCGACGACGTCGACCGCCTCCGGGGTGGAGGTGTGTGCGACGTGGAGCTGTGTGCCGCCCTCGGCGGCCGCGTCCACGGCACGCTCGACCGCGGAGATCTCCGCTTCTGCGGTTCGATATGCCGACCACGCGTCCGCGTTCGCCGCCGTTCCGGTGCCGCCGAGATCACCTTCCAACGCGCTCGCGTCGAACAGCGTCGCGTCCTCGGCGTGGACCGTCACGGGGACGTCGCGTGCGGCCGCCTCCGCGAGCGCCGCCTCGAACCGGTCGAGCTCGATCCCCATCTCGCCGGTCGAGTCCGCCAGGAAGACCTCGCCCAACGCGAGGAGCGGCCGGTCGAACAGCGTCTCCGGGTCCCACTCCGGTGACACGCCGCCGTTGATCCCGTAATCGACGAGCGATGCGTCGGCCGCCAGTCCGGCCTTCTCGTCGAACGCATCGCCGTCGACGGTCGGCGGGGAGGTGTTCGGTTGGTCGACGACCGTCGTTACGCCGCCCGCGGCGGCGCTTCGCGAGCCGCTCCCCCACGTCTCCTTGTGGCTTCCGCCCGGCTCCCGAAAGTGCACGTGGACGTCGATCGCTCCCGGGAGGAGGTGGCGTCCACGGGCGTCGATCACTCGTTCCTCGGCGACGGGGCCGAGTCCCGATGCCACCGCGACGATCGTTCCGTCCCGGATCCGTACGTCGCGAACCCTCCCGTCCGCCAACTCCGCGCCGGTGATGAGCATGATTGAGGGTCGGGCCGGGTCACGTAAATCGTGGTGATCCAATCTTCCGCCGTCTGCAACGTCAACGTCCGCCGTCGGTGGCGTCGTCTTCACCCGTCGGCGACGCTCCGATACGGTTTTGGGCCGCCCCGCGGAAGGTTCGACGAATGCTGTCCCGACAGTTCGTCCGGGAGAACCCCGACGTCGTCCGCGACGCGCTCGCGAACAAGGGCGTCGACGTGGACCTCGACCGGATACTCGACGTCGATGAGGAGTGGCGGGAGCTCAAGCGCCGCGGCGACGATCTGCGCCACGAGCGCAACGAGATCTCCTCGGCGATCGGCGGGCTGAAAGCCGAGGGGAAGGAGGCGGAGGCGCAGGAGGCGATCGAGCGCTCCCAGGAACTCAAAGCCGAGCTGAACGCGATCGAGGACCGCGCCGAGAACCTGGAGGCCGAGCTGGAGGCGTCGCTGCTGGAGCTTCCCGGAATCCCCCACGAGTCGGTCCCGATCGGAGCCGACGAGTCCGAAAACGAGGAGGTCCGTCGTGAGGGATTCGGAGACCTCCGGGAGCTGCCCGACGGGCTCGTGCCCCACTACGACCTCGGCGAGGACCTCGAGATCCTCGACTTCGAGCGCGGCGCGAAGGTCGCCGGCGGCGGCTTCTACGTCGCGAAGGGCGACGGCGCCCGTCTCGAGCACGCGCTGATCCAGTTCATGTTGGACGTCCACCGCGAGCAGGGCTATCATGACGTGTTCCCGCCGCTGCCGGTCAACTCCGCCTCGATGCGTGGCACCGGACAGTTCCCGAAGTTCACCGAGGACGCCTACCGGATCGAGGGCGAAAACGACGAGCCGTACGAGGACGACGACCTCTGGCTGCTGCCGACCGCGGAGGTGCCGGTCACGAACCTCCACCGTGACGAGATCCTCCTCGACGAGGACCTCCCGCTTAAATACCAGGCGTACTCCCCGAACTTCCGACAGGAGGCGGGCGAACACGGCACCGAGACCCGCGGGATCGTTCGCGTCCACCAGTTCAACAAGGTGGAGATGGTCAACTTCGTGAAACCCGAGCACAGCTACGAGCGCTTCGAGGGGCTCGTCGACGAGGCAGAGGAGGTGCTCCGCCGGCTGGAACTCCCCTACCGCGTGCTGGAGATGTGTACCGGCGACCTCGGATTCACGCAGGCGAAAAAGTACGATCTGGAGGTGTGGGCGCCCGCCGACGACATGGAGGAGGGGCCGGAAGCGGGCGGCCGCTGGCTGGAGGTCTCCTCCGTCTCGAACTTCGAGGACTTCCAGGCGCGGCGCGCCGGCATCCGCTACCGCGAGGAGCATCACGAGTCCGCCGACTACCTCCACACGCTGAACGGCTCCGGGCTCGCGGTCCCCCGCGTCGTCGTCGCGATCATGGAGTACTACCAGAACGACGACGGGACGATCACCGTTCCGGATCCGCTCCGACCGTACATGGGCGGCACCGAGGTCATCGAGGGCCACGACGCGGTCGGCGAGTCGAAACTCGGCGGCGAGTAGCAACCGCTTCGGCCGGCGCTCGACGGCGTCGCCCTCATCCGACAGCGGTATGTCCACGACGACCCGATCGGACGTAATGGACCGGCGAGTCCTCCTCGTGAGTCTGATCCTGTTCGCCGGCGGCGCCACCGGAGTCGGCGTCGCCGTGTTCGCGTTCGTCGGCCTCGACGACGCGACGACGGACGCCGAGATCGTCTGGGAGTCGACGCCCGCCGGAGGTGACGACGGAAGCGGCGCGGTCGTCGCGACCGCCGACGGCGACCCCCTCATCCTCCAGCCCGCGATCGCCGGGAGTGACGACGACGCCGGCGATGCGACAGGTGACGACGCCGGCGATGCGACAGGTGACGACGCCGACGGGGACGAGGCCGCGATCCGCGCGCTCGACGCGGACGGCAACGTCGCCTGGAGCACCGCCGTTCCGGACGACGTCTCCCCGGGTGGAACGAGCGGCCTCGTCGTCGCCGACGTCGATGACCACCCCGTCGTCGCGTTCACCACCGAGGCCGGGACACTCGTGGTGCTCGACGCCGCCGACGGAACGGAGCGATTCTCCACCTCCGTAGGGACGGGAGCGACGATCACTCCGGCCGCGGTGGACCTGACGGACGACGGCGTGCCGGCATTCGTGGCGGTCGACGACGGCGGAACCGTCGTCGCCGTCGACGCGACCGGCGACGTCATCTTCGAGACGGACCTCGACGGCGACGGCGCGCGTCGACCGCTCGCGGTCGCAGGCGATCCCGCCGCCGGGACGTCATCGGACGGCGGGAACGACGCGGCCACGCTAACCGGCACCGGCGTTGCCGTGCTTACCGAGGGAATCGGAGAGCAGTACGTCTCCGTCGTTGACGCCGCGGGCGACGTGGTCTGGAGCGAACGGCCCGCCGGAACGACGTTGAGCTGGAACGCCGCGGACAGCCGGCGTGGCGGGATACTCGCGCTCGGCGGCACCGACGGGACGCTGAAGACGCTCGAGGTCTCCGACGGATCGCCCCGGTACGACGTTGGCCTC
>LKMJ01004501.1_pt1 | contig 13112 bp, 7 predicted proteins | sample 643391 | NCBI WGS metagenome assembly LKMJ01 (sample SAMN04112250, study PRJNA286221) | soda lake metagenome | biome: soda lake; feature: Kulunda Steppe; material: water; isolation source: sample PL-Br10 brine of Picturesque Lake | place: Russia: Kulunda steppe | collected 2010-07
AGTCGACGGCGAGCTCTTCGGGACCATTCAGGCTGGCGTCGACGCAGCCGGCGAAGGCGACACGGTGACGGTCTTCGACGGTACCTACGAGGAGTCCGTGACGATTGATACCGAGGGCCTGACGCTCCAAGCCGCTGAAGAAGGCGCTGCGACGATTGAGAACGAGGAACCGCTCCGCGTGGAAGCTGACAACGTGGTTGTTGACGGCTTCGAAATCGTTGATGCCAATCCCGGTGCTGAGAATCGTGGAATCAAATTAGATGAGGGTACTGGAGTGACAATCCAAAACAACGAGTTTGAGGGCTTCCGCACGCAGATCACGATGGACTTTGCTGGTGACGATCCGGCAGATGTGACGGTCCAGAACAACGTCTTCAGAGATACCAATGCAGGCAATGCTGAGGAGGGTACGGCAGTCGGATCTGTGGAGGACGTCGACGGCCTTGACATCCTGAACAACGAGTTCGTGAACAACCGCAACGACATCGGCACGGCTGACAGCACGGAGAACGTGACCATCGACGGGAACGACTTCACCGCCGGTGACTCCGAGTTCTACGTCACGGTTCGTGCTGACGGGTTGGACGCACAGGATGTCATCGACGACAATTCCTTCGACCCTGATGCCGTGATCAATGCTGAAGTTGAAGAGGGTAATGAGTTGATTGCTGTCGAAGGCGGTGCGCTCGACCCTGCAGAGGACTAAGTAGGCTACTCGCCTACTCTTTCGACGTGACCGCTCGCTAACTGAATGCGGCCTTCTTCAATTCTTTCACGACCGACGAGCCACGGGCTTACCCAGACACCCTGAGGCCCGCCTCGTCGTAAATCTCCTTGAACCGTTCCGGACTGTAGTCGAGGTAATGTTTCTCAAACACTAACGAGGGCGTCCGTCCAGCGAAAGCGTCGATATACTTCGCATCCACGCCGCATCGACTCATCTCAGTCGCAAACCATCGACGGAGCTTCTGGATGGTGATCTTCACGCCCGTATCCTCAGAGACGTGCCGAAACTTCCGATTCAGGGGTTGCTTGCTCGTCTGGAACACACGCTCGTCTCCGTCTTTCCGTTCGGACTTGAACACCTCGAAAGCCTCCGCCGCTTCGTCGTTGTAGAAGGTGAGCCACGTCTGCTTCGTTGAGGACTCCTTCTCCGGCACGAGCATCCGTTTGTCCTCGTTGACGTCACCCATCGTCAGTTGACAAAGTTCGCTTGACCGGAGTCCTGAGGTGGCCGCGAACAGGAACGCCGTCTTGTACTTCGGATTCTCCAACGCGTCGTAGAACGTCTGTAGCTCTTCCTTCGAGGGGATGTCTGTGGGTTTCGCGGACTTGCTTGGCATCTCGAAGGCGTCCATGACCTCTCTGTCGAGGAAGTCACGGAAGAACACGCGAAGTGCACCGATGATATTCATACGGGTCGCGTCACTCACGTCACCTTCGGAGTCAACGTAATCCGTGATGTCGTCTTGGGTGATGTGTGACGGTGGTGTGTCGGCGTGTTCAAGCAGTCGTTCGATATAACGGGTGTGAAGGTCAACCGTATTCTCACTGCGGTCGAGCACAGACGTGGCGAACTGGCGATACTCGTCGAGGATCTCGTCGGTCGAGGCGTCGGCGTACTCCGCTTCACCCCATCGATGTCATCGATTGTGGCTTCGAGCTCGCTCCGATCATGTTTGGTCGACTCCTCGACACCATTTGAACCGAGCATCGTTCCGGCCCGCCTACTGTCGTTTTTGAGCCGGTCGAGGTACATACACAGAGCACGCTCCGAGACGCCGAAAACGTTCAATCCGAGTATCTTCGTCCGGCGGTACAGCACCGGATCGACGCTGATGCTGACATGTTTATTTTATGCATCTTTGTTCATTAATTACTTTCTCTAATGGATTCTGTCTGCCTGAGTATTAGTACACAACCGCCCCAGTATGGCACGACGGCGTGCCGGTACTCGTTCGGAGAGATACCCGCTACGGTCCAAGGTGCTATACTGATGAGAGACGATCCAATTTAATCCGCACGTCAGACGTGTCCGATCTGTAACGTGGTTAGATTGATCGAATGGGTCGCGACTGATTTCAATCTGGATATAATATTAGTTGTCTCGAGGATCTTCGACCAACTCGTAGAGGCCACCACTGTTCAATTGTTTTATCCAACCCGCGTTTTTCAGATTTCGCAATGCGTACTCTACCTGTCCCTTATCAAGCTCTGATCGTTCTCTCAAAAACAGCGGATTAAGCCGCCCCCATGGTTGATTAGAATCTTGCCCCTGTTTGAACAATTTGAGGACGATCTCTTCGCGCTCGTTTGGATCATAATTTTGATTAACCATGGTACTACTGCCGTGTTTTCTAAACTTTAATACCCACTCTTACGCTCAGGCAATCACTCAGTATTTTGCCTAATATTTTGCTAAGCAAAAAGAGTTAAATGGTACGCCGCCGTTGATACAGACGAGAAGCACGGGATACCGGTCAGGAATGGCCGGGGCGTGTTACAGGCACGCCCGACCGTGCTTCGTAACCAAGACGAAGCATGCAAACCTCGGATACCAACGCGAAAGAATCTGTTGAACAGCCAGCCGACCAGTCGACACCGTTGTGTACGTGTGTAGCGTGCGGAGCTACTGGTCTCCCCGAGCGACTCGCTCTTCATGACTGTACCCCATCGACAATCGGACGCACAACGGAGGGGTTCGACGAATGACCGCCGGCGAGAACGATCCGCTCGAGCCGAGCGGCATCGCCCAGTTCGTCGAACACGACCGCTGTCGGCGCTACCTGAAACAGCGTGTCGACCCCGGTGAGGAAGCCGACGCACGCGACTGGCGGGAGGCCTTCGGCCTGATGAACGTCGCCCTGTTCGGCAAAGGCACCGAGTTCGAAGCTGAACAGGTGACACGCCTTGCGGCCGACGCCGAGCGGATCATCGCTCCGGAACTCGATGATCGAACGAAAGCCGGCGTCCCCGACATCGCCGTCGATGAGACGTGGGGGGACTCGGCGAGGGTCCGTACCAAGCAGCTCACGGCGGCCGTCGAACGCGCGGCGACGCTTGACACGACCACCGACGACACGCCGTATCTGTTCTTGTATCAGGTCCCGCTCGGCGGGACCCTCGGCGAGGAGCCCGTCTACGGGGACGCGGACTGTCTCGCGCTTGCGCCCGCGGACGCCGTCACAACTACCGCCACCGACGACACCGAGACGGCGGTCGTCGCCCGCGTCATCGACTGTAAAAGCGCACAGGACGAACAGCCGGCCCACCGGGTGCAGGTCGCGGCGTACTGTGGCTTGCTCGAACGGACCCTCGCCGAGGGCCCCTGCGAGGTCGACTGTCGGATCGAGGCGAGCGTCCTCACCCAGCCGGACGCAGCCGACGCCAGCACCGCCCACTCGCCGTTTGCGCTACCGACGTTTCAGCGCGCCCAGTGGGAGTTGTTCGTGACTCAGCAACTCGGCACCGACGGTCCCGTTGCGGAAGCGCTCACAGACGACCTCCAAGACCAGCCGTTCGTCCTCGATCAGAAGTGTAACAACTGTGCCTACCGCGAGGCGTGTGCGACACGCGCCGTCGAGCAGTCCCGGAGCCCACAGAGTCTGGCGCTGTTGGGGCTGGATACGAGCACCCAACGCGCCCTCCGGGAGGCAGGGCTCACGAGTCTCTTTGAGGTTGCTACGCTGAGTTCGCCACACCGGGAGACGGCGCCGATGGACGACCCGCCACGCATCGACATTGACGCCGACCTCCACCGCACGCTCGAGGAAGCACTCCCCATGCCGGTGTATGAACTCATCATCCGCGCACAGGCGCTGTTCGGTGAGATCGAACCGAACTACCCCGAGTACCGGACGCCACCGGCGATCCCGGGCAACGACTGGGTGCCGTTACCCAATGATGGGACTGCGGGCTGGAGTAACATCCCCGGCGCTGCGCCCGGTGAACTGATCCACGTCGCGCTGTTCGTCCGCCCGGATTCAGCACGCAACCGCATTGGCGCGCTTGGCGCCTCCGTGACCGCGGACGCAGCCGACGATGACGCACACACCATCGGTGAAGTGACCGATGCGGTCCCTGACGATTCCACACAGGCCGCGACGGTCGAAGCGGATCTCCTCGAGCGGTTCACCAGCCAGTTGTTCGAGGCCATCGAGGCAGTCGCAACCGCCGTTGGTGACCCCGAGCAGGCAGTCGTTCACTGTTACACCTACAGCGACCACGAGCGTGATGTGCTCACGGAGGCGCTTGAGCGGCACGATGATCTCGACGCGGCTCGCGCGCTCCGCGGGCTGTGTAGCCTCCATGAGCATGGGCATACCGACATCGACCAGTCGATGCTGACGGCCGTCCAGCCGGTACTCAACGAGCATTTCGCGCTTCAATCCGTCTCACAGGGGCTTCTCAGCGTCGTCGACCAGTTCGTCCCCGGCTGGACACTCGACAGCCTCGATCCGGTTGATGCACGCCCGAATGACCCGCCGCTGCGGGACATCTTTGGCGAGCAGTTCCTCGCTGATGCCGTCCCCTACCTCGACGCTGATCCCGGCATTCGGTTGCATCAGGCGCGCGGGCCCCTCGCCGAGGGCCCGGCCGCCGACGCCGTCGACGCCACAGACCCCACTGCCCCCGACGGCTGGTATCGCATCCGCAAACGCAGCGGCGGCCAGTTCCCGTTGGAGTATCTCTGGGCGGCGGTCCCGAAACAGCCCGGTGACACCACGCCACGGCTCCACCCGGATGTCGTCGACGAATGGGCCGTCGACGACGAGCATGAACCGCTGTACCGCCAAGAGATCAGCCGCTTCTATCACCGGACCAACGCGGGCGAGGAGGCGATTACAAAAGCCGACATCGAGCATCTCGTCGCGCGGCTCAGCGATAGCCTCCAGCAGCTCATTGGGGCGATTCCGTACAAAGACACCTACCACCCAAAGGAGCCGCTTGATGTGACCCAGCTGGACAGCTTCAGCCTGTCGGCGACGACCCTGCCGGCGGCCGCACGAGACTATCTTCGGATGGAGTTCGGTGCCGCCGAGGAAGCGACACGTGATCAGTACCGGTCATCGCTCCGTGAGCGGGCCCGCAGCGGACGCTCGATGCCAATCCGGTGTACCGACTACACGCTTGCTGATGACGGGACACTGACGATCACCGGTGAGCTCGCGTACGACGAGCTGTTTCCTGACCCTGCTACGGCCCGGCAGGTCACCCAACAGGCTCGCCTGCGTGGCACCAACGGGACCAGCGGCGGCAGTTGGCGGGTCCTGACCCGGCTCACAGCGACCACTGACACGGGAGACGATGGACCCGCCACGGTCCACACCCCGTATGATGCGACCGTCGAGGATCCAGCAGACACCGTCCACTCGCCGCCGGTGTTCGTCGAAGATCTCGACCTCGAGACTGGTGAGATCGTCGTGACGGCGCTGCCACACCGGTTTCGCCGCTATGGCAGCCGGTTCCGGGTTGATCACTGTGGCTGGACGTGTCCCGACGGCAGTAACCTCGCTGACTCGGAGATGCCGGTGGCCGACCGTGACGGCTACGTCGCCGGCCGCCAGCCCGTGTGGGTCGAGACAGACGAGTTCTTCATGCTCGATCCCATGGTCGATGATTTCGGTGCTCCGAAGGCCGACCGTGCGCTCCGTGAGAACACCGTCGAACACAACGCCGTCTGGCAGTACCTCCAGTCGCGTCGTGACGGCGGGCTGGGGCGGCCGGACGCCACCGAGTACACGCCTATTGTGGACCCGGCGGCCGTCGAGCGGTTCTGTACGCAGCTCGCAACCCACGACGCCTGCTTGACGCCTAACGAGGCCCAACGGCAGTTCATCGAGGCGGTCGACCGGCCGCTCGTGCCACTGCAGGGCCCGCCGGGCACGGGGAAAACAAGCGGCGCAACGGCACCGGCGTTGCTCGCTCGCGCGTCCGCCCGTGCCCGTCGTGACCAGCCGTTTACCGGGCTCGTCATTGCGCCTTCACATGAGGCCGTCGATGCCGTACTTGACGGGGTTGTGGCCTGTCTGGATAACTGGCGGGCAGCCACCGAAACACGGTGTGATCTCGAGGTGGTTCGTGTCACACCCACCCCGGCACCAGACGGACCAACACGAGTTGGTAGCGACGCGACCCACGTCGATGTCACCTATGCCGCCTACCACACGTCTGCTGGCACCGAGACCCTTGAAACGGTCGGGGGGACGATGCTCGCTGAGGGGCCCTCGACGAGCCAACAGCTCATCTTTGCCACGCCGGCGACGCTGTATTCCCTGCTTGGGATCGTCGCCGAGACACAGCCCGCGATCGACGGGACATCCGCCCCCGCCGCAATGCGGTATGAACCGGGGCTGGCTGACGTTGTCTGTGTGGATGAAGCCAGCATGCTCGATCTTCCCCGGCTCTTTCTCGCGACGAGCGCGCTCAGTCCCCATGGACAGACGCTGCTTGTCGGCGATCACCGCCAACTGGCGACGATCACCACCGTCGACTGGGCGAGTACACGCCGCCGGCCACTCTCGGAAACAGGTGCGTACCGCTCTGCACTCGAATACGTCCAACAGCTTGTCGCCAACCCGGATGACCTGCTCACAACACCAGTGGGTCCGGTGACGGATGGCGGCCACCAGACCGTGTTGTCACAGTTCGAGTTCACGGGCGACAGTACGGGGGACACCCAATGACTCGCCGTGTCTCTCCCGGAGCATCTCAGTCACGCGACCGACTCCGGATCGAACAGCTCACCGAGTCGTATCGGTTCGACGGTGAGCTTGCGACGCTGCTCACGCAGTTTCAGTATCAGGCAGACGGAATCGAGTTGACCGCTGCCGAGCCGCGCCCGCTCCCGACCGACCAGCTCCAGCCGGCGACGGCTGGCCTGCAGTCCGTGGTGGAAAGTGGCTCCTCGCTCGTCTTCGTCTGTTATGATGACCGCACGCACACGATGGTCAACCCCATCGAAACCGCCCTTATTGAGGCCATCTCGACGACGGTCCACCCCACTGGGGGGCCGCGTCCAGATGGTGGCGCCGGCGGAACCCTCGGCGAGGGGCCACACGGAGACGGCCCACAAGAAGCATCCAGAGAGACGGAACCCCACTCGCCGAGCCAGCCGGCCACTCAACCGAGCATGGGCGTCGTCACCCCGCATAACGCCCAGCGCGGCGCGCTTGATGCTGTCCTTCCGAACGCCATCACCGCGAATACCGTCGAGAAGTATCAGGGCGGCGAGCGTGACATCATCGCCGTCTCGGCAACGGTCTCGGACCCGCAGTTTGCCCGCACGGAAGAGCGGTTCATCCTCAATCCCCGACGGCTGCTCGTTGCCATCTCACGGTCGCGACTGCTGACCATCGTCGTCTGTAGCACAGCCCTGTTTGAGGTCGCCCCACAAGACAGCGAGCGGCTCGACGATGGCCCGGTCTGGGCACGGCTGTTCACACAGGCCGTCGGCGCCGACGCGGACCCAGCATGGACAGGGAGCCTCGGCGAGTTCGTTGCCGACAGGAGCCATGCCCATGCGGGCGTTCCCGTGCGGGTGTATCCAAGCACCATCGGCACCGACGACTCGGCTGGAGCGACACCCGCCACACTCGGAGGTGTACCCACTGATGACGGTGGGTGAAGCCAATGCGGGATCGACACTCGTGGCGTGTCCAGTCTGTGATGTGGTGGGGCTCCCCGAACGGATTGCTATCCACGCGTGTGTCGCCACGGGCGCAGCGCCGGCCCCTCGCCGAGGGGCCTCGCGTGGTTCCCGTCCCCACCACGCAGTCCCGCCGGCAGATCCCGAGACTGACGATGAGGCCAGCTCTGATGTCGACGAGAATGCCACCACACCCGGGGATGCCAGCCATGAGTGAGCGTGAATCTACACTCGAACGTGAACGTGAATGTGAGAGTGAGCACGTAGTGCCCACCGATCCTGCGGTGATTGCGACCGGGCTTCCGGTCGATGCGGATCCCACCGGCACCCCGTGTGCGCGGTGTGGACGCCAGCTCCGGTCGGGCACGCCGGTGACGGCGCTACTTGCCCGCAAGTCGACGCCAGCCACATGGCAGATTGAGGCTGTGGCCTGCCGCGGGTGTTCACTGACACCGTCAGCTACGCAACCGGCGGTCGCCGTCACGGGCACGCTCACGACGTGTCCGGAGCCACACACCCAGACCCACCAGCTGTGTCTCACCGCCGTCTCCTGCCAGTCGAATTGTCCACAGCCGCTGCCGTCCGCCTCCCGTAAGCAAGACCGATGAACCAGCCACGTACCACTAGAACATCCGACGCAACCGACAGCCAACGTACCGACGCGACCGACGACACCGACACACACCGTGCCAGCCTGCAGTCACCCACGACTGGAGCAACCGACGACCCTGACGCTGACCCACAAGTCGGCGGAGACCCCGCTCCGGCCTCCGCTTACGATCTCGACGGTGACGTCAACACCGACGCCGCCGCGGTCGCCGGCGCCCTCGAGAGCTTCGTCGAGCAGGTCACCGACGCACTCGCCGCGGCCGAGGCCCCCGAAGACACGGTTGCGGCCGTCACAGACAGCGGCGCCGAACTCACAGCACAGGTGACGGCCGCCGTCAATGCGGCCTCCACGGCGGCGCCGGACGGTACTGTCGACCCTGACCGCGTCGCCGCCCTCGAAGACCGAGTCACGGAGCTCGAAACGGCGCTCGCAACCGAGCGACAGACCCGCGCGAAGGAGGCCGCTGAGGACCGCAAGCGGCTCCACGAACTCGAAACTCGCGTCGAACCGAACGGTGAGGTGGGTCTCGCTGAGGCGTCGGCGACTGCCGACACCGAGCCCGAAGCGAGCGTCCCCGCCGAGACGCCACTCGAGGAGATCGTCCGGCTCCCCGACCAGTTGGCTACGGATCAGCTCACGGCCAACCAGCGCCGGGCGCGGTTCCTCACGAAAGGTGTTCGCGAGTACACGCGTCGTGTCCCGGCCGGTCGGTCACTCAAAACCTCCGAGCTGCGACGAGTGCTTGCTGCCAACGAAGAGACGGCAGTCCACTCCGAAACGGTGAGTCGGGTCGTCGGGTTCCTCGATGAACTCGGTCAAGACGCCGTCCGGGTCACCGAGTCGAAGGCCGGCGAACGCGTCGTCGTCTTCACCGACGCGTTCGTCGAGCGCGTGACGACAGCTCACAAGCGGGCGGAGACTCACACCGTTGTGACCGACACGGGGGTGACTGGGTAAGCACACACAACACCCACGGCCGACTCTCACCGAGAGGCCCGCAGCGGACGTCGCCGGAGGCCGCTGCTCGCGTGCTGTGTGAGTGACGACTCCGGGCACCCTCTCGGCGGATCAAGAGTAAAACAGACCGTATGGCCACGAATCGCTGCGTCGGAGTCGTTGATGGCTGGTCACAACGGTGTGATCGAGATGTCGGAAACTCCACGTTCGGGTTGAGCGAGGGATGCCCCGAGGCTACGAGCGGATCATGGTTGTCGATGCGGTGACGGAGCCGAACGACTCGAGTGTGCCGGCGAGACACCACGGGTGGTCAATGTCGGGTTGAGATTCGAAACGATGACCGCCAATCGCGAGCGAGCAAAGGGCTGCACACGACACATGTACGACCCGAGACGAGCGGCGAGGAAGGCGAACCCGTGGGCAGCCGTGTTGGGACGTATCGAGGCACAACGGTCACGCTCCCTGACGCCAGACAGGAAACGCGCGGGAACATCCGGGCAAGTTGTTCCCACGCTGATCGGATGTCGGCGCCCGGGTGGGAATAGTAGACACCGACAGTATCTGATTTGTGGCTCGACATAAATAGCTAACTTTCACTCGTGAGAGAAGGCCGAACTGACTGAGAGCACCCCATCTAGAAATTCCTATAGGAAACTCAATAGCTGCTGTAATATACAACATTTCCAAGATATTTTTGTTGCAGGATTCAGACTGGGCAAAATTGGCATTATTGACATCGACACGCACGGAGGAGCCGATGATCAGCCCTGCCATGTTAGTGAACCCATTGTTGGCGATCCACGACCCACATACTCCACCGACTGACGACGCGAGCGCGCGGTTCAGGATGCACAGGATGCGGGTCACTCGGAGTTCTTTTCTGACGGTCGTTGGCGGGTGAGACGCGTAATAACGACACTTTCAGAACAATGTCAGGTCCTCCGACCGGCGTGACGCACAACGCCGGTGGGAATTTTGTGAACTGCGACGATCGGGCTGGAGAAGGAGATGAGTGGGCTGCAAACTGGGCTTTCGGTGACACTGGTACTGCTGTTTCGAAATAAAAAGGCAAACTGGGGGGTGCCCCACGCCACGATCCTGACGAAACATCCAGATAGCGCTACGATCTGCGCCCCTCGATCCGGGATTCGAGCGGCGAAACATCCGAGTAATAAGAGAATCTGGTTGCGCGAGCGCTCTGATCCACACCTGATTCATACGAAAGTTGATAACTGATTACATCACGTACTCCTCTCATCGAAAATCGCCCGGCAACAGTCGGTTTTACCTCGCCACCCCCACACGACATTTATAATTGCGTGTTGTGTAGCCGCGACCATGGGGAAACGGAGAACAGCGTTGAGGGACGTGATTACGTCTACTCAGTACCGACAGATGCTGAAAACAGCCGCGCAGATCGACGATCGCCACGAGAGCATCGCGATCTTCTTCTACCTCGTCATGATGGGGCGACTCGGTCTGCGAGTTGGCGAGGTGATCCACATGCAGCGATCGTGGTACGACCCCGAACGGTCGGTCATCTCAATTCCACCGCACGAGCCGTGTGACTGTGGGCTCTGCCGCCACTACGCCCGACAGTACGCGAAGAGCCACGGTCTCGAGTTTGAGGACGTCCTCGAGAACTACTGGCAGGTCAAAGATGGCTCCGACCGGGATGTCACAGTTCCAACGGCGCGGGACCGCGCTATCATCGAGCTCTACTTTGACGCCGTTCCGTACACAGAGGTGAGCTACTCCACGATCAATCGGCGGCTAAAAAAGGTCGCCGAGCTGTCCGGCGCCGCCCCCGAGCACACCTACCCGCACATGCTCCGGGCGACGGCGGCGACGCACCTTATTTGGTCGGGAATGCGCCCGCCGGCACTCGACTATCAGTTCGGGTGGGAGGACGAAAAGACGAAGGAGCGCTACGCACAGAAAACTGGCTGGCGCGTGAAAGAGGAGTTCGACCGGATGTGGGACCGCGACGGCTCGTCGACGTTCAAGGTCCACCCAGACCCGCCGACATATGACAATCTCCGGCCGGACAAGCGCGCCGACCGGATCCTCGTCAAGTCGTGGTCGGTTGACACCCCGATCAGCCGGCACCCGCGCACCCGCGACGAGGAACCGCTCATTCATGACATCGAAGAGTACGACGACGCGCCCGCCGCCGTCGACCCCATCTCCCCGGCGGTCCGCCACCGGCTCAACAAGGAGCTTGAGGCGGCGACAGAATCCGACGAAGTGATCTACCCGCTGCCGCCGAGGCGCGCGGCGGCGCTCTGCCTCTGTCTCCTCGCGTTCGCCACCGTCATGGGGACCGCGCTGGCGGCAAGCAACATCTTCTGGATCGACGTCGGCGGGGGCGAGGTGCACGCCACGCCCGGAGCGACGATCGGCCTTGTTCTCGGTTTCGGGGCCATACTCTCGCGTCTCCCCGACCTGTAGGCGAGAAGCTTTTAGCACCATCCGCCACACCCTTGGCGGCATGAAGGTCCAAGTCGTCGAGTACTAGTTAGACCCTCACCACCCGGGGCAGAGACGGAAGAGAGATGAACCGACCACTGACCTTCTCGACCCGGGCGTACGCGTCTCCGACGTCGACCCCGGAGTCACTGGCGGGTGGCAGAAGCTCGAAGGCGTCTCACCGTCGATGCGTGTTCGCTTGTGGATGTTCGCAGGAGTGAGAGTGTCGGCGAGCAGGTCTTCCACAATGGACGTTACACTTCGATCACTGAAACGTGGAGGATGCTGTCGGGGAAGTTGACCACGAGACGCCGTTGCTATCCGGTTCCGATACCGACTGAGACCCACTTCCCACGAAGGGGAATCGCCTCGGGATAAAGCTCCGGGGCATTCTCCTTCCATCTCGTAAAAGCCGCATTCGCAACGGCAACAACCACAGGGATTTATACCTGCACGGGATAAACCAGAGCAATATACCAATGGTATATGAAGACGCCGCGCTGAAGCAGTTAACAACACAGCGGCGGTCCGGCGGCCACCCGACGGGCCGTACAAGAGTGAGTAGGATGTCTAGAGAACATCTTCCCACGGCTCGCCAGCCGAATACGGATTCCTCCACCGGTAGGAGCAGTACGAGGGGCTCGAATGACTGACACGGAGCCCTCCATATTGGATGCCCGGAATGTCACGCTCGCGATCGCTGCAATCGTGTTGCTCGGTGCCATCGCCGGAGTTGTCGCACTAGCGGGTGGTGCGATAGCAGCAGGGGACTTCAACCCCGACAACGAAGTCGATAACGACACCACAACTGCTGACCGAGAGGGTGTATTTGGAGAAACGCAGGAAACAGAGTTGGCATTGAATGCTTCTGAATCAGTCAGTCAAGCTCGATATGGCGGTACGGTCCTTGTTGATGGCGAAGAACCACGTGTCGAATTAGACGTCACAGCACGCCACGACGGTGAGGTGACCGTCTTCGAAGTTGAGGGCGAGCGCGCGATCGTTGAGGAGTGGACGGACTCCAACAACAACGAGCAGGAGCCCAACAGCGAGACGATCGAGTACCAGACGGCCCTCGACACGCAGCAACAGGTTACGCTGAACGTTAGCAGCGACGTGCTTGCTGACCGGCCGCTGGCTGAACTCGACAATCTCGATATTGCTGGGCAAGGAGACGACGCTGAACTGATTCAAAACTCCGCAGGTGACATCTCCGTCGACGTCGAAAACGTTGGAGAGGGTGACGCGGACGGCTCGTTCGATATCGACCTGACGATCGAAGATCAGGAGACCAACGAAGCGGTTGTCACCGAGCAGGAGTCGACCAGCGAACTCTCGTCCGGTGACACGGAGACCGTCACCTTCGAGGACCCGATCAGTGAACTCGAGCAGGGAACGTATGACATCACGGCTGCCGACTCGGATCAG
>LKMJ01004502.1_pt1 | contig 13110 bp, 15 predicted proteins | sample 643391 | NCBI WGS metagenome assembly LKMJ01 (sample SAMN04112250, study PRJNA286221) | soda lake metagenome | biome: soda lake; feature: Kulunda Steppe; material: water; isolation source: sample PL-Br10 brine of Picturesque Lake | place: Russia: Kulunda steppe | collected 2010-07
CGAACTCAGAAGTGAAACCGCTTAGCGCCGATGGTAGTGTGGGGTCTCCCCATGTGAGAGTAGGTCATCGTCAGGCTCCCAATACCAAACCCCCATCGACCGCGTCGGTGGGGGTTTTTTATTTGGTTCAAACTCATGCCCGTTTTAGACTGTTGCAAACAGCCCAAGCCATGCTGAACACAGGAACGCCAAGTGAAGGAAAGCACCCGCCAGTTCTATCTTGCTTCCATGGGCATTTCCATGTGGTACAGCCGTGAGCGGCTGCCGGGTGCAGCGGCCTCACCGGAGATGGATTTCTCCGTGTCCACTCCAGTGCCCCAGCCGGCACCTGAGCCCGCTTCCAGGGCCCCGGCAGCTCCGCGGACCCAGGTCTCAGGGAAGAAAGGGCTTCAGGAGGTACGTCAGGCGCTGGGGCAGGATGCTGGAGATGGCGGGGTCGCTGGAACCGCTGCTGAACCGAAAGAATTGTCTTCCGCCACCAACGAAGCGCCTGTGGAAGCCTCCGCGCAGGATGCCGATCCTGAACAGGCGAATACAATGCACGCGGTTGTCTGCATGGGGAGTGTGGTCAATCTGGTCGCGGAGTATGGTCAGGACATGACGCTGGAGCTGCAGTTGCGGCTTGCCGCTAATCTGCTCCGAGCGCTCGGCGAGTTGCAGCCGGAGCCCCAGGTGCTGAAGTGGCCTGTATTCCGCAACCCCAGAGTGCCGGGCAATGACCGGGAGGGTCTCGAAAAAGTGCTTTCCGGTATCCTGAATGAAACAGGTGAGAGACCCTGGTTGCTCCTTGGCACCGATGGCATTGCGCCAGTCACTGAGCAGCTCGAGGGTTCGATGCATCGGGTTCGGCTCCAGTATCCGGTATCATTGCAGGCGCTGGCCGCGGATCCACAGACAAAAAGGGATCTCTGGCGGCGGCTTCAGACATGGCGACGGGAATGAGTGCTGGAGAATCATCAGCCGGGACATATTCTCAGCGGGTGGGCGCGCAGGATCTGGTTTTCCGCGAGCTGACACATCAGGATCTGCCGGCGATGGAGGCCATCGAGGCCAGTGGTTATCAGTTTCCATGGACGCAGAGGTTGCTCGAAGGCTGTCTCGGCGTTGGGCACGACGCATGGGGCGGCTGGTTTGAGAGTGAGCTGGTGGGCTTTGTGCTGAGCTCAACGGTGCTGGATGAGATTCATCTGCTGAATATCTGCGTTGATGCCCGTTGTCACAATCGTGGTATTGGTCGGCGGCTTCTGCGGCATCTGATCGCCCGGGCGCAACGTCAGCAGGCCGCCTGGATTCTGCTCGAAGTACGTGCCTCCAACGCCGGCGCTCTGGCTCTGTATGAATCGGAGGGCTTCGCGGTCATAGGGGAGCGTCCCGGGTATTATCAGGGGATCGATCAGCGTGAGGATGCATTGGTGATGAAGCTTGCACTGGGCGAGGAACTGCGTTCGTCGCGCTGAGCACGAAACTGTTACAATTCCTGCCACTTCCTCCCAGCCACACCTGGAACAGAGACACAAAAGCGCATGACGGAACTCTCAGACGACGTTGCCAAGCGACGCACCTTCGCCATCATTTCACATCCGGACGCGGGTAAGACCACCGTCACAGAGAAAGTGCTGCTGTTCGGGAATGCCCTTCAGAAGGCTGGCACGGTAAAGGGTAAGAAATCCGGTCAGCACGCGAAATCAGACTGGATGGAAATGGAGCAGGAGCGTGGCATCTCAGTGACAACGTCCGTGATGCAGTTCCCCTATCAGGATTGCCTTGTGAACCTGCTTGATACGCCCGGCCACGCGGATTTCTCGGAGGATACCTATCGTACCCTCACGGCAGTGGATTCCTGTCTCATGGTCATTGATGCCGCCAAGGGCGTAGAGGAGCGGACCATCAAGCTCATGGAAGTCACAAGGCTGCGTGATACCCCTATCCTGACGTTCATGAACAAGCTCGATCGGGATGTGCGTGATCCGGTGGAGCTTATGGATGAGGTTGAGGAGGTGCTCAACATTGCCTGTGCGCCAGTCACCTGGCCGATTGGTATGGGTAAGCAGTTCCACGGCGTATACCACCTGCTGCGCGATGAAGTGGTTCTGTACCAGTCCGGTCAGGGCCATCGAATACAGGACACCCGGGTCATCCAGGGGCTGGATAATCCTGAGCTGGATGAGGCGCTTGGCGCCTACGCCCAGGAGCTGCGTGATGAGATTGAGCTGGTTCAGGGCGCCTCCCATGAATTCGATCAGGAGCTTTTCCTGAAGGGGGCGCTGACGCCGGTATTCTTTGGTACGGCACTGGGTAATTTCGGGGTCGATCATATGCTCGACGGCCTGGTCCAGTGGGCGCCGGCTCCCAGGGGGCGGGATATGACGCAGCGGTATGTGGCTTCGGATGAAGACCGGTTTTCCGGCTTCGTCTTCAAGATCCAGGCGAATATGGACCCCAGACACCGTGACCGTATCGCCTTCCTGCGCATTGTATCGGGGCGTTACCAGCAGGGTATGAAGATCCATCATGTGCGTCAGGGCAAGGACGTACGCATCAGTGATGCGCTGACCTTTATGGCCGGCGACCGCGAACGGGCTGAAGAGGCCATCGCCGGTGACATCATTGGGCTGCACAATCATGGCACCATTCAGCTGGGAGACACGTTCACGTCCGGTGAAAAAGACCGCTTCACGGGCATCCCGAACTTTGCGCCCGAGCTTTTCCGCCGTATCCAGCTGCGCGATCCGATGAAAGCGAAGCAGCTCCAGAAAGGTCTGATCCAACTCTCCGAGGAGGGGGCTGTTCAGGTTTTCCGGCCATTGAAGAACAACGATCTGATTGTTGGCGCTGTGGGTGTTCTGCAGTTTGATGTGGTGGTTGCTCGCCTGAAGAATGAATACAAGGTGGATGCGGTTTACGAGCCCATCAACGTAGCGACGGCCCGCTGGATTACCTGCGATGACCCCAAGGCTCTGGAGCAGTTCCAGCGCAAGAATCAGGACAACCTGGCGTTGGATGGCAGTGACAACCTGACCTATATCGCACCGACCATGGTCAATCTTCAGCTTGCCGAGGAGCGCCATCCGGAGGTCAGCTTCCACAAGACGAAAGAGCGCTGAGGTCATGGGTCGGCGGTTCGTGGACGCGCACTGCCACTTTGATTTCTCGGTCTTTGATGGCAAGCGGGCTGAGGTGCTTGAGCAGTGCCGCGAACAGGGGCTGACGCACCTGGTCATGCCTGGCGTCAGTCCCGGGAACTGGGAGCGTCTGCGCCATCTGTGCGATCACTTTCCATCGCTCTGGTTTGCGCCGGGCATTCATCCCTGGTGGGTCGAACAGGTCCGGGATGAGGCTCTTGAGGAGCTGGAGCGGTTCCTGCAGGAAGGCCACCCGAGACTGGTGGGTATCGGGGAATGCGGTCTGGACAGACTGCACGGTGAGCTTGCCCGGCAGTATCCGTGGTTTGAGGGCCAGATAGCGCTGGCCGAACATTATGGGTTGCCGCTTCTTATCCACTCCGTCCGCACCCATGATGAAGTAGCCCAGTTGCTCAGGCGCCGGGGTTACAGCGGGCGCGCCCTGATTCATGGCTTCAGCGGGTCACTCCAGCAGGCAGAGCGGTTTGTGTCCCGGGGATTCAGGATCGGTGTGGGTGGGGTCATTACCTATGCGCGTGCCAATAAGACCCGCAATGCCATCAGTGCACTGCCGCTTGAGGCTCTGGTTCTGGAGACGGACGCGCCGGATATGCCGCCGCAAGGCATAGCGAAAGGCCAGAACAGCCCGCTCAACCTGAGCATCAATTTCGCTGCTTTGTGCGAGCTCCGCAGTGAGCAGCCGGATGAGATTGCTGCCGCTCTCTGGCGCAGCAGTTGTGAACTTTACTGGCCAGGTATGGAAACAGCGCCAGACCAGGGGTTGGCAGGGTAGAGGGCGTTGAGTATAATGCGCGACCTGGCTTTTCAAGGGAGCGGCGTACCCCAGCCCCGATACGCCGCTCCGTGAAGGTAATCGAATTGATAGGCGCCTTGCGCAGCAGGTTGCGCAAACGCATCAGTAACAGTTTAAGGCGGGATTCATGAAAACTTTGAGTGCGAAACCGGAAAGCGTCAAGCGTGACTGGTTCGTGGTTGACGCCGCGGACAAGACGCTTGGACGGATCTCCACTGAAATCGCCCGTCGTCTGCGGGGCAAGCATAAAGCAGAGTACACGCCTCACGTCGACACCGGTGATTATATTGTCGTGATCAATGCGGAAAAAGTCCGTGTTACCGGCAGAAAATCGACTGAAAAGCGCTACTATCGCCACACCGGGTATCCGGGCGGTCTGCGTTCCATGAACTTTGAGGAAATGATCGATCGCCATCCGGAACGGGTGATTGAGCACTCTGTCAAAGGGATGCTGCCCCGTGGCCCCCTCGGGCGCGCTATGTACAGGAAGCTGAAAGTCTATGCGGGTACCGAACATCCGCACGCAGCGCAGCAGCCCAAAGAACTGGATATTTAACGGAAGGCGATTATGTCAGCTACATACAATTACGGTACCGGTCGTCGCAAAACGTCTGCTGCCCGCGTTTTCATTAAACCCGGTCAGGGCAATATCGAAGTCAACGGACGTTCGCTGGAAGACTTCTTCGGGCGCGATACGCTGCGCATGATCGTGCGGCAGCCGCTGGTTGTTGCCGAGGCGCAGGATCGTTTTGACCTCAAGATCACCGTCAGCGGTGGTGGCTCCAGTGGCCAGGCAGGTGCGGTCCGGCATGGTATTACCCGTGCACTGATGGACTATGACGAGACGTTGCGTCCGGCCCTGCGCCGTGCAGGCTACGTCACCCGTGATGATCGCGCGGTGGAGCGCAAGAAGGTTGGCCTGCGTAAAGCGCGTAAGCGGCCACAGTACTCCAAGCGTTGATTGTACTGGTGCTGTGACAGTATCTCGGGCCCGATCACTGATCGGGCCTTTTTGCGTAGGCCTCACGCTCATGACGTCAGGCTCGCGCTTGTAAGCTAACGGCGTTTTAATTAAGATTTGGCCGTTTTCAGGATACCTGTGCCACGTCGCTCGTTTTTGCGATAATGACGTGTCCACAATCCAAATAAGTTACAGGGCGCGCTTGCCGCAGAGGAGGGCGCGTTATTGCTTAATGGGAGAAAGCCAGTATGAGTAATGGCGACGTGAACCAAAGCCGGCGGCGTTTCCTGGTCGGCGCAACGTCCGTGGTCGGCGGCGTTGGTGTGATCGGCGCAGCGGTTCCGTTTGTGGCTTCCTGGCGCCCGAGCGCCAAGGCGGAAGCTGCCGGAGCCCCGCGGAGTGTCAACATCAGCAAGATGGAAGAGGGGCAGCGTGTGACCGTTGAATGGCGCGGTCAGCCCGTCTGGGTCGTGCGGCGTACCGAGGAGATGCTCAACGATCTCGAAGGGCTCCGTGATCGCCTTTCGGATCCGGACTCCAAGGACTCCGATCAGCCCGACTACATCAGTGGTGACTACCGTTCCGTTGAACCGGAATTCATGGTGCTTGTTGGCATCTGCACCCATCTGGGGTGTTCGCCGTCCTATCGCCCCGAAGTGGGAGCGCCGGATCTGGGCGATGACTGGAAAGGCGGCTTCTTCTGTGCCTGCCACGGCTCGCGCTTCGATCTCTCCGGACGTGTTTTCCGCAATGTCCCCGCCCCTACCAACCTGGTTGTTCCCCCTCACCGTTACGAGGATGACGGGGAGACCCTCGTAATCGGCGAAGATCCGGAGGATGTGGCATGAGTTTATTGAAATGGGTTGATGACCGTCTCCCGGTCGTTGCTGCCTTTGAGCGGCACATGTCCAAGTATTACGCGCCCAAGAACCTGAACATCTGGTATGCGTTCGGTGTTCTGGCGATTCTGACCCTGGTTAACCAGCTGGTGACCGGCATCTGGCTCACCATGAAGTACAACCCTTCAGCTGACGGGGCTTTCGCTTCAGTCGAGTACATCATGAGGGATGTCGATTACGGCTGGATTCTGCGTTACATGCACTCCACCGGTGCTTCGCTGTTCTTTGTGGTTATCTACCTGCACATGTTCCGCGCCCTCCTTTACGGGTCCTATCAGAAGCCACGTGAGTTGGTCTGGGTGATCGGCATGGCCATGTTTGTCGTCCTGATGGCGGAAGCCTTCATGGGTTACATGCTGCCCTGGGGGCAGATGTCCTACTGGGGTGCTCAGGTGATCATCAACCTGTTCAGTGCCATTCCAGGTATTGGTGAAGACCTTGCGCTCTGGATCCGCGGTGATTACCTGGTTTCAGGAGTTACCCTGAACCGATTCTTTGCGCTTCACGTGGTTGCGCTGCCAATTGTGCTGCTGGGTCTGGTTGTGCTGCACATTCTGGCGCTGCATGAGGTGGGATCCAACAACCCGGACGGCGTTGATATCAAAAAGCACAAGGATGAGAACGGCAATCCGAAAGACGGTATCCCCTTCCACCCTTATTACACCGTCCATGACCTGGTTCCGATTGCTGTTTTCCTGGCGGTTTTCGCATCGATTGTGTTCTTCTTCCCGACGGTTGACGGGCACTTCCTGGAGCGACCGAACTTCCAGCCGGCGGATCCGCTCATGACGCCTGACCACATTGCGCCTGTCTGGTACTTCACGCCTTTCTACGCAATGCTTCGGGCGGTGACCTTTGACCTCTTCGGTCTGCCTGCCGAGTTCCTTGGGGTGCTCGTGATGGGTGCGGCGATCGCCATACTCTTTGTTGTTCCATGGCTGGATCGCAGCCCGGTGCGGTCAATGCGGTATAAGGGGTGGATCAGTCGGATCGCTCTGGCGTTGTTGGCAGTAAGCTTTGTGACGCTTGGCTATCTGGGGGCAGTGCCGTCGACTACGACTCGCACCATCATTGCCCAGATCGGGACCGTGCTGTATTTCGCTTTCTTCATCCTCATGCCGTTCTACACCAGGATGGAGTCCACGAAACCGGTACCAGAGAGGGTGACAGGCAAATGAATAAAGTACTGACGACGCTGTTATTGATGCTGGTCCCGACGCTCGCTCTGGCGGCCGATCTGGACCGGATGAAGCCGGACATGGGTGACCGCGCGTCGCTGCAGCGCGGCGCGGCCCTGTTCACCAACAACTGCATGGGCTGCCATTCCGCCGAATACCATCGCTACATGCATGTGGCGGAGGACCTGGGGATACCGGATGAGCTCTATGAGGAGAACCTGATCTTTACCGGTGTCCGCATCGGTGAGCTCATGAAAAATGCCATGCCCGGGGATGATGCTGAGGAATGGTTTGGCGTGGCACCGCCCGATCTGACTCTGGCAGCGCGCGTTCATAGCCCGGACTGGATCTACTCCTTTCTGCGTGGCTTCTATGTTGACGAGATGCGGCCACTGGGCGTGAACAACGTTGTCTTTGACAACGTTGGCATGCCCCACGCCATGGTCAATCAGGGCGGGCTGTGCGCCGAGGAGCCCAACATAGGTGGCCGTGGTTCGGTTGATCCCATGAGCGGTGAGGTTGTGGGTGGTACTGTCTGTGAGGACTATGCCATTGAGGGCAACATGAGCCCGGATGAATTTGACCGGGCCATGTACGATCTGACCAACTTCATGGTCTATCTGGGCGAGCCGGCCCTGATGGATCGTAAACGGATCGGTACCTATGTTCTGATCTTCATCGGTGTCTTCTTTATCTTCGCGTATCTTCTGAATCGCGAGTACTGGAAAGACATCCACTGATCGGATCAGGTATAATCCCCTCCCTTGGAATCCAGCGGGTGCCTGACGGCACTCTGCTGGATTTCTGCGCTGAACCCCTTCTGGTTTACCGGCCTTCTGCGGAGTAATTCTATGGGTGTCGTGACCAAACGGTCATCAATGACGTTCTTTTCAGATCCCACCAGCCATTACAGCCATCGCGTGCGTATTGTGCTGGCGGAGAAAGGCGTTACCGTGGACGTCGTCAATGTGGATCCAGCCGATCCGCCAGGCGAGCTGTCGGACCTCAATCCCTATAACGCGCTACCCACACTTGTGGATCGTGATCTGGTGCTCTATGAGCCGAATATCATGATGGAGTACCTGGATGAGCGCTTTCCGCACCCGCCATTGCTCCCGGTTTACCCGGTCGCTCGGGCCCACAGTCGTCTCATGATGTGGCGCATTGGGCGTGACTGGTGTGGCCTGGTGGATCAGATCATGGCGAAACCCAATACCAAGGCGGCCGATGCAGCGCGCAAGGAACTGCGTGAGAGTCTGATTGCGACATCACCGTTGTTTGATGAGTCACCCTATTTCCTCAGCGAGGAGTTTACTGTCGTCGACTGCTGCATGGCACCGATTCTCTGGCGACTGGAAAAGATGGGGATTGAGCTGCCTGAAAAGCAGGGGCGTGCTCTGCATCGGTATATGGAGCGACTGTTTGAGCGTAAGAGTTTCCTCGCGAGCCTTTCAGAAAGCGAAGAGGAAATGCGAGACTGAGCGCCGTAAAACATCCGACTCGCAGACCCTTGAAGCGCGAAAGGAAATCTATGGAAAGCACGACCATGACATCAAGCCGCCCCTATCTGATACGCGGTCTCAACGAGTGGATCCTGGACAATGGAGGAACGCCCCATGTGGTGGTCGATGCCAGCATACAGGGTGTACAGGTGCCGATGGACTACGTGGCCAACGGGCAGATTGTGCTCAATATCAGCCCCTCTGCTGTGAAAGGGCTGCTGGTCGGTAATGAGGCTCTGGAATTCAATGCCCGTTTTGGCGGTGTGCCGGTCAATGTCTATGTGCCGATCATGGCGGTATTGGCCATTTATGCCAAGGAAAACGGTCAGGGTATGGTCTTTGGGCGTGAGCCGGGGAGTCCCGATCCGGATGGACCGGGCGAAGAGCCTGTTCCTGACAGCGACGAGACGGATTCCGGTGATGACAGCCAGGCTGAGCGTCGCAAGCCGAACCTGAAGGTCGTCAAATAAGGCGACGGCAGGAGCGGCGTCTCACGCCGTTTCCTGTCCCCCTCCGAAAAGCATCCCCTCAATCAGTGCAATAAGTGCATTGAGCGCCACAATCATGATCTCGGCAGCTTCGCCGGAACTGACATCCGACAGTGCCAGTTTGATGTCGTCGGCATGCAGCAGTGAGTGAATGTCGGTTTCCTGTTTTCCGGTAACGGCGATCACCCGCATCTGCCTGTCATGGGCGGCTTGCAGGGCCTGCACCATAGTGGATTTGCTGCCATCGTCAGTGATCAGAAGAAGTGTGTCGCCTTCCCGGCCCAGCGCCTGAATCTGTCGCGAGAAGACTTCCTGGAGCTGCTGGTTCATGCAGATGGATGAGAAGGTGGTGCCATCGCCGCTGATGTTGATTGCTGGCAGCGCCGGACGGTCCACTTCATAATGGCTCAGCAGGGAACTGCAGAAAAACTGGGCCAGTGCATTGGCTTTGCCGTTACCGCAGACGAGAACCTGCCCCTCTGAGAGAAAGGAATTCACAATGGTCTCTGCCGCAGCAGGCAAAGCTGAGGAAAAGGACGGCGCGGCTTCAGCGATGCGCTCCATGTGGTTGCCGATGTGATTGTTGATCAGGTTTTCTTCAGAAGTCATGGCGTGTCGTTGAATGCGTTGGTGATCCAATCAAAATCATAGCCGTTTTCCTGGCAATGGGTGACGCCGATTACATCGAAACGGCAGGGGAAATCATGAAGTCCATAGCGGTGCAGATAGAAACGGGCGGCTGCAATCAGGCGGCGTTGTTTGCGGAAGTTGACCGACTCAACGCCGTCGACCAGGGCGCCGGGGCGCCTGGAGCGGACTTCGACAAACACCAGGGAGTCCTGGTCCCGTCCAATCAGATCAATTTCCCCTGTCCGGCAGTGAAAGTTCCTTTCCAGTACCTTCATGCCCTGGCTGATGAGGTATTGGGCGGCCGCTTCCTCGCTCTGATCCCCGCGCGTTCTGGTCTGCATGGACTGTCCTCCCTGACCATAGGTAACTGTTATTGGGTCTCCATCACGCCTGGCAGTGATGGTGTTGCATCACGGGGCGCATCTTCGGGGGGCGTCATTATCACCGGAACACCGGATTCAAATCGCGCCCAGAGTTGTTCTCGCTCCAGGGCTCCCTGTTCATCCATGGTGAGTCGTCCCGTGTGCCCGCTTATCCAGGCATCACTGACTTCCTCCAGTAATGGCAGCCGGCTGGCCAGCTGGTAGCTGTCCACGCCCAGTGCAAAAAGCCGGTCATAGCGCTCTGCCAGAGCGGGGAACAGCTGCCGCAGTACCGGGCGCAGTGTCTCGTTGGGTTCCAGGACCCAGGGCAGGTCGGTAAACCGCGTGCCGTCCAGGTCGCTGTCCCGTGAGGGGTCTGGTGTAGAGGCATAGAGAAGTGAGGTGCCATAGACGGGCAGTCTGCCGCCGTAGTAGAACGCGAACAGAGGCTTGAACTGACGTGCCTGCGCGGGTGAGGCGAGCATGACGATGGCGTCCACATCCTGTCGCCGGCGTGGCTCATACTGCATGCTGGTTCCGGTCAGGCGCATCAGTGCGTTGGCACGGCGACGACTTTCGTTGATGGCAAACCCGTCGGCCACCACCTGGTTGAGGTTCTCGCCCCTGTCAAAGCGGGCTGCCCGGACCATGCGGCCGCCCTGGTCCTCATGGGCCTGCTCAAAGGCGGAGATCATACGATTCCCCCAGGAGCCGGAAGGCGCAAAAACCAGAGCGTTGCGGTGCCCCTCCGCTTCCAGGCGGTTGGCGACCTGGCGGACCTCGTCCTCGCCAGCAAGCCCGAACTGATAAAGTTGCTCCGGGGCTTTTTCCCGCCTGTCGAGGTAATTCAGCGCCAGTACCGGAATGGGGAGAGCGGGCTGATCTGTCAGGCGCGAGAGTTCGTCCCTGTCGAGCGGTCCGATGACGAGATCGGGATTGGTCTCAAGCAGTTCCGCGTACACCTGTCTGAACTGATCCTGGCCGGTGTCGTGTATTGTCAGTTCGATCGGGTGGTTGCCATTGGTGTCTTGATAGAAGGCGGCCATAAAACCTTCCCTTACGGCTCGACCGGGGCCAGCCAGCGGGCCACTCAGCGGCAGCGCCAGAGCCAGGTGTTCAGGGCGCTGATCGGGCAGACTGGCAAGCAGCTCCAGCTCACGTGGTGGGGTAACGGTGGCTGGATGATCGGGCCAGTTCTGTTGCCAGCGGCGGATGGTCCCGGATTGAGCCTCGAGCGTGTCCCGCTCTGTCTCGCGCATGGATAGCGCCAGTTCAAGCCAGCCCTGCTCATCAGAAACTGTGGCCTGGAGTGAGGCTTCCTCCAGCTCGTCATGGGCGCTTTCCCGCAGAAGCTGCCAGGTTCGGTTTATGGCGTCCTTCTGTTGCTCGTCATCCAGCAGTGAATGATTGCTGATCAGCACCTGAGCCCCTTTCAGTGGGGCGTTGAGGTTGCGATGAAGCTCGGCCTGATCCAGGGCTGTGCGCGACTGGTCCTCTGTTTCGACCCGCTGGGCCAGATCCCGTTCCAGCCGACCCGCCACCGAGGCACCAAGCTCAATGTCGTCCGTGGCGGCACTGATACGCACGATCAGACCGAGGTAGCGGTCCTGTTGTGATTCGCTCAGCTGTTCAGGCTCAATTTCCCGGATGATCCGCAGGGCCGTCGCGGGATCATCCTTGCGTGCAAGCCGCTCTGCGGCCTCCAGTTCCCAGCTCAGGCGCTGCGCGGCATCATCCGTTTCGGATGCGGCCTGCAGAAGTCCCTGAACGGTCTGTGGCTGGGCCGGTGCTGCGGTTTCCTCCGGGGCAGTGGCGCAGCCCTGTATCAGCGCAATGGCGAGAAACGGCGTCAGAAAGGCTCGGTACGTCTTCATGGGCGTCCGTCAGGTTGTGGAGTTGGGCCAACAGGGGCATTATGCTCTGCCCGAATTCTAACAGGTTAAGGCGTGGCGAACATGGCAGCAGTGTCAGAATCAGGGTCGCTTTCGGTGGTGGCGACCCCAATCGGAAATCTGGAGGATATGAGCCCCCGCGCTGCGCGGTGCCTGGCAGAGGTCGATCTGATTCTGGCCGAGGATACCCGCCACAGTGCCCGTCTGCTGGATCATCTGGGTGTCAGTAATCGTGTCCAGGCGCTGCATGAGCACAACGAAAAGCAACAGTTGGAGCGGGTGCTGGCCCTGTTGCAGCAGGGCCAGCATATTGCCCTGATCTGTGACGCGGGAACACCCCTGATTTCGGATCCCGGATTCCAGCTCGTGCGCGCTGCGCGTGAGGCGGGCGTTGCAGTAACCTCCATACCTGGCCCCTGTGCTGCCGTGGTGGCGCTGAGTCTGGCGGGGCTGCCCACCGACCGCTTTGTTTTTGAAGGGTTTCCGCCAGCAAAGCGTCAGGCCAGGCTGAACTACCTGGAGTCGCTGGCGGCAGAGGCGCGCACGCTGGTGTTCTATGAATCGCCCCATCGGATCATCGAGTCATTGCGGGCCATGGCCAGTGTATTCGGCGGGGAGCGCCGGGCTGTCGTTGCCCGTGAGCTGACCAAGGCCTTCGAGAGTGTCTACGATGACACGCTTGGCGTACTGCCGGAGACGCTGTCTGAGGACAGCAATGCCCGCAAAGGGGAGTTTGTGGTGGTGGTTGAGGGCGCGCCGGATGTCGGCGACGCGGAGCATGCCACGGTAGTGGTTTCTGAGCTCCTTGCCCGTCTGGTGGAGGAGATGCCTACCAAAAAAGCCGCCAGGCTGGTGGCTGATCTGACCGGGCACAGCCGGAATGCGCTCTATCAGCAGGCGCTGGCCATGCGCTCTGAATAGGGTCTGAATAGTGGGGGCGCCCTTGTAAACCGCGCTTTGTGCCTATAACCTAGCCTTGAGTTCGCCATGCAGTCGCTGCCCGGTTTTCGGATCGGGTGGAGGAAAGTCCGGGCTCCACAGGGCAGAGTGCCAGGTAACGCCTGGGCGGCGCGAGCCGACGGAAAGTGCAGCAGAAAGGAAACCGCCTAAGCGGCCTTCGGGTCGCCGGTAAGGGTGAAAAGGTGCGGTAAGAGCGCACCGCGTGCCTGGCAACAGCGCACGGCGATGGTAAACCCCACTCGGAGCAAGGCCAAATAGGAGTCCAATGGTGTGGCCCGCACTGGACTCGGGTAGGCTGCTCG
>LKMJ01004504.1_pt1 | contig 13110 bp, 10 predicted proteins | sample 643391 | NCBI WGS metagenome assembly LKMJ01 (sample SAMN04112250, study PRJNA286221) | soda lake metagenome | biome: soda lake; feature: Kulunda Steppe; material: water; isolation source: sample PL-Br10 brine of Picturesque Lake | place: Russia: Kulunda steppe | collected 2010-07
CGGAGTAGCGAACTATCATCGGTGCGGATCACGGAATCTGTCGATTCCGTTGATCCGCGACTCCCCAGCGACACAGTAGTTCCGTATTGACGAACGATCTATGAGACTGCTACGAAATCTTCTCGGTATGGAACTGCTATCCAACTACCTGAAGAGTTAATAAGCCGCGGATTATCAGCGGTTGCTATTACTAAGGGGGCGGATGGTGCAGAGATGCTGACAACCGCTGACTCTCCTTGGGGAGAGTTTCATGCTGAACATCCCGGATTTGAAGTTGATACAGATGATTCGACTGGTGCTGGCGACGCTTTTACTGCTGCTTTTATACATTTCTCCGAGACGATGATACAACAACCAGCGAAGTACTTCCAATAGCGAACGCCAGTGGCGCCATCACGACAACACAGGCAGGAGCTATCGCTGCGATCCCTGATAGAGAAGCAATCACTGGTTGGCTCCAAACGCGTGATTGTTAAAAACGTCTGTAAGCTGCGCACCTCGATCAGTCAACACGAGGCAGACATCGCTGTTTCACTGAATTAGGCAAGAGTCTCAAATACTAACGTTATCACTGCAACCACCATAATCACGCGGCAAAATAATGAACTCGGAGGGGGGGAAACTCGTTGAGCAGATAATCAACTAGATAGCGCGATTTTTTGGTACTATCGATTTAGAGCTTTCTTACCAATCCATCTGAGAGGTGATTCCAACAGATTAACATCCTGAACTTCTTCAATATATCTTTTCTCTTTTTCCACTTCCTTATTTAACAATTCTTCACTGAACTTGTAGCCTTCCCATTCGTCGAATGACCTTTCAAATCCTTTGATAATTGGATCTGGGATATCAGAGTTTGGTTTTGGGAAAAATTGAGATTTTAACCAATCATTATTCCAACAACTGACGCGTTTCCTATCCTCTTCTTTTTCAGTCATGAAGTTACCCATATATGTATCATCGCGTAGTGGTTCTAATGGCCTCTTTTTATTATCTTTAAAATAAACAGGATTATAATCTATATAAAAATCGTTCATTGTTACCTTATAATAAAACCCTAAGATTGAACCATAAACTGGCGACTCCAATCGTGTTTTTATAAACTCTTTTCTATCTTTTATTTTATTATTCCCGTGCCAGACACTGTACCATTTTTCATCATATTCCGATAAATATTGAATGAGGAAAGGATATTTTTGGAGATAAGCGTCAATGAACATCCGAACATGAATCATACGGAAATTCCAGAGAACATCATATCTCGCATCATAATTTACCAGTTTGTACAAATCATCTCGATTCCCGAAAAAGCAATAGTCGGAATATCTAAACGCTTCATGCGTTTCAAAAAAGGAGAGCCAAATACGATGATTAAAAATACCACTACCAGCAGAGGTATGTAACTTATTTATATCACGATCAAATAATCTTTTTAGAAATTTGGTCTCAATATATACTTCAGGACGGGTTCTTAGGACATAATAGTCTGATGGGATCGCTTCCAAACCAATATCCAGAGCTTTCATCTGATGCCAAACATTGTGAAAACCTCCGATTGGAGACTCCTCAGCTTCGATTATTTTTACATCGTTTTTTAATAAAAAAGACCGCAACTGGCTTTTTCCGTCCCATACGTTGTTCCAAGTCACAAATATAATATCATTTATATATCCTTGATCGGCCAACGAAGACATTTGCTCTATCGACTGTTTAAATCGATCTTCCATCCGAGGTAAACCGGTAAAAAGAACAGCTACCTGCATGCAAGTAGAATAAATATAGTTCTAAATAAATATACTGATGACGGTCATCCCGACCAGCCGTAACTTCCAGTGGCGAGGTGTTTGTTGTTTACTGCTGATTGACAGAGACTGATCAAGATTTTCTTACCCGAACTTGAAGAGTGCTACGAACAACTCTGTTGCGTGCGCTTCGGGTGACGATTACCTGCGTGCATTGTCGAGAGAGCAATTCATTAATTAAAAAGGAAAACAAGGAAATCATTCAACAGTATCGCTGCAGGGATTGAGAGAGGTATTTCAACGATCCAAGGAACTAATTAATAATATCCTGCAAGTCTGGGTGATCTCTCAGCTCGTTCTGTTCTTTGGAGAGACCATTATGGTAGACCTCGTCTCGGAATTCTTGCCATTGATTGTGTCTACAAATCACGTGAGCTGGGATTTCTAAACCCAACACCCGTGCTATTGCGAATCGATGGTGTCCGTCTGTTAAATAAATCCTTCCGTTTCTATCTATACAGACTAACACTTCTAAAGTGTCTCTCACAGGGTAGGAACTCCCACCAGGGTTTCTTCTTGTTCCTTGATGGTTTTCCACATACCCCTCGTTTTTAATCTCTTCATAAAGACGTTCATATTCTTTAAATCGCTCTTGGCAATAGTGCTCCAGACTGTCGAAACCGCGCGATTGATATTTACTCTCAGACTCTAACCTTTCCCGTAACCAGTGGTAATATTGAGTTTCTTTCCAATTTTTACCTTCCACAAATTTTTCTCGGATTCCGGCTATAATTGGCCTTTCATCTACTCTCATGCGGTACCTTGTTTTATCCCATTCTCCCCCCACGATACGACCTATTCCTCTATGTTCGGGAGGAGCAATTAACCAATCGTCTTTGTCGTCTTTGCTAAGTCTGTATTCTATCTCACTTGGTCGTATATTAATGGTTTTGTATGGGTTCGGGGGAGCATCGTAACGAATACGATTTTGCAAGTGATTTGTCCAAGTATAAAACTTGAACTGACGATAGCACCCAGGATCTAAAAGGTTCAAAATGAATTTTATAAAAGCCTTGGACAGTGTCACCGGTCCTTCTCTTCGGAGTATGTCGAAAGATTTTATAAGGTAATGAATAATCCCAAAATTAAATATACTCATTTTATTTGAGGTATTGAAGACTGCGACGTAAGGTTTCAACAAGGCCCCGACGTTGGTAGCTAGAATAGAACAATTTCAGCAATTTGGGGGCACGGTAGCCATTAGACACCCATTTTGACAATAACCTTGTAATCCAATTTAAATTCGGATTTGTTGGACAGTAAATATTCCCCTTTGTCGGGTGATAAAATAAACGAGGATTCTTTGTTGTATTTATACGAGACGCAAGATCACTTGCTTCGGTTTCATTTTCAGCCCCTTTATGTATGATTTTTACTTCACCAGTCACTTGCATTGGCCATGTTCCTAAACAATTGTAGAGATCTGAAAGAACAAGATGGTTAATATCTGTCCGATAAACAGCTAAACGGAACGAAGACTGATCAGTTTTTAATGTTTGACGATTGTTTCTATGTATACTCTCCCACAAATTAAAAAGTTTCACACATTCCTCTTTTTTGTAGCACAAAACTCCGGTCTGAAATATTGGTACGGCCTCGGGAATATCATCAAAATGAGAATCTCTGTACATTCTTCCACCCCACTCATTCGGATCTATAGTTGTAGCAACGTCGACCTCCTGAAGTATGGCAAATAATTCAGGAACAGAAGTGGTTAAATAAGCGTCGGTATCAATAAATACTGTTTTTTTGTACGGGGTTTTTTTGATGTTTCTCGGCTTGTCAAAAAAAGAGTAAGTCGGATTTTCGTCTATAATGACTTTATCAAATAGTTCTGAATCCAAATGCTGATCGCTCACTAATGCAATTGGTTTATTTGAGTGATTTCTTATACTCTTTGCAGTTGATTTCGCCTCTTTAATATAACTCTCTCCAGTTGCTATAAGGAGAAATCCTTCGTTTTTCATAAGAAAATATATATATAGCCATTATTTTATGCTTAACGGTTTGGGTATATTTATACAAAGGTACATTATGTAAAAAATGTCACAAATTAATGTTCCTTATGGGTCGAATTTCCTTCCTGTTAAGAGTTAGCGATTGCAACGGTAACGCGGAAACATACTGCGCCCTGCGCCGGGTAGTGCTACGGCAGATGTGTCAAATTTATTAAAAATCTTATAGATATCCAAATGCATGTACCGATTATGATAATGCTAACGGGTGAAACGCAGGATGTCAACCTGAACAGCCCTATAGTAGTCGTTAGAACTATTTTTTCAGAGGTTGTTGTAGTTTTTGGTGGATCATCTCAACGAAATCACTGTTGAAGAGCTGCAAGATGCTCTTAACAAAGTAGAGGAGAAAAAGCCGACACAGCGGCTGTTGGCGCTGATCGCGTACAAGAACGGCGTCACGCAGACCGAGCTAGCCGAGTGGTACGACGTTCAGCGGCGGACAATCTACAGTTGGCTCAAGCGACTCGACACCAACGAGTCGCTTGAGCAGGCCGTATCTGATGATAACCGGTCTGGAAGGAAGAGGAAACTCTCACAATCACAGCAAAAAGAATTCGAAGAGACTGTTCACGATCCACCTGAAGAAGTCGGCATCGACGCGCCGGCGTGGACGCCGGCGCTCGTCCAGGAGTATCTCGAAGAGACGTACGGCGTCGAGTACTCAATCCCGAGTTGCCGGCGGTTGCTGAAAGAAGCGGGATTGAGTTATCAGATACCGCGCCGTTCAGCCGCCGAAGCTGACGAAGACGATCAAGAGGAGTTTTACGACGAGCTCAAAAAAAAGCGGCAGGAGCTGGACGCTACAGTAGTCTGTATCGATTAAACCAAGAAATCTGTGCACGTCGAGCCGCGTGCCGCGTGGTTTCCGCGCGGCACGCGTCCCTCTGTTGAACTCTCTGGCCAGCGTGACTGGACGTGTCTGCTGGGCACGATCACCGAGAACGGTGATCGCTTTTTCTCCCGGTTCACCGAGTACGTCACTGCCGAACACGCAAAACATTTCATTTTAGCATTATGCAAAGAATTCAAAGATAATTTGATCGTCGTGCTTGATGGAGCGCCGTATTTCCAGGCGTCAGCCGTCACGGATCTGGCGGCCCGCGACGACCTCGCCTTTGTGACATTACCGTCGTATTCGCCGGAGCTGAATCCTGTAAAAGAATGCCAGAGACAGCTGCAAGCGTTTCTTAGCACCGCTTCTTTGACTCGCTTGACGAACTGACGAGAGCGATTGACACGGCTCTTGACCAACTCTCTATTCCAGAAGTGAGCAATTATTTCTAATCGTTACTATTGTCCATCTGGTGGACAGAACTCAAATTAGGATGAGAGACATCACTAACGGCGAATCCTGATCACTCAATCTAACTATTTATATGATTTCTTGTGGTAAATAGATGTGATTAATATGTGTTGAGTCATATATCGAGGTATGACTCATCGTATTTTGGTCACAGGTGGGGCCGGTTTCCTTGGGAGCCACCTGTGTGAGAGGTTACTGTCCGATGGACACGAAGTGATCTGCCTCGACAATTTCGGTAGTGGCCAGCGAAAAAATATCGAGCAACTCGAAGACCACCCCTCGTTCACTGTTAATGACCGCGACGTGCGGATGCCGGGATCGCTCCCGTCTGTAGATCGAATCTACCATCTTGCGTCGCGGGCCTCACCAGCGGACTTCACCGACTTCCCTGTCAATATTGCGTTAGCGAATACGCAGGGAACGCGCCGACTCTTGGATCACGCCCGGGCATGCGACGCGCGGATGGTGTTCGCCAGCACGAGTGAAGTCTACGGCGATCCCGAAGTACATCCGCAGCCAGAGACCTACTCCGGGAACGTGAACATACGGGGGGTGCGAGGTTGCTATGACGAATCCAAACGCTTCGGAGAGACACTCACCGTTGCATACCAGCGGAAACACAATATCGATGTTCGCACAGTCCGTATATTCAACACGTACGGCCCGCGAATGCGACCTGACGACGGGCGGGTCGTTCCGACGTTCATCACGCAAGCGCTGCGCGGCGAGGATCTAACAATCTACGGAGACGGCGAACAGACCCGCAGCTTCTGCTACGTAGACGATCTAATTACCGGACTCGTTTCTCTGATGCGTGTGGAGAATCCTGAGCACGATGTGTATAATATTGGGAAAGAAAACGAACGAACGATTAAACAACTCGCACACGAAGTGCTGGATATTGTCGAGACGACCTCTGACATCACTTATGAACCGCTTCCCGAAGATGACCCGAGCCAACGCAGGCCCGATATTACACGAGCGAAGACAGAGTTGAATTGGGAGCCTGAGGTTCCACTTCACAAAGGGCTCAAACAGACAATTAATTATTTTGAACACAGAACGTCTTGTTCGAATACGATCCACAGTGATGATTGACCGAACGGCAACTCTTGCTAGTCAAGCGAAAAAACACTATTCAGATCATGGATTCCAGTCACTCGTAAGGAGTGGCGGTAAAAAAGTCGTAAGGTATCTCGTTCGACGGCGCGCGCTCTCTCGGGAAAATATTAAAAAGATCGCTACGAAACGTAATAAAATTTGGTATATGGATCAGGAAGATCCTTTTTGCATTCCACCTCTGGAAGATGATACACTAAATGAGGCTTTTGAAGATTATCAAAAGAAGCACACACCTGAACAACCATTCATTTGTGAAATAGAGAATTGTCACATATTGGGTTCCGGTGCAGTAGGGCTGACTAATGATGGAAGATTAATAGATGAGACACTTTCAGGAAACTTTCCTGGACGAAAAAGTTTGGGTAGAGAAAAACACAACTTCTATCTACGGGGCCTTGGGATGAAAAGGGCTCAATCTACTTTCTCTTCTGATAAAGCGTTCTTTCCGCTTATTTCTGAATATCATAGCTACTATCACTGGATGGTTGAGTATCTTCCCAAATTAAAATTGTTAGAATATTATAATGAAGAAACGGGGGAAGACCCAACTATATTAATTGAGTCTAACCCCCGAGATTTTGTTCAAGAGACATTATCAGCTGTTGGATACGGTTCTGGCCAATATAAAGAGTGGCACGGAACAGAACTCCAAGTTGAGAATCTTGTCGTCCCAATGCACCGATGTCATCGATTCAATTATCAAAATCCGAGAATGTCAGACTATAACCCGTCCCATGCAGACTTACTTTGGCTAAGAGACCGGATGAAATTAAACAGAGATTTTGATCGTGTAGATAATGAAATCATCTACATCTCACGTCAAGAGGTTCCTGAAGAACGGGGACGCCAAGTTGTAAATTATAAGCCTCTAATCAATGTAGTTCAGGAATTTGGTGGCGAAGCATATATTCTCGAAGAAATGGATTTCGAACACCAGTTGGAAATATTTGCAGGAGCTGATATTATCGTAGGCCCTCATGGAGCTGGTTTGCTCAATATGATCTTTGCTGAGGATCCTACCATTGTTGAACTATTTCCAGAGTCAGTTTTGAAACCGCACTTCTATTTCATATCAGAAATCATGGGATTCGAATATAAACCAATCGTGACTGAATCTCAAGGCAACAACTTAGTCGTCGATGAAACCCGATTTAAAAACCATATGAAATCAATCATACAAGACAAACAATAGTCAAACTCAGGTGTCATTAGCTAAATATCCTGAGAACTCAAACGAATCTGATCGACTGCCTTCTCTACAGTTTCTGTATTTTTAATTGTCACCACAGACGTTTCGTTTGCTAAATGATCAGCGATTCTTGAACAAAGTTCTCGTGACTTCTTTTGAACCGTTTTTCGATCGGCTGTTTGCCAATCTTTCGCTACGGTTAGTCTCCCTCGTTCTTGTTGTCGTTCCAGACACAGATCAACCGGTGCATCGACGTGAACTACCAGTTCAGGTGTCGGAACGCTGTTAAAGTACTTCTCTAATGAAAACGACCCAACTGGCTCTCGCAAAAGAATCGCAAATGACCGTTGAGCAAAACTCTTGTCAAGACAAAGGGTTTCGCTTTCAGATTTTGTTGAAATGCCTAATTGGTACCGTTCCGCGGAACTTCTACATAAAGAAAACACCTTTTCAGGCTCGTATGAAACCGAATCCATAGCAATTGACAAAGTACGCATAAAATCGGGGTGATTGTATATAAAATCCTCTAATGCGCTATGCGCAAAACGGCATTCGATAAATGCGTCCTCGAAAAATTCCTGTATTCCTGATGGCGTTATCCGGTAAGCAAACCGATATTTCAGACCTGCCTTTTCTAAAAATGCACGTCGCACAGCATCGTTTTCAACACCGCCATAGAAAGCATCAGATAATATTAATTCTGAGAAGATCGTTGATTTGCCAGCACCAGGTGGGCCGAGAAACTCGATATGAGTCATAAGCAATACGATGTTCTATCCACCAGTATCAAGTATATTATGATATGGTGATAACGAGAGCGATTGGGTAGCCTCAAGAGCAACCTCAGTTGTCTGTAGATCATTTTCCAAGCGTTTTTTATAATATTTATCGTAGTCACACCTACCAATCCTTGCGTATTTACCCGTTTCAGTGAGCTTCGGGGGTGCCGCTCTCGAAGCTCGGGCAAGGAGTCCAAGACCGCCCTTGTTACAGAGCTTCGCCCAGCGGCTGCTTGTTGATTGAAACATCCCTTCATCAGCGGCTGCATCTTTGAGTTTGCACCTTGTAGAGCGGTTTGAAGAAGATGAACCGCTTGCTTACTTTCTCGTCATCAGTTTTCATAAATAAGCGGTTGAGATCGTACTCACTGAGTTGACTAACGATCTCTTTCTCTCATCCAGTCATTAGTAGACTAGCTCAGAGTACATTTAAAACTTCTGTGAACCACTAGAGGTGGTATTTAGCCATGCATTCGTGGTGCTGCGACGGGTTAAGACAGTTGAGAACTGCTCAGACTTCTCGGCGTTCGAGGAGGTGATCAACTAGATTCAGTACCTCACAAAGGCTGTAAGTTGAGTGGTTCGCTTGCCGAGGTGTGAACAACGAAAGTCAGCAAGCAGACGGTGAAATCCACGATGATCAACCCCTTAATTTCCTCGTTAACGCTCTCAATGGTTCGTTTGGCGTGAGTTTCGGTGACAACGCTGACTTCGACTGCGTCTACTTTTAGCTGGCATACTCATGGTGAATCTGGCCGATGTTCATGACCTGTACCGCTGAACCTCGGAAGTATTGCTATGATACTCTTTTAAAATTCAAATCGTTCCGGTAGTTTTATGATTTTATATAAATAGAATCCATCCACAGTGAAGAAAAAAATTTGCTTGTACATCGGGCGGTTATCTGCCGGTGGTGCCAATAGATTTCTTTTACATCTTTCGGAATATCTGTCTAATAAAGGCTATCACGTTGATTTTGTGGTTGCTAATAACACCGGAAATTTCTCAGATAAAATTCCAACTGGCGTGAATGTCATGAATCTTAAATCAAACAGGCAATTACACAGCCTTCCAAAGTTGATATATTATATCCAAAAAAACAAGCCAGAATTACTACTTTCTACGACACACTCTTCAATTATTATTGGTTATTTAGCAGTTACAGCCTCATTGGAAAACACTAAATTCATTGCGCGTCAAGGTACGACGCTTACAAAACATTTTGAAAATAAAATAAAAGCGAAAAGAAGAGTAGAATATAATCTCATTAAAAATATTTTGGCGAAATCTGATAGAACAATCGCAATATCGGAGGGCGTAAAGAAAGATCTAACACAATGTACTAAATTAAAAAGTGATCAAATTGAAGTAATTTATAATCCTGCAATTAAATCAATAAAAGATGTAGAAAAAAAGGCATCGGAGGATCCAAATCATCGCTGGTTATCTTCGGAAGACAAGAAAGTTATATTGGGAGCAGGCAGATTAGTTGATCAGAAGGATTTCAAAACCCTAATACAAGCATTTAGTTTAATTGATAATCATCCAAATCTTCGTCTAATAATTTTAGGCGATGGAAACAAACGTTCGGAACTTAAGAAACTAGCTAGCGAATTTAACATCGAACAGAAAGTTTCACTTCCAGGACATGTAGACAATCCGTATTCTTATATGGAATCTTCAGAAGTATTCGTCTTGTCATCAGCTTGGGAAGGGTTTGGAATGGTTATTCCTGAAGCAATGGCTTGTGGAACCCCAATTGTATCAACAGATTGTGAAAGCGGACCAAATGAGATCTTGAAAAATGGAAAGTATGGATTACTTTCGCCCGTTGGTGATCATAAAACACTATCAACAAATATACAATATATGTTACATAACCCTACACCTCCTGCTTTGCTGAAATCAAGAGCGAGAAGGTTTACGTTTGGTAATCTTTCGAAATATGAAGAAATAATCGATGAAGCACTGTCTAATTGAGTGAATTTGAGAAATGAACAGGTCGTAGAGGATGGTAGATATGACATTCGCAAACCTGCTCAGAAAGACGATATATCTACCAGATCGGCACTGCTAGATTGAGCCCTCTTGTTTGAGTGCTTCTACAGGCTGTTGGTTGTCGAGTGATAGGTGACTGCGGGGTGATTATAGTATGCTGTGTAGGTAGTCAGCCAGTGCTCGGCACTAGACTGACTGCTGTTCCATGTTTCGTGAAATCGGTCAAGCCGAATTGTGAACGTCTGAAACAGCTTTTCGACGATGGTTCGGTCAGAGTAGTTGAGGTCACCACTGAGATTTGTTCGAGCAAGTGCAGTGAGATATCTCATCCCATCGACGAGAAACTCCGCGTCGGAGACAAGTTGTTTTTCTTTTAGTCCAGCTAAGAACTATTCGGCTGAACCACGGCTCTTATGTCGTGAAATTTGGACATGAAGAACAACCTTTGTATCAACGTCTATCGCCGCGTACAGCCACGCTTTCTCTTCATTTTCAAGTTGAATCTGCTTTTCATCGACGGCTATGCGGTCAGGTTCAACACTGAAGTCTTGATTGTGATGTTCTGCATACGCTTGATACCAGCGTTGGTTAGCTACAATTGACGAACCGAAACCTCAAAGTATATGACCAGTTATATTTTATTTTACTCACTATAATTCCTCTCAAAAATAAGCCCTGATAAGATACTGTGCACTGCAGTCCTTCTCTTAGCTGAAACGTATGACAATTTTACTCACTCTTTATTATCATAGTGTATATTCAGATATGCAGACAAGATTAATAACAAAAGTAATATATATAATACGAAAAATTGGCGAGCGTTAGAGATGACTAACCTTCGAATCGGCCACATTATCAACATAGCAACAGAAAGACCGAACAGACCAACTGATCCCGACCAGATTATAGGATAATCTCTTAGTATTTTTTCATTGCGTATAAGTATTGAGCTCAATTTTATCGAAGAAAATAATAAACTTGTTAAAAGAGTCACTCCTAAAAGTCCATAATGATACCAGAACCGCAGAAAACCACTCTCAATATTTCCAAATTCTTGTAACCCTATTCTGGAGCTCCCATGCCCAATAAAAAAAGCATTACTTATAATTTCAGCTGCTTCAATCCATCTGGGAATTCTAATGCGAAAAAGATTAGAATCTTGCAGTCCAGACCAGCTCAGTATTTCCTCATAGCGACCAAGATCAGGCTGGATTATTAATAGGAGCGTAAATCCTGCAAGTATAGAATATAATACAATTCGGTTTCTTTGTTCGCTTTTGGTTACTATTCGTGAATGAACGTAATATACAGTGAGAACGACGCCGCCCACTATTCCAACAACGGTTGCTCTTGAAAAAGTTAAGAAAATACTCGCTATAACAACAAAAAATAAAGATACAGTCGATAAGACAGCATACAAATTATATTTTTTAAGCCGAAATAGGATAACCAACCCCAGTAGTACCATCAATAAGGGGGTCAGCATTTGTGCAAATACATTGGGATTACTGTGTGTGCCAGTACTAATACTACCAGCATAAAGCAAGTCTCTATTGGTATACATGGGTGAAATTATATTATTTACAAAGTCAATACCGATATACTGCATTATAGATAGTATTGATGCAAGGGAACCAGCAATAATAAGAACTATAATACTCTTTCGTATTGACTTCATATTAAGATATTGGGGAAATAATCCAATAACCGCTGTGAGTGCACCCCATAGGATTACATTATAATAGAATCCCATTCGAAATTGCGGTGACCTGAATATCAGTCCATAGGTGATTCCGGTGAGTACAACAAGAGTAATAAAAAACAGGATCCAGAAAGAGTTACTAGTAAAAATCGTGAGGTTCTTTCTATCACGTGAAATGACAATTAGAGCCAGTACACCAAGAACAACGAATTCAAGTCTCAATAAATTATTTGGACCAAAGGACATAGGCGGAGAGAAGTTTGGCATCCAATAGGTGAAAATAATAGCAGTATAAATCCCTGCAACTAATAACGAACTGCCCTCTTTTTTGTTAAATTCACAATCCATTATATTATTTATATTGCGGATTTAGCGTCAATTCTTGCACTGGTCATAAGTACTGTTTTATATTACTGGTTCTGAATACCCGCACGTTTTTATTGTTTTGCGACGTTACTATATACGTTTGGTAGTTCAATGATTTCGGTCGTGTCTCAAAGCGGTTTCGATACTTTCCAACTGAGATAAACAGGAGAATTGAATCTCCGTATTGACCATGGAAAGTATCTGAGTTTGAATTGGTCAACCTCTCAAACCCAGATTAGTACCTTTCTACCTCTGAGATAAGGGACGTATAGAAAGAAGTCATTAATCTGCTCCTGGTGCCGCGCGTCTTCATACTCGCCTATATCAACCAAACCTCTATCTAGGAAACTGGAAGGGACACCGACGGTACACCGTGTGATGACACTGTCTTGACGTGACCTTCACACGCTTGACCGTGACTGGCTCGAAGTCTTCGCCAATCTTCTGCTTCGGCACCTCGCAATGACGATTCCCGACCCTGAACGGGTGAGAATCGCCAGATTGAGGTGGCGAAAGAGGATGTTAGCAGCCGTTTCAAGCTGGTCACGCTGCAGCGTATACAGCCAATCAAGGACAGTATCGTCGCAGAGGATCTCGAACTGCAGGCTTCCGTAGGATTTTCTCTGACTAAGTTAGACGCCGACAGGATGTTTTTGTGTATTGTTATTCGTCCGCAATGGCTTCGCTGTCGACAGAATTGAGCAGCGAGTATACCGTACTCGTGCTAGATTCAGTCGATCACATCAGAACCTCACGATCTCCTCCAGTAGGTGCTGAATCTGTGTCTGCGGTGGCTGGTTAGTCTTCAGCAAGGCAGTGACCGTGAGTTCC
>LKMJ01004505.1_pt1 | contig 13108 bp, 14 predicted proteins | sample 643391 | NCBI WGS metagenome assembly LKMJ01 (sample SAMN04112250, study PRJNA286221) | soda lake metagenome | biome: soda lake; feature: Kulunda Steppe; material: water; isolation source: sample PL-Br10 brine of Picturesque Lake | place: Russia: Kulunda steppe | collected 2010-07
CCGAACTCAGAAGTGAAACCGCTCAGCGCCGATGGTAGTGTGGGGTATCCCCATGTGAGAGTAGGTCATCGTCAGGCTCCCAATACAAAACCCCCATCGACCGCGTCGGTGGGGGTTTTTTATTTGGTTCACCGTCAGGCCCGTTTTAGACTGGTCTTATCGAACCCATCCTCATCACAGGAACATCAAGTGAAGGAAAGCACTCGCCAGTTCTATCTCGCTTCCATGGGAATCTCCATGTGGTATGCCCGTGAGAGTCTGCCGGGCGCTGCCGCTTCGCCGGAAATGGACTTTTCGTTTTCAGTGGCTGAGCCGCAACCACTGCCTGAGCCAGCGCGTCAGATACCGGCGGCCCCAAGGGCGCAGGTTTCGGGCAAGAAAGGGTTGCAGGAGGTTCGCCAGGCCCTGGGGCAGGATGCAAGTGTGGCTGATGACGCAGATGCCGAAACGCAGCCTGCCACGGGGCCGGCGAGCGAGCCTGTCCCGGTCGCCCATGACCGGGTCCTGGATCCTGAGCCATCAACGCGGATGCAGGCCGTTGTTTGTCGCGGGGATTTGATTAATCTGGTTGTGGAGTATGGCCCGGATACGACGCTTGAACTCCAGCTTCGTCTGGCTGAGAACCTGCTCAGGGCGTTGGGGGAATCCCAGCCTGACTTTCAGTTGCTGCAGTGGCCCGTATTCCGCAATCCCAGAGTACCAGGCAATGACCGGGAAGGGCTGGGCAGGGTGCTTTCAACGTTCATGGGGGAGGTCGGTGAGCGACCCTGGCTGGTCCTCGGTACGGATGCTGTGGCCCCACTAGAGTCCCACCTGCAGGCTTGCGGGCAATCAATATGGTTGCTCTACGCCGTTTCGCTTCAGGGGCTGGCTGCGGATCCGGGGGCAAAGCGTGAACTCTGGCAGCAGATTCAGGCACGGCTCAGGGAGTCGCCGCTGGAGATTGGGGAGCGGTGAGTTATTCGCGGCAACTGGGTGCGGATGATCTTGTTTTCCGGGCACTGACCCATCAGGATCTGCCGACGATGGCCGCCATAGAGGCCAATGGGTACCAGTTCCCTTGGACGCAGCAGCTGTTCAGAAGCTGTCTTGGCACCGGGTATGAAGCCTGGGGCGGTTGGTTTGAGGGCGAACTGGCGGGATACGTCATCAGCTCGCAAGTGCTGGATGAGATGCATCTGCTCAACCTCTGCGTGGATGCCCGTTTTCAGAATCGTGGCATTGGCCGCAGACTTCTGCGACATCTTATTGCCCGTGCCCAGCGTCAGCAGGCTGTGTGGATATTGCTTGAGGTGCGCGCCACCAACGCCAGTGCCCTGAGGCTTTATGGGTCAGAGGGGTTTGTGGAGATTGGTGAGCGCCCGGCCTATTATCAGGGGCTTGATCAGCGCGAGGATGCCATTGTGATGAGGCTTGAGTTGGCTGGCGATGGGCGTTCGTCCCGGTAAGCGCTAACCTGTTATAATCCGTGCCACTTCCCAGACACACCCGGATCAGAGACGCCAAAGCGCATGACGGAACTCTCAGACGACGTCGCCAAGCGACGCACCTTCGCCATCATATCCCATCCGGACGCCGGTAAGACCACCATCACAGAGAAGGTTCTTCTGTTTGGCAATGCCCTGCAGAAGGCGGGCACCGTCAAGGGCAAGAAATCCGGTCAGCATGCCAAGTCTGACTGGATGGAGATGGAGCAGGAGCGTGGCATCTCGGTGACCACGTCGGTGATGCAGTTTCCCTACGAGAACTGTCTGGTGAACCTGCTTGATACCCCCGGCCACGCGGATTTCTCTGAGGACACCTACCGCACCCTGACAGCCGTGGACTCCTGTCTGATGGTCATTGATGCCGCCAAGGGCGTTGAGGAGCGCACCATCAAGCTCATGGAGGTCACAAGGCTGCGCGATACCCCCATCCTGACGTTCATGAACAAGCTGGATCGTGAGGGTCGGGATCCGGTGGAGCTTATGGACGAGGTTGAAGAGGTTCTCGGTATTGCCTGCGCACCGGTGACCTGGCCCATCGGTATGGGCAAGCAATTCCATGGCGTATACCACCTGCTGCGCGACGAAGTCATCCTGTATCAGTCCGGTCAGGGCCACCGAATCCAGGACAGCCAGGTCATTCAGGGGCTGGACAATCCGGAGCTGGATAAGGTGCTGGGCTCCCAGGCCGAGGAGTTGCGTGGTGAAATCGAACTGGTTCAGGGTGCTTCCCATGAGTTTGATCAGGAGCTTTTCCTGAAAGGGGAGCTGACGCCTGTGTTTTTTGGTACCGCCCTGGGTAATTTTGGTGTGGACCACATGCTTGATGGCCTTGTGCAGTGGGCGCCGGCCCCGAAAGGCCGGGACATGACAGCGCGTCATGTGGCTGCAGACGAGGACCGGTTCTCCGGTTTTGTTTTCAAGATCCAGGCAAATATGGATCCCAGGCACCGCGACCGTATCGCCTTTCTGCGCATTGTCTCTGGGCGCTACCAGCAGGGCATGAAGATCCACCATGTGCGTCAGGGCAAGGATGTGCGTGTCAGTGATGCGCTGACCTTTATGGCCGGAGACCGCGAGCGTGCCGAGGAAGCCATGGCGGGTGACATCATAGGTCTGCACAACCACGGCACCATACAGTTGGGGGATACCTTCACCTCTGGTGAGAAAGACCGGTTTACCGGTATACCGAACTTTGCACCGGAGCTGTTCCGCCGCATCCAGCTGCGCGACCCGATGAAGGCGAAACAGCTTCAGAAAGGCCTGATTCAGCTCTCTGAAGAAGGGGCTGTGCAGGTATTCCGGCCATTGAAGAACAATGATCTGATCGTTGGGGCTGTGGGTGTTCTGCAGTTCGATGTAGTGGTGGCTCGGCTCAAGAACGAATACAAGGTGGATGCGGTCTACGAGCCCATCAATGTGGCGACAGCACGCTGGATTACCTGTGATGATGCCAGGACACTGGAGCAGTTCCAGCGCAAGAACCAGGACAACCTGGCACTGGATGGCAGCGACAACCTGACCTACATCGCGCCGACCATGGTCAACCTGCAGCTGGCCGAGGAGCGCCATCCGGAAATCCAGTTCCACAAGACCAAAGAGCGCTGAGATCATGCCCCGGCGGTTCGTGGATGCGCACTGCCATTTTGATTTTGCCGTTTTTGAGGGGAGGCGGTCGAAAATACTCGAGCAGTGCCGACAGCAGGGGCTGGCGGCACTCATCATGCCCGGTGTGAGTGATGAAAACTGGGCCCGCTTACTTGAACTCTGCGACAACCATCCCGGGCTCTGGTTCGCGCCGGGCATTCATCCCTGGTGGGTCGATCAGGTGAATGATGGCTGCCTGGACGACCTGCAGCGTTTTCTGGAGCAGGGCCATTGCCGTCTTGTGGGTATCGGTGAATGCGGCCTGGACCGGCTGCATGGCGAGCTGGAGCAGCAGTATCCCTGGTTTGAGGGGCAGGTCGAGCTGGCGGGGCGTTTTGGGTTACCTTTGCTGATCCATTCGGTGCGTACCCATGATGAGGTGGCTCAGCTGCTCAAGCGCCACAATTACAGTGGTCGCGCCCTGATCCATGGATTCAGTGGCTCCCTTCAGCAGGCGGAGCGGTTTGTGTCCCGGGGATTCACTATTGGGGTGGGGGGTGTCATTACCTACCCGCGGGCCAACAAGACTCGCCAGGCCATCAGTGCGTTACCTCTGGAGGTGCTGGTTCTGGAGACCGACGCCCCGGATATGCCGCCCCTGGGCGTTCGCAAGGGCGAGAACAGCCCGCTCAACCTGGGCATCAATTTCGCGGCACTGTGTGAGCTTCGCAGTGAGGCCCCGGACGAGATTGCGGACGCGCTCTGGCGCAACAGCTGCCGACTTTACTGGCCGGAGTTGGAAACAGCGCCATACCAGGGGTTGGCAGGCTAGGGGGGGTTGAGTATAATGCGCGACCTGGCTTTTCAAGGCAGTGGCGTACCCCAGCCCCGATACGCCGCTGCGTGAAGGTAATCGAATTGATCGGCGCCTTGCGCAACAGGTTGCGCAAACGCATCAGTAACAGTTTAAGGCGGGATTCATGAAAACTTTGAGTGCGAAACCGGAAAGCGTCAAGCGTGACTGGTTCGTGGTAGATGCCGCGGACAAGACGCTTGGACGGATCTCCACTGAAATCGCCCGTCGTCTGCGGGGCAAGCATAAAGCAGAATACACGCCTCACGTCGACACCGGTGATTATATTGTCGTCATTAACGCGGAGAAAGTCCGTGTTACCGGCAGAAAATCGACAGAGAAGCGCTACTATCGCCACACCGGTTACCCCGGCGGTCTGCGTTCCCTGAACTTTGAGGAAATGATTGATCGTCATCCGGAACGGGTGATTGAGCATTCCGTCAAGGGGATGCTGCCACGTGGCCCGCTTGGGCGCGCGATGTACAGAAAGCTGAAAGTCTATGCGGGCAGTGAGCACCCGCACACAGCGCAGCAGCCCAAAGAACTGGATATTTAACGGAAGGCGATTATGTCAGCTACATACAATTACGGTACCGGTCGTCGCAAAACGTCTGCTGCCCGTGTTTTCATTAAACCCGGTCAGGGCAATATCGAAGTCAATGGGCGGTCGTTGGAAGACTTTTTCGGACGCGATACACTGAGGATGATCGTGCGTCAGCCACTGGTTGTGGCTGAGGCGCAGGATCGTTTCGATCTCAAGATCACAGTCAGCGGCGGCGGCTCCAGTGGCCAGGCCGGCGCGGTCCGCCACGGCATTACCCGTGCGCTGATGGACTATGACGAGACGCTGCGTCCGGCATTGCGCCGTGCAGGTTACGTCACCCGCGATGATCGCGCGGTGGAGCGTAAGAAAGTGGGTCTGCGCAAAGCGCGTAAGCGGCCCCAGTACTCCAAGCGCTGATTGCGCTGGGACTGCTCCAGTATCTCAGGCCCGATCACCGATCGGGCCTTTTTGCGTAAGCCTTACGGCCATGAGGTCAGGCTCGCGCTTGTAAGCTAACGGCGTTTTAATTAACATTTGGCCGTTTTCCGGATACCTGTGCCGCGCCCTCTGTCTTTTTTGCGACAATGGCGTGACCACAATCCAACTAAGTTACAGGGCGCGCTTGCCGGACAGGAGAGCGCGTTATTGCTTAATGGGAGAAAGCCAGTATGAGTAATGGCGACGTGAACCAAAGCCGGCGGCGTTTTCTGATCGGCGCAACGTCCGTGGTAGGCGGCGTTGGCGTGATCGGCGCAGCTGTTCCGTTTGTGGCTTCCTGGCGCCCGAGCGCCAAAGCGGAAGCCGCGGGAGCCCCGCGAAGTGTCAATATCACCAAGATGGACGAGGGCGAGCGAGTCACTGTTGAGTGGCGTGGTCAGCCCGTCTGGGTTGTGCGACGCAGTGAGGAGATGCTTGAAGATCTGGAGGGCATCCGTGATCGCCTCTCCGATCCGGACTCTGAGAAGTCCGAGCAGCCTGACTACATCAGTGGTGATTACCGTTCTGTTGAGCCGGAGTTCATGGTACTTGTTGGCATCTGTACCCACCTGGGGTGCTCCCCGTCCTTCCGCCCTGAGGTGGGCGCAGAGGATCTTGGCGATGACTGGAAAGGTGGTTTCTTCTGTGCCTGCCACGGCTCGCGCTTTGATCTCTCCGGACGGGTTTTCCGCAACGTTCCCGCCCCCACCAACCTGGTCGTTCCCCCTCACCGTTACGAGGATGATGGGGACACCCTCGTAATCGGCGAAGATCCGGAGGATGAGGCATGAGTTTATTGAAATGGGTTGACGACCGCCTTCCGGTCGTTGCCGCCTTTGAGCGGCACATGTCCAAGTATTACGCGCCCAAGAACCTCAATATCTGGTATGCGTTCGGTGTTCTGGCGCTGCTGACCCTGGTCAACCAGCTGGTCACCGGGATCTGGCTCACCATGAAGTACAACCCCTCGGCGGACGGAGCCTTTGCCTCGGTCGAATACATCATGAGGGATGTGGATTACGGCTGGATTCTGCGCTACATGCATTCCACCGGCGCTTCGCTGTTTTTTGTTGTCGTCTATCTGCACATGTTCCGTGCACTGCTTTACGGCTCCTATCAGAAGCCCCGTGAACTGGTCTGGCTGATCGGTATGGCCATGTTTGTGGTACTGATGGCAGAAGCGTTCATGGGTTACATGCTGCCCTGGGGGCAGATGTCCTATTGGGGCGCACAGGTGATCATCAACCTGTTCAGCGCCATTCCTGGCATTGGTGAAGACCTTGCTCTGTGGATCCGTGGGGATTATCTGGTCTCCGGGGTCACCCTGAACCGGTTCTTCGCACTCCATGTGATTGCGCTGCCGCTGGTGCTGCTGGGCCTTGTTGTGCTGCACATCCTTGCGCTGCACGAGGTGGGTTCCAACAACCCGGACGGCGTTGATATCAAGAAGCACAAGGATGAGAACGGCAACCCGAAAGATGGTATCCCGTTCCACCCCTATTACACGGTCCATGATCTGGTTCCGATCGCCGTTTTCCTGGCGGTGTTTGCATCCATTGTATTTTTCTTCCCGACGGTTGACGGGCATTTCCTGGAGCGGCCGAACTTCCAGCCTGCGGACCCGCTGCAGACGCCGGAGCACATTGCGCCTGTCTGGTACTTTACGCCCTTCTACGCCATGCTGCGGGCGGTTACGTTTGACCTCTTCGGTCTGCCTGCGGAATTCCTGGGCGTGCTCGTCATGGGTGCGGCGATTGCCATACTCTTTGTCGTGCCCTGGCTGGATCGCAGCCCTGTGAAGTCAATGCGGTATAAGGGGTGGTTCAGTCGAATTGCTTTGGCGGTGCTGGCGGTAAGCTTTGTAATGCTTGGCTATCTGGGGGCAGTGCCATCGACATCCACTCGAACCATGCTTGCCCAAATCGGAACTGTGTTGTATTTCGCATTCTTCATCCTGATGCCGTTCTATACCAGGATGGAGTCCACGAAACCGGTACCAGAGAGGGTGACAAGCAAATGAATAAAGTACTGACGACGCTGTTATTGATGCTGATCTCGTCGCTCGCTTTGGCGGATGATCTGGACCGGATGAAGCCGGACATGGGTGACCGGGCCTCGCTGCAGCGTGGCGCGGCGATTTTCACCAACAACTGCATGGGCTGCCATTCCGCGGAATACCACCGCTACATGCATGTAGCGGAAGACCTGGGTATACCGGAAGAGCTCTATGAGGAGAATCTGATCTTCACAGGGGCGCGGATTGGCGAGCTCATGAAGATTGCCATGCCCGGGGATGACGCCGAGGAATGGTTCGGCGTCGCGCCGCCGGACCTGACCCTGGCGGCGCGCGTCCATGGCTCCGACTGGCTCTACTCTTTCCTGCGTGGCTTCTATGAGGACGATATGCGTCCTCTGGGCGTGAACAATGTCGTCTTTGACAACGTCGGCATGCCGCATGCGATGGTCAACAGGGGCGGTCTTTGCGCCGAAGAGCCCAATATAGGCGGCAGGGGGTCGGTTGATCCCATGAGTGGTGAGGTTGTCGGTGATACCGCCTGTGAGGACTATGCCATTGAGGGCAGTATGGATCCGGAGGATTTCGACCGGGCCATGTATGACCTGACGAACTTCATGGTGTACCTGGGTGAGCCCGCGTTGATGGATCGCAAGCGGATTGGTACCTACGTTCTGATCTTCATTGGTATCTTCTTTATCTTCGCGTACCTTCTGAATCGTGAGTACTGGAAAGACATTCACTGATCAGATCAGGTATAATTCCCTCCCTCAGAATCCAGTGGGTGCCAAATGGCACCTCACTGGATTTCTGCGCTGAACCCCTTCTGGTTTACCGGCCTTCTGCGGAGTGATTCTATGGGTGTCGTGACCAAACGGTCATCAATGACGTTTTTTTCCGATCCGACCAGCCACTACAGCCACCGCGTGCGTATCGTGCTGGCGGAGAAAGGCGTTACCGTGGATGTCGTCAATGTGGATCCGGCAGATCCGCCAGGCGAGCTCTCGGACCTTAACCCCTACAATGCGCTTCCCACACTCGTGGACCGTGATCTGGTGCTCTATGAGCCCAACATCATGATGGAGTATCTGGATGAGCGCTTCCCGCACCCGCCTTTGCTGCCGGTTTACCCCGTTGCCCGGGCACACAGTCGTCTCATGATGTGGCGTATTGGGCGAGACTGGTGTGGTCTCGTGGACCAGATCATGGCCAAGCCCAACACCAAGGGCGCGGATGCGGCGCGCAAGGAATTGCGCGAGAGTCTGATTGCAACGGCGCCGTTGTTCGATGAGTCACCCTTTTTCCTCAGCGAGGAGTTTACGGTGGTCGACTGCTGTATGGCGCCGATTCTGTGGCGGCTGGAGAAAATGGGGATCGAGCTTCCCGAAAAGCAGGGGCGCGCTTTGCTCCGGTATATGGAGCGGCTGTTTGAGCGCAGAAGTTTTCTTGCCAGTCTTTCAGAAAGTGAAGAGGAAATGCGAGACTGAGCTGCAGCAAGCAGCCCGGTCGCCGGACCCTCAGAGCGCGAAAGGACATCTATGGAAAGCACGACCATGACATCAAGCCGCCCGTATCTGGTCCGAGGGCTCAACGAATGGATCCTCGACAATGGCGGAACCCCTCATGTGGTGGTGGATGCCAGCATACAGGGTGTACAGGTCCCGATGGATTACGTGGCGAACGGGCAGATTGTGCTCAATATCAGCCCGTCCGCTGTGAAGGGGCTGCTGGTTGGTAATGAGGCTCTGGAGTTTAATGCGCGCTTTGGCGGTGTCCCGGTCAACGTTTACGTGCCGATCATGGCAGTGCTTGCCATCTATGCCAAAGAGAACGGACAGGGCATGGTGTTTGGGCGCGAGCCGGGCAGTCCCGATCCGGATGGGCCGGATGAAGAGCCGGTTCCTGAGCGCGATGAGGGCGACTCCGCTGATGACGGCCAGAGCGCGCACCGCAAACCCAACCTGAAAGTGGTCAAGTAAGCCGGCGACAGGAGCGGGAGATTATGCCGGCTCCTGTTCGTCTCCCCCGAAGAGCATCCGCTCAATCAGTGCAATCAGTGCATTGACTGCCACAATCATGATCTCAGCGGCTTCCCCCGAGCTGACATTGGGCAGTGCCAGCTCAATGTCGTTGGCATGGAGTAGCGAGTGTATGTCGGTTTCCTGTTTCCCTGTAATAGCGATCACCCGCATCTGGCGATCGTGAGCCGCCTGAAGCGCCTGGACCATGGAGGATTTGCTGCCGTCATCGGTGATCAGGAGCAGGGTGTCACCCTCCCGGCCAAGGGCCTGAATCTGGCGCGAGAAGACTTCCTGGAGCTGCTGGTTCATGCAGATGGACGAGAAGGTGGTTGCATCACCGCCGATATTGATTGCCGGAAGCGCCGGACGATCCACCTCGTAATGGCTGAGCAGGGAGCTGCAGAAAAACTGGCCCAGCGCGTTGGCCTTGCCATTGCCGCAGACCAGCACTTGGCCCTCTGAAAGAAAGGCGTTCACGATGCTCTCTGCGGCGGCGGGCAGGGCTGCGGAAAAGGCCGGTGCCGCCTCTGCGATGCGCTCCATATGGTTGCCGATATGGTTGTTGATCAGGTTTTCTTCAGGAGTCATGGCGTGTCGTCGAAGGCGTTGGAAATCCAGTCAAAAGCATAGCCGTTTTCCGGGCAATGGGTGACACCGATTACATCGAATCGGCAGGGAACATCATGCAGTCCATGGCGGTGCAGATAAAAGCGGGCTGCGGCAATCAGTCGGCGCTGTTTGCGGAAGTTGACCGATTCTATCCCATCAACCAACGCGCCAGGGCGTCTGGAGCGCACCTCGATGAAGATCAACGAATCACTGTCCCGGCCGATCAGATCGATCTCACCGGTCCGACAGTGGAAGTTGCGCTCCAGTATCCGGACTCCCTGGCCCATCAGGTGCTGGGCGGCTGCTTCCTCGCCCTGGTCGCCTCTTTCCCGTGTCTGCATTGACCTGTCCTCCGTGACTGTGAGATCGATCCGTGGCTGGGGCGGATTATTGGGTTTCCATGACCCCAGGCAGTGAAGGTGTTTTATCGCCAGGCTCTCGCTCCGGTGGCTGCAGTATTACCGGGATGCCGGATTCGAACCGTGCCCAGAGCTGCTCCCGTTCCAGAGCGCCGTATTTGTCCATGGTCAGTCGCCCCGTATGTCCGCTGACCCAGGCGTCCTCCACCTCCTCGAGGAGGGGGAGGCGGCTGGCAAGCTGGTAGCTGTCAACGCCGAGAGCAAAGAGACGGTCGTAGCGCTCGGCAAGGCCGGGGAACAGCTGCTGGAGGACGGGGCGCAGCGTCTCGTTGGGCTCCAGAACCCAGGGCAGGTCGGTAAAGTGGGTGCCGTCCAGATCGCTGTCCCGTGAGCGGTCGGGGGTGGCGGAATAGAGCAGGGAGGTGCCATAGACCGGCAGTCTGCCGCCGTAATAAAACGCAAACAGGGGCTTGAACTGGCGCGCCTGGCCGGGGGAGGCCAGCAGGACAATGGCGTCCACATCCTGTCTCCTGCGTGGTTCGTACTGCATGCTGGTCCCGGTCAGTCGGAGCAGCTCGTTGGCACGCCGCCGACTTTCGTTGATTGCAAAACCGTCCGCGACCACCTGGTTGAGGTTTTCGCCGCTGTCGAAGCGGGCGGCTCTGACCATAACGCCACCCTCGTCTTCGTGAGCCTGCTCGAAAGCACCGATCATGCGATTACCCCAGGAACCCGCAGGGGCGAAGACCAGCGCGTTGCGGTGACCTTCAGCGGCAAGGCGCTGCGCAACCTGGCGGACTTCGTCCTCGCCGGCAAGTCCGAACTGGTAGAGCTGTTTCGGGGCGTCTGAGCGCTCATCAAGGTAATTCAGGGCCAGCACCGGAACGGGCAGTGAGGGCTGGTCCGTAAGGCGCGAGAGCTCCTCCCGGTCCAATGGCCCGATGACCAGATCGGGGTTGGCTTCAAGCAGCTCCGCATAGACCTGTCGGAACTGGTCCTGACTGGTGTCATGGATGGTCAGCTCGATCGGGTGTTCACCGTTGTTGTCTTCGTAGAAAGCAGCCATGAAGCCTTCCCGCACCGCTCTGCCGGGACCCGCCAGGGGACCGCTCAATGGCAGTGCCAGCGCCAGATGCTCGGGGCGCTCGTCGGGCAGATTGGCAAGCAGCTCAAGCTCCCGGGGTGGATGGGTAGTGGCGGGGTGTTCAGGCCAGTTTTCCTGCCAGCGGCGGATGGTGCCGGATTGCACCTCAAGTGTGTCACGCTCGGTCTCGCGCAGAGACAGCGCCAGTTCAAGCCACCCCTGCTCGTCCGAGTCTGTGGCTCGCATCGAGGCTTCTTCCAGCTCATCGAGGGGGCTTTCGCGCAGCAGCTGCCAGGTCCTGTTGATGGCATCTTTCTGCTTGTCCTCATCCAGCAGCGAGCGATTGGAAATCAGTACCTGCGCGCCTCTCAGTGGCGCGTTGAGGTTGCGGTGAAGCGTGGCCTGATCCAGCACTGTTCGCGCCTGATCTTCCTGCTCCACACGTTGCGCCAGATCCCGCTCCAGCTGATCCGCCACTGATGCGCCGAGCTCGGTGTCTTCGGTGGCGGCGCTGATGCGTACTACCAGACCCAGATAACGATCCCGTTGTGACTCACTCAGTCGCTCGCGATCCATGCCGGCGAGGATGCGGCTGGCTGCGATATGATCTTCTTCGCGTGCCAGTTGCTCGGCCGCTTTCAGTTCCCAGCTCAGGCGCTGCTCAGCGTCGTCGGTCTGGGATGCCGCCTGAAGCAGTCCCTGAACGGTTTGGGGCTGGGCCGGAGCTTCATCATCGGGGGCTGTGGCGCAGCCCTGCAGCAGCACAATGGCGAGAAACGGCGTCAGAAAGGCTCGGTACGTCTTCATGGGCGTCCGTCAGGTTGTGGAGTTGGGCCAACAGGGGCATTATGCGTTGCTCGGATTCTAACAGGTTAAGGCGTGGCGAACATGGCATCAGTGTCAGAATCAGGGTCGCTGTCGGTAGTGGCGACCCCAATCGGCAATCTGGAGGATATGAGCCCGCGTGCTGCACGGTGCCTGGCGGCAGTGGACCTGATTCTGGCAGAGGATACCCGTCACAGTGCCCGTCTGCTGGATCACCTGGGTGTCACCGGTCGCGTCCAGGCACTGCATGAACACAATGAAAAGCAGCAGCTGGAGCGCGTGCTTGGTCTGTTGCAGCAGGGGCAGCATATTGCCCTGATCTGTGATGCAGGAACGCCGCTGATTTCGGATCCCGGGTTTCAGCTGGTTCGCGCCGCGCGCGAGGCGGGCGTTACCGTCACGTCCCTGCCGGGGCCCTGTGCCGCGGTGGTGGCGTTGAGTCTGGCGGGCTTGCCTACGGACAGGTTTGTGTTCGAGGGGTTTCCGCCGGCAAAGCGCCAGGCCAGGGTGAACTATCTGGAATCTCTGGCGGAAGAGCCGCGCACGCTGGTGTTCTACGAATCCCCTCACCGCATACTCGAGTCCCTGAAAGCCATGGCCAGCGTCTTCGGTGAGGGCCGGCGCGCCGTGGTGGCGCGTGAGCTGACCAAAGCGTTTGAGAGTGTCTACGACAATGCTCTGGGCGCTCTGGTCGAGACGCTGACCCGGGACAGCAATGCCCGCAGGGGTGAATTTGTGGTGGTGGTTGAGGGTGCACCTGAGGCCGGGGATTCCGAGCATGCAAGCGTGGCGGTTGCGCAGCTGCTTGCCCGGTTGCTGGAAGAAATGCCTGTCAAGAAGGCAGTCAGGCTGGTTGCTGATCTCACCGGCCACAGTCGTAATGCGCTCTACCAACAAGCGCTTGAAATGCGCTCGGAATAGTGTGGGTGCCCTTGTAAACGCTGCCTCGCGCCTATAATCTAGGGTCGAGTTCGCTATGCAGCCGCTGCTCGGTTTACGAATCGGGTGGAGGAAAGTCCGGGCTCCACAGGGCAGAGTGCCAGGTAACGCCTGGGCGGCGCGAGCCGACGGAAAGTGCAGCAGAAAGGAAACCGCCTAAGCGGCCCGTGGGTCGCCGGTAAGGTTGAAAAGGTGCGGTAAGAGCGCACCGCGTGCCTGGCAACAGCGCACGGCGATGGTAAACCCCACTCGGAGCAAGGCCAAATAGGAGTCCAATGGTGTGGCCCGCACTGGACTCGGGTAGGCTGCTCG
>LKMJ01004506.1_pt1 | contig 13108 bp, 11 predicted proteins | sample 643391 | NCBI WGS metagenome assembly LKMJ01 (sample SAMN04112250, study PRJNA286221) | soda lake metagenome | biome: soda lake; feature: Kulunda Steppe; material: water; isolation source: sample PL-Br10 brine of Picturesque Lake | place: Russia: Kulunda steppe | collected 2010-07
GCCTCCGAGTCAGTGAGTACCTCGCGTAACTTCGGAATCGTTGCGAGACACGCCTGCGGGTCGGCCAACACACCGGCTGCGACAGCCTCGACACCAGCCCGACGTTCTGCCGGGTCCTCGTGGTCGAGGCGGTGTAACACTCCCGGAAGATCGAACTCTCCTGAGGAGTCTCGATCGGCCATCACATCCCCATCCATGGGACAAACCATGTGAAACCGATTTGAAAAGCATTCCGATCGTTTACCTCTTCGTGACTGTCCGTGAAACTGTCCTACGCGAGCCAGTCGTCGGGTTTCGTATCGTAGTCGACGTCGTCGGCAGCAAGATGTTCGACCTCGCTCCACGGAACGTCCTCGATGCTGATCTCCTCGCCATCGTACCGGATGCGCTTGCCGCGTTCCTCGGCGGCCGGTTCGCGGTTACGTCGCTTTGCGACCTCGATGTCGTGGTCATCGACCTCCTTGACGATCGTTAGCAAGTTGACTGGCCGCCCCCAGAGCTCGAAGATTCGCTCGAGGGTCGCTTTCGCCTGTGCGAGGTCGAGCATCACGCCGTTGTACTGGTGGCCAAGGAGGAGTTCGTTGGCGTTGTCGTAGTTGCCGTCGTAGACGGCGATGGTCGGTTTCCCGAAGTTGGTATACTGTAAGAGCAGTTTCTTTTTGACGTCGGCAGCGGCGTCACTGGCGACGTGGAACTGGCCGGTCGCTGCTGAGTGTTCGTAGGTGAAGTAGTTGTTTTCGGTGATGAACTCCTCCGTGAGGAACTCATCGAGGAACGTCACGTCGTTGTGACTCTCCCGAACGTCGAACATTCGATCCCAGCCGGCGGTGAACTCGACGTCCTCCAGTGCCTCCTCGACGGTCGCATACCGGGCGTCATCGAAGAGATAGCGTCCGATCCGCTCGAGTTCACTCTGAGAGATCCGGGTGAGAAAGCCACGGTGTTGGGGTTTCGTCAGCGAGTAGTGTCGTCGGGCCATCCCCTCGTAGCTCAGCAGTTTCCAGGGATACCGGTCGACGTCGACCTCGCCCTCACGAGCGGCCGACAGTGCCTCCTGGTCGACCCACTCCTCGGGAAGGGACGCGACGACCTCGAGGGAGTCGGCATCGATCGAATCGATCGCTTCAGGTGGCTCGAGATGAGCGAGGACTGCACCGAAATCGACCACATCAGTGAGAGTTCGCCAGGAGATCCCCTCGACACGGAGCAGTCGCTCGAGGACCTCACGGCGGTTGGTCGTGTTCTCGACGTACTCCCAGAGTTCCAGGCCCAGACTGTAGGGATTGAGCCCGCCGGAGCCAAGCACCTTCGCCATGTGGTCGGCGTAATTGACAATCTCGTCGTCGTCGGCGAAGGCCTCGTCGGTCATCATCGTCGACTCCCAGTAGGCAGCCCATCCCTCGTTCATGATCTTCGTCATCTTCTGGGCGGCGAAGTAGTACGCCTCCGCCCGCATCATATCGAGGACGTCTCGTTGCCAGGGCTCCATCTCGACGGCGCGACCGGCCTCCTCGTCGTACTGCTTGCCGTGTTCGCGGACGAACGCCAAGATATCTTTCTGGGGCTCTTCGGGAAACGTGACCTGGGGCTCTTCGCCCTCGATCGCCTCGAGCCACTCCTCGTTGAACACTTCGCCTTTGATCTCCTCAGAGAGGTCGAGGTCGTCGAGTTTGGCCGCCAGATCGTCATCGAGGCTGTCAGATGGGCCGTCAACGTCGAGTCGGCGCTCGAACACCTGGTGCTGGTCGATGTTGTCCTCTAGGGTCAGACAGTGGTCGATCCACTTCTCGACTGCGGCGCGTTCGATCTCCGGGTCGGACATGTACCCGTCGATCGCTCGAGCGTGGCGCTCGAGCATCGCCGCAGCGTTCACGGCGTCGTCACTCCGGCCGCTGGTGAACAGGCCGAACCACTCGTTGTTCGCGAAGAAATCTGCGTGGGCCTCGACGTGAGTGATGACGGCCTTCTGGTCGGCCATCGTATTCGACTCCTGCAGGAAGGCGTGTGAAGGATTATCGTTGTTGACGATCTCGAAGGCCTTCCCACCGGAGTACCGGTCTTGTTTCTGCTGGCGGTCGTAGGCCATTCCCCACCGCCAGTGGGGATACCGTGACTGGAAGCCCCCGTAGGCGATGAGTTCGTTCATCTCGTCGTAATCGATGATCCAGTAGTTGACTGCGTAGGGTTCTAAGCCGAGTTTCTCAGCGAGGGTTCTGGCTTCGGTGACCGGTTCGGCTAACTCGCCAGCGATGGCTTGCTTGCGGAATCGGTCGGCGTTCGAATTCGTGTTACTCATCAGTCTCACTCTCTGTCGAGAGAATTTCGTAGATCGCGTCAGTCACGTCGGCCTCGTTGTTGACGTATGCCACCGCCACGTCGTCAGCGTCCTGGCCGAAGTGTCGCTCAAGTTCCTCGGCGTGGGTGGCGTTGATCGCGTTCCCACTCGGCTGAGTTTCCACGTAGGCATGGAGGTTGGCCGGAATCTGTTCGATCATCGGAATCACCCGCTGTTCGGTGTCATTCGAGGAGTTCTCAGAGTCACCGGCTGCGAAGACATACCGATTCCAGTCACTCCAGGGGTAGGCCTCGAGTAACTCAGCAGCGAGGTCGTACGCACTCGAGATCTTCGTCCCGCCACCCGAGCGGATGCCAAAGAAGTCTTCGCGTTCGACCTCCCAGGCCTCGGCGTCGTGGGCGATATAGATGAACTCGGCGTTGTCGTATTTCCCCTGGAGATACCAATCGAGTGGCGTGAACGTCCGCTCGACGAGTTCGCGTTTCTGTTCGCGCATCGAACCCGAGACGTCCCGGATATTCACCACGACGACGTTCTTTTCGTTCTCTTCGACGATCTCGGGATAGCGGTAGCGTTCGTCCTCCCGGCGGAAGGGGACGTGTTTGATCCCTTCCCGGCGGATCTTATGCTGGACTGACTCGCGCTCGACGTTCGCTTCGACCTCGGCGATCGAGTGCCACCTGCCGCGCTCGTCTTCGACCTCGGCGTGAGCTTCCTCGATCCAGGCCATCGAAACCGGCAGGCTCTCCCCGCGAGCCCACTCGAAGACCTCCCGTGGGGTGATCCCCTCGACTTTGCAGACCTCACGGACGAACTCCTCATCGAAGTCCATCGCGAGTTTACGCTTCAGTCCCTCTTTGAACATCCGCTCGAAATCAAGCGTGCTATCTGGACCAGAGCGGGTGAGATCGGTGAACGGACCCTCTTTTTCCTCGATGACTTTCTTGCCCTTGGGCTCTAACTCGAGGCCGAGTTCCTCATCGAGTTCTTCGGCGAACTCCTCGGGGTCCATCTCGTAGTACTCGTGGTCGGCTCCCTCCTCGCCAGGTTCCTCACCGTCACTGTCGTCGTCACCATCACCTGGTTGGGGTTGGGGCTGACCCACTGGCTGGCCGACATCGGGTGTGTCACCATCACCCTGCCCGACACCACCCTTATCACGCTGGTCGTAGGCGAACTCCGGGAGCGAGACGATCTTGACCGGAATTTTGATTTCGTCTGCTCGGCTCCGGCCGAGGTCGCCATACTGGATAAACTCAGCAAGATCTTCACGGCGCTGTTCGCCGACTTCGCGGAATCGATCGAGGTCGTCTCTCAGTCCCATCGGTAGCTCACCTGTGCCATGACGTGACGGCTCGTCAGTTCTGCAGAGGCCAGACTGTAATCGAAGCTTTCGACCATCGTCTCGATGGTCGCCGCTTTGACGGCCTCGGTTTCGGTGCCACTCGGTGGATCGTCCCACTGCCGGGGATCAAAGTCTTCGAAGGTTCGTTTGACATCCTCCCAGTCGTGGCTCTCGAGGACAGCCTTGATCACCGGAATCGCTGTCAGGTCGACGTCGGCGACAGCGAAATCCTCGTCACGGTGTTCCCACGCGTGGCGGTTGAGTGAGGTGATCACTTTCTCCCGGCGGAACTGTCTGACCCGCTCGCGGGGCTCGTTTCCTTCGTAATCTGTGTCGGTAAACCGGCCGAGGTGTTCGACCTCGAACAGTTTCATCTTCAGTGGGTCCGGCTCGACGCGCTCGCCGCGGTCGTTCGTCAGTGGCTCGTCGGTCTCCCAGGCATAGACGTGTTCGACGTACTCGCCGACGGTTTCTTCGTCGACGCGCTTGTCGTGCATGATCGCCTCGATGACATCTGCCTCCTGGCGGTCGTAGATGTAGTTTTTCACCGGAACCACGCGGCTCTCGAACTCAGCACGCTCGCCACTCGAGAACACCGGTGCCTCGGCGAGCCCGTCTGCCATCCCATTGAGGACATCCCGTGGCATGACGACGGTTTCGACAGAGAGATCGGGATGGTGACGGTCCCGGTCTGCCTGGATGATTGCAGCGAGGGTATCCCGCGTGTAGGTGACCGGAATGCCCTGGTCGCCGTCGCTGGTGTCCTCACCGAACTCGAAGTCGTCTTTCTGACGGCGGGTGTCTCCCTCCTGGAGATAGCCCTGGTCGTAGATCATCGCCTTGTCGACGAGGTCGAGTCCGTTCGGAAGATCTGCCTCGTCGAGTCGCGTGACGACGGCATACAACGCGGCTGCTTCGATCGCGTGTGGGGCAAACTCCTGGGCACTCGTGTTCCCGTCTTGTTCTTTGATCGTCACCGTCACCGGAGCACGAATGCGCTCTTCGAGTTCGGTGTACGCTGTTGCTTCCCAGACGTTCGTCTCGTTCGTGAGTTCCCGGCGAATCAGCTCACACTCGAGGCTCAGATTCGTCAGGTAGCCAAACCGGTGTTTATCGAGGCGGCGTTTGAGTGCTTTCAGTGGGTCCATCCCGTTGCGGTCGGCGTGTTGGTTCAGTTGGGCCTCGAGGTCTGGATTCGAGATGATCAGCAGTTGGGTGTCGATATCCATCCCGATTCCCTTATCGAGTTTCACCGACTGTTCGTCGGGGACGTTCAGCAGTTTCTGGAGGAGGTCAGCGTGCTGGGCAGCGTCCTCGACGATCGTCAGCACACCGTTGCCTTGGGAGAGGACGCCGTCATACGAGAAGGCCTGTGGATTTTTCCGACCGCGAGAGTCGAGTTCCTGGAGCATCCCGTGCATCCAGGAGCCGACGAGTCGCTCTTTGGGCCGGCCGTCGTCCTCGCTGTGGAGGACGCCGACGCCGGTTCCGACGTCGACGACGTAGTTCTTTACTCTGAGATGGCGCTCGTCGGTGATCGCCGAGAACAGCTCACTGGCTCCTTCACGACGGTATCGCTCCTCTAAGTACTCGTAGGCTTCCCGGGAGAACGGATCGAGGTCGGTGTCGACCTGGACTGGCACGTGGTCGTCGAGGTCGGCGTTCAGGTCGGCGAGTAGCTGTGAACGGACGGGTTCGGGAAACACCGAAAGCGGGTGGGTCTGGACGGGGCTTTCATACCAGTTGCGGTCATCGCCAGCGGTCGGATCGCCGCCGTAGCTCAGCCCGCGTTCGTCGGCGTCGGCGCTCGTCACGTTCCACTCGACAGTGTACCGGCGACCGGCGTCGGTCTTTGAGTACTCCCGCAATCCGTTGACCAGACAGCGCTTGAGCTCGGATTTGCCGGTCGCAGTCGGTCCCTCGAACCAGATGATCTTCTCGTCTTTCGCCCGGCCGGCCGCGATCGACCGCAGATCGTCAACGAAGCTGTTGAGGACCTCAGTGTTGCCCAAGATTGCGTGCTCGCCATCGTTGTGCGGATCGTCGAAGAAGCGATACCGCTCTTTTTCCTCGCCTTCCTCGACGACCGTGCGGGTGCCGGCGGCCTCGATCGCCTCAAGCAGGTACTTCGAGGCGTGAGAGGCGATCGTCGGCTTTGTGAACAGTCTGTCGACGTACGCCCCGAGGCTCATCGGCTCCTCGTAGGTCTCCTCGAGTTGTCGGTCGGCCGCGGTGACGTACTCGTTGCCGGTCATCTCAATCCTCGATCTCGGCTTTGGCGACCTCTGCGCCGGCAAACTCGAGCACTTCGATCGCGCCGTCCTCGGAGTAGCCCTGTTCGATCAGAGCATCGACCCAGGCAGACCGCTCGTCGTCGTCGAACTCGTTTGCACTGACCAGCGCCGAGAAGTTGATGTTGTGTTTCTTATCTTCCCAGAGTTTGCGCTCGAGTGCACGGCGTAAGCGCTCGTTGTCCTGTGGATTGAACGCCTCGCCTTCGCGAGCCCGGCGGGAGACCCAATTCGAGACTTCCTGGCGGAAGTCGTCTTTCCGATCTTCTGGCACCGAGAGCTTCTCTTCGACCGACCGGAGGAACGTCTCGTCGGGTTCCTGCTCGCGGCCCGTGAGTTCGTCTTCGATCGTGTCGTCGTCGATGTAGGCCATCACGTGGTCCATGTACTTTTCACCCTGACGCTGGATCTCGTCGATATCGTAGGCCAAGGCGTGACGGACGTCCTCGATCGCCCGCTCTTTGTACTCCTCGCGGACGACCTCCAGATAGCGGTAGTAGGTCTCGAAGTTGTCTTCGGGGATCGAGCCGTGGTGTTCGAGATTCTCTTCGAAGAAATTGAAGACGGTCAGCGGCGAGAGGAAGCCCCGAGAGCGGTGTTTCGAATCCATGATGGCTTCGGCGATCTCGTCACCGATAAACCGCGGTGAGACCCCGACCATCCCCTCGCCAATCTCTGCCTTCTGGGCGGCCTCCTCGCGGAGTTTCTTCACGTCGAGGTCGTCGCCGTCGTCGATCTCGCCGTTGTAGGCTTTGGCCTTCGAGAGCAGATCGACGGTCTGTGCGTCTGGCTCTTCGATCCGGGTGAGGACGCCAAAGAGCCCTGCCATCTCTAAGGTGTGTGGCTCGACGTTGATGTCGGGGACGTCGGCGTTTGCCAGCATCTTGGCGTAGATCTGGGCCTCGTCTTCGTAGCTGAGGACGTACGGGAAGTCGATCCGTTTTGTCCGATCATTAAAGGCCTCCATCTTCTCGTCGCCTTTCTTGTCCTTGTATTCGGGCATGTTCGTCCGCCCGACGATCACCTGGTCGATGTCGATCCGGGGGTTGTTTTTGGGCTTGATCGTCTGTTCCTGGGTCGCATGCAGAAAGTCATAGAGGAACTCCCGCTGGAGTTTCAGTAGCTCTTCACCGGAGAAGATACCGCGGTTGGCGTTACAGAAGGCCCCAGAGTAATCGAACGCCCGTGGATCGGATTCACCGTAGATCGCGATCTTCGAGTAGTTGACGTCGCCGGTGAGTTCGGTCTCGTCCTGGTTTTTCTTATCTTTGGGCTCGAAAGTCTCGACACCCTGGCGTTTGTTCTCGTCGGCGACAAAGCGGATGACCTCGATGTGGTTCTCGAGGACTGCCTGGAGGTCGTCGTCGTAGTACGCGAGCAGCTTGTCCATATAAAACTCGCTTTCTGGGTCCAGGGCCTGCTCGTTGCGGATGGTATACGGCGCGTCGAGTTCCTCGTTCAGCTCGTCGAGGACCTGCTGGCGCTGCTCGAGGGGCAACAAGATGAGTGGGTCCTGGTTCATCGGCGAGCGGACGGTGTCGTCTGCGGGGTCCTGGTCCTGGATAACGTCACAGAGGTTCGTCCAGCGGAAGGTGTACATTCGGCCCTCCTCACGGAGGGTGTAATCCTCGAAGTACCGCCGGACCTGTTTGTCAAAGTGAGACTTTCCGGAACCAACAGGACCAAGCAGAAGCTTGATTCGCCGTTCCGGACCGAGTCGGCGGGCACCGGATTTGACCTTGTTGACGAACTCGTGGATCGACTGGTGGATCACCTTCCCGTAGAAAGTGTTCTCACCGTCGTGGAGCGGGTCTTCGCTCGCGAGTCGGTACTCGACGACCCCTTCGGTCTCGTCGTAGGTCGTCCCGTAGTGGTCGAACATGTCTGCGACCCGCTGGTGGGCATTGCGGGTGATCCGCGGTTCGTCGTAACACTCTGCTAAGTACCAACTGAAGGAGTTGGTCTCCCGCAGATCTGCGGGCATCGATTCTTTGTAGGCTGTACTCAGCGTCTCGAGTGATGTGGTGTCACCGGTCATGATTGTGGGGTCCGTTTGGCAACCGCTCAGCAGTGGCTCTGAGTGAACCGCATGGACGTCGTAGGACCAACAGCGGACGGCGTGAAACGTTGATCATGCGAGCGGGCACCCACGGAGACGCCTGGGCAGCGGCGAAGCCGGGGTGATCGGTCCGCCGAACGGATACCGATAGTATTTAATGAGTGAGTAATCCAGCTACTTAACCTTGCCCCCAAAAGATATTTACCAGGAGTTACTTCCATGCAATTTCTGCCAGTATCGTTCACTGTGGATCGGTAGCATACAGCCGGTACCGCGGCGAACTGCATCAATGACTGCCTTGCAGACGCCAGGAAGCGGCCGAAGGGAGGGCGCGCGGTTCGTGATTCTCCCGCAACGACGAGCCTATGATTACCGGACCACTATGAGATGCATGGCCGACGTAATCGACCCACCCGGTGGGTGGACCCAGTGGGCGACCGGTGCGGACGGGCGACTCGTGCTTGCCTACCGACCTGACGTCTTCGATGGGGCTGCCTTTCCACCGGAGTGTCTCCCCACGCTCTATCTCACCCACGGCAAGCGCACCCGACGGCCAGGCCAGAACCCAACCGACCGTACCGGCACGTCAGATTGGTTCGTCACCTTCTACCTCGAGCCCGAGGTCACTGTCGAGTCACCAACGCGATTCGACCACCGCGAGCCGGCACTCGAGTACACCCTCGAACTGGCAACCGAGTTCGACGATGGAGCCATCGATCCACGGGCGGTCTACCAGCTCCCACGCGAGCGGTATCTCGACAAATTAGCTGAGCTGGTGGCGTGAACTTATCCCCACAGCGTCCCTACTCGTGTGTATGTCGACTGTCACGCTCGTCGGGACCCGACTCGCGAGCCCCGGCACCGAGTTCGTCTACGAAGGCGAAGCCGACGGCTGTGCCGGCTGTCCGTACCGAAGTCAGTGTCTGAATCTCACGGAAGGAACCAAATACCGCATCACCGACGTTCGGGAGAACGCCCAGACCCTCGAGTGTGCGATGCACGACGACGGTGTTCGTGCCGTCGAGGTCGAACCTGCGCCGATCAGAGCCAACATCGAGACGAAAGGCGCGTACGCGGGCACCACAGCGAGTCTCCAGGGACCTTGCCCATACGTGACCTGTCCGAGCCACAAGTACTGTGAGCCAGACGGCGTCGCGTTCGACGAATAATACCGCATCACAGCCGTCGTCGGTGAGCCCCCACACGACGTCTGTCAGCTGGATCGCTCACTCGAGCTAGTCGACCTCGAAGTCGAGGAGTGACGGGTCTGCGAGTTACCGTGATAGCTTCATGAGGCCAGTCAGTGGGGCGGTGGCCATGAGCGACCGGTCTGACAGTCTCAGTGGGGCTGCCTACCCCGAGGGGTTCGCCGAGCCGATCATCGGACTCCTGACGTTCCTCTTTGCCCTTTTTGCCGGGATGAGCCTCCCGATTGCCCTCCAGGGATCGCCCACTGATCTTGCTCTCCCGCTGATTTTTCTCATCGCGAGTTATCTCTGTTTCTCGTTGCGACAACGCGTCGTCGACTCGCCCGACGCGTAACGCCGCGGTGTGTTAGCCGCCGTCGGCCTGCTCTCGTGCGACCTCGAGAGAGATGAAAAAGCCAAAATATGCCGGAATCCCCGCGAGTAAGAACATATAAAAGACCCACTGTGGAGCATCGACGAAGACGAAATCGAAGAGAACGCTGATCAGTCCCACCCAGACGACCGCAAACAGCAGGTCAGAGACCATTCCGGCTCGATGCTCGTGGACGTGATCGCGGAGTCGGTCAGCCAGTGACATCCGGCTCAGTCGCCTGCTGATCCAACGACGAGGACGGGGGCCTGAGTCGACCGAAGGACGCGTTCGGTGACGCTGCCAAGTAGCGCCCGTTTGACGCCCGAGCGGCCGTGACTCCCCATCACGACGAGGTCGATGTCGTTGTCGGCGGCGTAGTTCGAGATGACCCGGTGAGGTTGGCCGCCGGCGTGGTGTTCGACGACGGGGACGTCCTGTTCGGCCCCGGTTGTGGCGACCGAGCCGGTTGCTGTCTCGGCGTCTTCCCGGAGGTCGGTCATGCCCCGGAAGTTCCCACTCCGGACTCGGTCGACCTGTTCGGCACCCAGGCCGTAGGCGATGGCATCGGTGTCGGCGACGTAGAGGGCGTGGACCTCGGCGTCGTAGGTGGTTGCCAAGTCGATGGCGTGTGTCACTGCTTGCTGTGCAACCTTACTGCCGTCCGTTGGGACGAGGATACGTTCGTACATGATCAGTCGTCGGCGGGACTCCCGCCGTTCTTTTCGGCGACGACATCGGCCGCGGTTTTATCTCTGGGCATCGGTTCCGGACTGTGACACTGCCGGACCATCTGCTTGGTCCGCAGGGGTGGCTCGCTGGTGAGATACGAGACGGCGATCGTGATCGCAAAGACGAGTGGCACGCCGATCAATCCGGAGCCAATTGCGGGCATCCACGTTGCGAGCCACTCGATCCCCCAGGGCTCGTTCTGGAAGTGTCCCTCGTTGAACATCGGGATGAGCCAGATGATCAGGCCGCTGACCATTCCAGCCAGCGCACCTTCTCGATTCGTGTTCTCCCACCAGAGGCCCAGGAAGAACATCGGGAACAGCACGATTGCGGCGAGTGAGAACGCAAACGAGACGAGTGCGGCGATCGGTGCCGTTGGGTCCATCGCGAAGATGATCGTCAACACGCCGATGGCGATGATCGAGAGCCGGCCGACCAACACCTGCTGGCGCTGGGTGGCGTCCTCGTTGATGATGTTCGCGTAGATGTCGTGTGAGATCGCCGAGGAGGCGGCGATGAAAAGGCCAGCAGTCGTCGCGACGGCCGCGGCGATCCCGCCGGCGGCGACGATCCCGACGAACCAGGCCGGCAGGCCAGCCAACTGGCTCGCCAGCACGACGATCACGTCGGCGGCCGCGTCGGTCATCCCTGGCTCACCGTAGACAGCGCCGACTTCCTCACCGTAGAGGGCCGTGCCAATCGCCGCGAACGCGGGGGCGCTGAGATAGAGCACACAGATGAAAAAGAGCCCCCAGGTACAGGACCAGCGGGCGATCCGTTCGTTTTGGACGGTGTAGAATCGCACGAGAACGTGGGGCAGTCCACAAGTACCGAAGATGAGGCTGAAACAGGTCGCAATCCAGAGGTAGTAACTCCCGCCGGCGAACGGATCTGAAAACTCCGCCGCCAGGTCGTCGATCAACATCCCATACTCGAGCTGTGGAAACACAGTGGTGTAGCCGGCCGTCCACCCGGTTATCCACAGCCCGGCGAGGAAGGCGATGATGAGGATCGTATACTGCAGGGCCATGTTCTTCGTCGCCCCGAGCATCCCCGAGAGCGCGAGATAGGCGATGGTAACCACCATGAAGATGATCATCATCGCCTGATAGGCAGTCAGGCCGGGAATCGGAATCACGGCCGTGATGTCTCCGAGGATGTACATACCGACCAGGCCCATTCCACGCGCCTGGCCGAGCGCGTAGACGAAGCCGATGAGGAACGTCGTAATTGCCGCGAGGGCGCGGGCAGCATCGGAGTTGAACCGGTCGCCAACGAAGTCGGGTGCGGTGTACTTGCCGAACCGACGCATCTGGGCGGCCATGAAAATGAGGAGGATGAAGTAGCCGGTCGTCCAGCCGACGACGAACGCGAGCCCGTAGACCCCCGAGAGGGCGATCAGCGCGGCCATCCCCAGATAGGACGCTGCCGACATCCAGTTTGCCCCAATGGCCATCCCGTTTTCGACGTTGCCAATCGACCGCCCGGCAACCCACATATCCTCGGTGTCGGCCACTTTGAACAGGTAACCGACGACGAGGAAGGTCGCCATCATTACGATGACGATGACTGCCGGCGCGGGTTTGAACGAGACGTCGAGTCCCTCCGGTAAGAGCGCCTCGTCCTGTTGGAGTGCGACCTCGGCGACCGCGGTGAGCGCCGGCTCAGCGCCGGCGACCAGCGCGGGATTGATCATTCGGTCACCCCGCCATCAGCCGCAGCCGTGTCGTCGGCGACAGGTTCGGCCGGCTCCGGTTCGTACACCTGCTGTTCGATGCCGTACTTCTGGTCGATCTGATCGCGCTTTTTGGCGTACCAGATCGACAGCAACAGTGCAGACGACGGCGCGACGATCGCGATGAGAAAGTAATGCAAGGGAAACCCCAGCAGCGGCATCTGGGTCGTCATCACGCCCGGGGCAATACGGGTCGCCGTGATTGGCCCAAACGTCGTCACAACCCAGATGGCAAAGCCAATCAGGACAATCCGCTGGTGATCCCGCATAAACGGCGTTGCGGGTTTCAACAGATTGATTTCGACATCCATGTAGTCGATTGCTTCCTCTCGTTTCACGTCGCTCATCCCGCCGTCGGTCTCGATTTCCGTACTGCGTTTGTTATTGTCTCGCATACATTCGTAGTGTTTGATCAGTTCAGTGTGGTTGCTGTCACAGAAACGTGTTAGCTGTCAGTCACTCTCGAGCTGGGTGGCGATCTCCTCGACGACGTCCGGATTCCGCAGCGTCGAGGTATCACCCAGCTCCTCGCCGCTTGCGATGTCCTCGAGCAACCGTCGCATGATCTTCCCAGAGCGGGTTTTCGGCAGCTCCGGCGTGAAGATCACTGTCTCTGGTTTCGCAATGGGACCGATCGACTCGAGGACGGCCTGTTCTGCTTGCTCCTCGAGGTCGGCTTCCTGACCTGCAGCGTCGTCTTCGGGGATGGCGTAGACGTAGACGGCTTCGCCTTTGACCTCGTGTTCGCCACCGACGACGGCGGCCTCGGCGATCCCCTCGACGCCGACGACGGCAGATTCGATCTCCATCGTCCCCAGCCGGTGGCCGGAGACGTTGATCACGTCGTCGACCCGTCCGAGGATAGTGATGTAGCCGTCCTCGTCGAGTTTCGCACCGTCTTCAGGGAAGTAGACCCACTCTCCGGCCTCCTCGTCGGAATACGACTGCCAGTACTCGCTGATGAACCGCTCGTCGTTCTGATAGAGGGTTCGGAGCATCCCCGGCCACGGTTTCTGGACGGTCACGTACCCCGCCTCGCCTGGCTCGACCGGATCGCCACCGCCCGTGACGACCTGGGCGTCGATTCCCGGGA
>LKMJ01004508.1_pt1 | contig 13106 bp, 9 predicted proteins | sample 643391 | NCBI WGS metagenome assembly LKMJ01 (sample SAMN04112250, study PRJNA286221) | soda lake metagenome | biome: soda lake; feature: Kulunda Steppe; material: water; isolation source: sample PL-Br10 brine of Picturesque Lake | place: Russia: Kulunda steppe | collected 2010-07
ATGATCAATCGTGACGCCGACAACGCCCTGCAGGCCGACGCCCTGATGCGGGAGGCCAACGATGTTTTGAGCCAGGCCGACGGTTCCATGAAAAAGCTGATCGAATCCATGAACGAAATCAGCGACGCCTCCCTGGAGACCCAGAAGATCGTCAAAACCATCGACGAGATTGCCTTTCAAACCAACCTGCTGGCCTTGAACGCGGCGGTTGAGGCGGCCAGGGCCGGAGAGGCCGGGGCAGGATTCGCGGTGGTGGCCGATGAAGTCCGCAACCTGGCCCTGCGCGCCGCCGACGCGGCCCAGACCACCTCGGTCCTGATCGAGGGCACGGTGCAAAAGGTCAAGGGAGGTACCGAACTGGTGGATGAAACCGGCGGCTCCTTCACCGCGGCCCGGGAATCGGTGCAGAAAATCGCCGTCCTGCTGGCGGAGATCGCCACCGCCTCCCGCGAGGAGGCCGAAGCCGGCAAACAGGTCAATGACGCCATCAGCCATATCGACAACGCCACGCAGGAGAACGCCGCCTCCGCAGAAGAGACGGCCTCAGCCGCCGAGGAGCTTTCCAGCCAGGCTGAAACCATCCAGCAACGGGTGGCTGAACTGCTGGCCATGGTGGGCAAGGAAACCCAGGATCAACTCAACCGACTTTCTGAAGATCGCAACCTGAAAAGACCATCGTCGGCTCAGGCCCCCAGAAGGGAGCAGACCAACAACGCCCTGCCGGCCCAAACCCGGCAAACCCGGGACGTGGCCCAAAAGAAAGAACAGGCCAAATCGCCCAAGGTGAACAACGATCCCTTTGACGATTTTTAACCCGTCGGGTAAGCGATCACGGGGCACCGCATCTTGCGGCGATCGGGACGGCGATGCGTACATCAGTACGTGAGCCGTCCCGATCGCCACAACCTGCGCCCACCTCGTGACCGCTTACTTCATGATGGACCCTGTGAGCACTTACCGGTCTTCTTTATTGCCGCAGATACATCGCCGATTACTGGGGTAAATGCCGTACTGTAAGGTTGCGGCACGGCCAGGCTACTCCCAGTTCCTGATCAGTTCCACCAGAGTTCGCACGCCAAAGCCTGACGGTCCCTTGGGAATATATGATTTCTCGGTGAAATTCCAGGCGGTACCGGCGATATCCAGGTGCACCCAGGGGGTTTGGCCGACAAATTCTTCCAGGAAGGCCGCCCCAAGTATGGTGCCGGCATCACGTTTGTCGACATTTTTCAGATCCGCCACCAGGGACTTGAGCTGTTTACGGTACTCCGGTCCCAAAGGCAGCCGCCAGCACGGCTCCCCCACCCTTTCCCCAGCCGCCATCACCCTGGCACACAGGTCGTCATCGTTGCCCAGCAAGCCGGCGCGGTGGTGCCCGAGGGCCACAATAACCGCCCCGGTAAGGGTTGCCAGGTCAATAACCGCCGAGGGTTTGAACTTTTCCACGCCGTAGGCCAGCGCATCGGCCAGAATCAAACGCCCTTCGGCGTCGGTGTTGATCACTTCCACACTTTTGCCACCATACTGTCGAATAACATCTCCCGGCTTAAGGGCCGCCGGCCCCAGCAAATTTTCCGCCGCCGGCACCATGGCCACCACGTTAATCCCTTCCGGTTTTTCCCGGGCAACCACGTCCATGGCGGCCAGCACCGCCGCCCCGCCACACATGTCATATTTCATCTCCTCCATGCCGCTGCCCGGTTTCAGGGAAATCCCCCCGGAATCAAAGGTCAGGCCTTTGCCCACCAGCAGCAGGGTGGGCACCTGCCGACTTGATTCTGCCTTGCTGCCCTTCCGGCCAGAAGACGCCGGGCGCCCGTGATATTCTACCACCACCAGTCGGGGCGGTTGTTCCGAACCTCTGGTAACCGCCAGGAGTCCTCCCATCCCCTTTTTTTCCATGGCTCGGCGATCAAGCACGGTGACTTTGAGGCCGTATTGGCGGGCCAGCTGCCGGGCGTGGCTGGCGAAATCCTCCGGAGTCCAGCCATTGCCGGGCTCGTTGGCCATATCCCTGGCCCGGCAAACGGCTTCCGCCAGCACCACCGCCCGCCTGACCGCGGGGCCGATCCCCCGTGGCCCCTGGATGGTAATCTGCCGCAGGGACGGCTCCTGCTCCTCGGATTCCTCTTTGCCACCGTTTTTTTCTTCGCCCGGCTCGGCCGCCAATTCCGAGAAATATTTGCGAAAACGGTAGGCGGCCAGCAGCATCCCTTCACTTAAGGCTACCGCTACCCTGGTTGCGGCCAGTCCGCATCCTTCCGGCAACAGAAGGGCCACCTCCACAGCCCGGGTTTTAAGCAGCCGGGCCATTGCCGTCCCCCCCGCCTGGCGCAAGGTTTCCTCATCTGGGTCTTCAGGACCCAGACCGACCATGATGATTCTTTGCGGTTTATCATCCGGCTCTCCTTCCTTGTCTTTAGGAGGATAAACCACCAGTAGTTGGTCTTTTTTTCCGCTAAAATCTTTACTTTGCCAGGCTCCGGTCAGGCACTCTCGCATCCAGGGCAGTTCCTGAACCGGCGGTTCACGGTCTTTTGTGTGCCTGACAAAACAGAGCAAAGTATCTTTAACGACAGTCTTGGCGGTGGTGGTGGCAATTTTTATTCCATCGCTCTTCGGCTTATTTTCTTTCATTCAGCTCACACTCCCGATTATTCGATAATGATAAGACAACAGACTGCTTTAAGGTGCCCGGGTGGTTGTTGTAGTTATTGGGCCGCCAATGCACAAAGCTGATCAAAAAATACAAAATAAAGACAACTTTGCAAGGTTGTTGCCAGCTCTGCGGCCTCTCCGGCAATTTTACCCTGGAGTATTGGGCCGGATCCCGTTAATATCGGGGCCATTAACTGTCTTTTCCCTTTGTTCAGTAGGAGGTTTTACCTTGCTCACCCAACTTATACTGGCCGTTGGCTTCGCCATAGTGATTTCCGCCCTGTGCAGCATTTTTGAAGCAGTTCTTTATTCCGTGCCCTTGAGCCGGATCGAATTGCTGGCCCAGAAACGCCCCTACGTCGGCAATATCCTGAAAAAACTCAAGCAGGACGTGCATAAGCCGATCACCGCCATCCTGACGCTGAACACCATCGCCAACACCGCCGGGGCGGCGGTGGCCGGCGCCGCCGCGGCGGTGGTCTTCGGCGAACAGCACCTGGCAATTTTTTTTGCCGCCTTTACCATCAGCATCCTGCTTTTTTCCGAAATTCTGCCCAAAACCCTGGGGGTAACCTACAGCAAGGTGCTGGCCCCATGGATCGCCTTGCCCCTGCACTGGCTGGTGAAACTGCTGGCCCCGGCGGTGTGGATTATCCATGTTATCACCCGCCGTCTGGGAGATGGAGAAAACGAGGAGGTTCTGGTTTCAGCCAAGGAAGTCGCGGCGTTCGCCGCCATCAGTCAAAAAACCGGGGCCATCGATGCCCAGGAAGCCAGTGTTATCACCAATATCCTGGAGTTGCGCCACAAACGGGTACGGGATGCCATGACCCCCCGCACCGTCACCTTTACTTTGGGCGCCGAGCTTACGGTGCAAGAAGCCCGCGAGTTTGAAAAAAGATGGAACTTCCACAGCAGGGTGCCCGTATATGATGAAAATCCGGACAATATCGTGGGCATTGTCCTGCGCAAAGACGTTCTGCTGGCGGCCGCCGCCGACAAGGACCAGGTACGGCTCCGGGAATTGATGCAGCCGGTCCATTTCGTCCCCGAGTCGGCCCGGCTGACCAGGATCATGCTGGACTTTTTCGAGCTTCGCCGCCACCTCTTCGTGGTGGTAGATGAATACGGCGGCTTTACCGGGGTCATCAGCCTGGAGGACGTGATCGAAGAGATCGTCGGCCGGGAGATCGTCGACGAGTCCGACCAGATCAAGGATATGCGGGAGTTGGCCAAGAACAAGCGGGAAACGTTTTTGAAGCAATTAAACCAGCTGAAATAGCCCCCGGCCCGGCTGATTCCAAAAACCACTGTACCACAATCAATTAGCGCAAAACGTTAAATCGTACCGCAATTAAGTCTCTTATTTTAAGAGATTGCTGCGTAAGTGATCACTTGGTTCAACACGGAGTAAGCGGTCACGGGGTGCCGCAGGTAGCCGCAGGTAGCGGCAGGATGCGGTGATGCCAGTGTTTTTTCCGGGGTTAAAAGATAACCGTAAGATAAGCCACCAGCAGGGCGATGATCAGCAAATTGATCCCCAGAAAGTCGCGGAATCCAACCATGTCGGAAAAATCCCGCAGGCAGAACTGCCAGAGGATGTAGCAGCCGGCAATGGTTCCGTTGAGCATGAAAACGGCGGCCAGAATCTGGACCGGAAAATCCGGCACCGTAAATTGCAGCTTCTCCAGAAACGCGAGCCCGAACTGGCGGCCGGCGGTGGGCAGGAAATCGCCAACGCCGGCGGCGAAGTAGTGCATCCGGTAGACCAGTTCCCCGCAGAAAGCCATTGGGATCAAAACCGGCACCAATGGGGAGAATTTGCCGAACATCGGATCCTCGGTGATGCCGAAAAGTCTGGCCCCGTAGTGAATTACTCCCAGCACCCCAATAAAACCCAAAACCAGCAAAATACTGAACAGCACCGCGTCGGACAGGCCAAAAGTCGCCTGCAGTTGAGCATAGTTGGGAGTCTCCCGAAAAAAACGGGCCAACTGTGAGCCGATCAGGAAAGGGACGATATAGGTACAGGTGATGTAGCGCCCCTTGTTGCGGATCAACTCCGAATAAGGGTTGCGCAGCAACAGCTGGGGCGAGTCGCGGTCGCATGCGGGCAGGCAGTGGCCGCAGACCAGACAGTGCAGGTTGTTCTGCACATTGAAGGCCCCGAGATAAACCGGGCATCCCCTTTTTCCCGGCGCCCCGCGCTTGCAGGCAAAGGTGGTGCAGCCCCGGCATTTGTCGTGATCGGGTCGGAACTCGGTGATCGCCAGGGTGGCGGCAGCGCCGCTGATCCGGCCCAGAGGGCAGAGATGACGGCACCAGGCCTGACCTGAAAAAAGCACCGACAGCAGGGAGGCGCCGAAAACAATAGCCAGAAGGAAAAAGGCGGTGCCCAAGGGGGAGCGATCAAGCCCGCCGACAATCTCGGTCCAGATGATCAGAGCCAGGAGAAAAACCGAGCTGTAAACCCCGTATTTCTGCAAAAACCTGGGCACCGGCAGATTAAGGGTCCAACCCTTGTTCTGGAGAAAAACCCCCAGGCCGGGAAAGGGGCAGATCCCGCACCACATCCGGCCAACGAAAAACCAGCTCAGCACGATGGCCGGCCAGATCACCCCCCAGCTCAGAAAAACCGCGATGTTGTTCTCCGGGTCACGGGGGCCGAAAAGCCCCAGCAGGAGAATAAAGATAAAGAGCAGATCACTGGCGATCCGCATGTAGGCATAGTGATGACGGGCGGCCAGAAAACGCCGGATGCTGGGAAACATCCGGAAGAGATCGAGCCGGTCCCGCTCGTCGGCGGAGATCAGACTTTTAAGAGCCCTGGTCCACCAGTTCACCTTTAATCAACCTCTTGCAGAACCACGGTTACCAGTTCTTCCTCGCCGTCACGAATGATCTTCAACTCAGCGGTATCCCCCACCCGAAAATCATCAAGGACGTTGCGCAGGTCATCGTAGCTTTCCACCCGGTTGCCTTCCACTTCCACAATAATATCCCCCAGTAACAGTGCCCCCCCCACCTGGCGACTGCCGCGTAAACCGCTTTCTTCAGCGGCACCTCCAGGCTGGATGTTGACGATCAAAATCCCTTCGACCCCGAGGCGCCTGGCCAATTGCTCGTGGGCCACAGTGATCCCCAGGCCGGGCTGGATGACCCGGCCATGCTCGATGATCTCGGGAACCACCCGGTTGACCGACTCCACCGGCACGGCGAAACCAATGCCGGCGCTGCCTCCGGAAGGGCTGAAGATGGCGGTATTGATACCAATCAGGCGCCCGGCGCTGTCCAGTAGTGGTCCGCCGGAGTTGCCGGGATTGATGGCGGCGTCGGTCTGGATCACATCCTGGATGGTTCTGCCGGTTACCGCCTCGATTTCCCGTCCCAGGGCGGAAACGATACCCGAGGTCATGGTCTGATCCAGGCCAAAGGGGTTGCCGATGGCAAAGACCTTCTGGCCCACCAGCAGATTAGCGGATTCGCCCACCGGCAGCGGGGCATATTTTTCCCGCGGGGCATCGATTCTAAGTACCGCCAGATCTTTGTCGGGAGCCACCCCCACCACCTCCCCAGACCAGGAGGTTTGATCGGCCAGGGTTACCTCAACCCGACTGGCATCTTCAATGACGTGATAGTTGGTGACCACGTGTCCCCGGTCATCCCAGAAAAAACCGGAACCGGTGCCCCGTGGCAGTTCGTAAATATTGGGGGTAAAGAGGCTGCGCCGCAACTCGGTGGTGGTGATAAAAATCACCGAGGGAGACGCGGACTGGAAAATCTCAATGGCGGTCTTTTCGGCCTCAGCCAGATCACCCCGGGCGGTAACCGGCTGGGGCTGGACCGGCGCCAGGGATTCCTCCCGGTCCTGGAAAAACCACCACCAGCCACCGACGATGACTGCCAGCAACAACAGGATGGGTACCCGGCGGGCTGGCTTTCCGGCATGGGATGCGATTTTCATGAGTTATAAACCGAGCAGAGTTTTGGCGATAACAAAGTAACCGGTGACCCCGACAATATCCATGGTGGTGGTGATAAAAGGACCGGTGGCCACTGCGGCGTCAACATTCAGGCGTCGCAGGACCAGGGGGATGGCTGACCCGATGATGGCGGCCATGGTCATAACCAGCAGGATGGAAAGCCCGACCACTACCCCCAGCAGAGCCGGCTCGGCATATCCCAGCCTGGCCAGAAGCCCCAGAAATACCCCATAAATACCCCCCAGAATCAAACCAACCCGCATCTCCTTGAAGATCACCCGGGACAGGGCTTCCATGTTGACCCGGCCGGTAGCAATACCACGCACCACAATGGTGCTGGACTGGGTGCCAATATTGCCGCCCATCCCGGCCACCACCGGCATGAAGGCGGCCAGGGCCAGAACCTGAGCCAGTTCTTCTTCAAACATGGTGATAATAAAAGCGGCGCCGATCCCGCCCAGAAGGGTGGCGAACAACCAGGGAGCCCGGGCCTTGGCGTTATCAATCACCGGCTTTAAGAGAATCTCCTGGTCCTTGCCGGCACCGGCCATCTGCAGGAAATCCTCGGTGGCCTCATCGCGGATAACGTCAATGATGTCATCAACGGTGACAATCCCCAGCAGCTTATAGGAGGAGTCCACCACCGGCAGAGCCAGAAAATTGTATTGAGACACCAGGTGGGCCACTTCATTCTGCGGAGTGGCGGTGGAAACCGCGATCACATTGGGGTTCATCACGTTTTTCAACTGCCGATAGGGAGGATGCAGCAACAGCTCACGCAGGGAAAGCACGCCGGCCAGCTGCTGTTCCTGGCCGTGGGTGATGTAAAGATAAAAAGAGGTTTCCGATTCCTCGCTGCGCTCCTGGACGTTCTTGATCGCCTCGTCCACCGTCATCTCTTCGTCGAAGGCCATGAAGTCCGGGGACATCAAGCCGCCGGCGGTCTCCGAATCATACTTGAGCAGGGCGTCAACCTCTTCCCGGTCGGCCTTGCCCATAACCTGCCTGATATCATTGGCTATGTCCTCGGGCAGGGCCTCGAGCAAATCGGCAGCGTCATCCTTGTCCATCTCTTTGACGATGGCCGCCATGTACTGGGGGGTCAGATCACTGACCAACTCGAGCATGATGGACTCATCGAGCTCACTGATGAAATCCCCGACCATATCGGTCTGGGCGATGATGTTGAATATACTGCGACGTTCGGGGGGGGCAAGAAGACGAAAGGTCCAGGCGATATCTGCGTGATGGGTCTTTTTCAGCAACTTCAGGAGATGGTCCACGGCATGGCGACGGTTCAACCGCCGAATGGTGTCCAGGAGCACCCTCCCTTCGTTGCCGATCAGCTCTCGCTTGTGCCCTTTACGCATGGACCTGTTCCCGTTTGTGCTTGATCCCGGTCAATAACTTTTTTCTCGCCATCGAGCGATTTACTATTTATATCCCTTCCCGTACAAAGCGTCAATCTCGATGGATTTCTACGCTCGCCCAAACTCAACTGGTTAACACCGGGGCAGTCAGGCTGCAGGCCCCGGCACGTAAGCGATCAAGGGGCGAAATGGTAAGCGGTCACAAGATGCGGTGCCATGTGATCGCTTACTCCGGCTCCCGCAGCCAGCGGCCGAGAATATCGACGATTTTAGTGGCCTGGTCACGGCTGGAGATATTGAATTTGGATTGTTGCCGGTACTGGCCGCTCATCTTGCGATAACGCCTGATGGTATACTGCTCGGGACCGTAGGCTTCCTTTTTCCTGTCCCACTGCTGGTAACGAAAAATAATGGTGGACCAGGCCCCTTTGCTGAGTACTTCCTTGTCCAGCTCCTTGACCAGAAGAACCCCATCCTCTTCGTAATTTATCGTTATTTCAGAGATTTCAGCAGACATCAGACAGCCCCCCTGGGTTACAAACTAAAAAAGGGTTTAGCATCGCAATCTGCCAAACCCTTAATGCTCTTTAAAAATGGTAGCGGGGGGAGGATTTGAACCTCCGACCTTCGGGTTATGAGCCCGACGAGCTACCGAACTGCTCCACCCCGCGCCGCATCAAGGCATAATACCTTGTTTCGCTAAAATGTCAAGGCGCACCGGCCAGTTTTTGCAGGCTGACCAGAATTTCCCGGGGCAAACGGGTCAACTTGCCCCGTCGGTCTACGGCCGCATGGGTGGTATAAGCCAGTGCCAGCAGGCGGTCGCTTTCATCGCTGAGCCGGTAGTTAAAACGACAGGAAACTGCCTTTACCGCCACCAGAGAGGTTTCCACGGTGAGCACATCATCATATCGGGCCGAGGCCTTGTACCGCACCCGGCAGTCAACCACCGGCAAAATGATGCCCATTTCCTCAAGGCTGCGGTAGGAACAGACCTGCTCCCGCATGAACTCGGTGCGCCCCGCCTCGCAAAAGCGCAGATAATTGGCGTAATAAACCACCCCGCCGGCGTCGGTGTCGCCATAAAGAACCCGGCAGCAATGCCGATGGATCGGCTCCTGCAGTTCAAATTCCTGATTGCTCATGGTCTGTTCCTGTCCGGTTCAATCGCGGCTTAATACCAGCCGGAGAAATTCCCGGCCGTCTTTCAGCAATGGTGCATCAGCGGCCCGTTGTTCACTGTAGTTGCCCCGGGCCGGCTCCTGCCAGCAGGAACCGTCGGCACAGGCGGGGTCGCGGGCATCCCGGAGCGAGTCAAAAAGGATGAACGGCACCGGCAAATCGGCATGGGTTCGGGTGGCCAGCGGGGTAAAGTGGTCCATGGTCACCACCAGGCGGAAATGTTCGCCGCTTTTTTGCAACCCTTCCAGCATGGGCTCCACCACCCGGTGGTCAAAATCGGCAATGGCCAGCAGTTTGTTGTCGAGATCCCCCTGATGGGAAACCTCGTCGGGGGCCTCGATGTGAACGAAAACCATGTCATGGTGCTTGATGGCCTCCAGGGCCGATGCCACTTTGCCGGCATAGTTGGTATCCAGGTAGCCGGTAACTCCAGGCACGTTGATGATCTCCATATCGGCATAAACCCCGATCCCCTTCAGAAGATCGACGGCGGAAATCAGGGCGCCGCTTACGCCGTACTGTTCCGCCAGGGTGGCCATGGCCGGCGGCCGTCCCTCGCCCCATAGCCAGATGCCGTTGGCAGGGTTCTCCCCCGCCTCCTGCCGCTGCCGGTTGGCCGGCGCCTCGGTCAGCAACTCGGCCGCCCGGCTAACCACTTCGCCCAGGCCGGGAACCGCCAGATATCGCCGCCAGTACTCGCTCACATCCTTGTCGCTGTGGTCGTGGGGCGGGACGGTTACCAGACCGGTACAATCACCGCGCCAGACCACCAGGTGACGGTAACTGACCCCGGGATGGAACCGGCAATACTCGTTGCCCAGTTCCCGGTCCAGCATGCTGATCAACTCCGCTGCCGTGGCCGTGTCGATATGGCCACCGCTGTAGTCAACCATGCGTATCCGCTGATCATCGGAGTGCTCCAGGGTGACCAGATTGCAACGAAAAGCGATCCCGTCGGGCGGCAGTTCTACCCCCATGCTGGCAGCCTCCAGGGGCGCCCGACCGCTGTAACAATCCACCGGCCGATAACCCATCAGGGAAAGGTTGGCCACGTCGCTGCCCGGAGCAAACCCCGGTGGCACCGTCTGCAGCCGGAAAAGCCTGCCCCGGCCGGCGAGAAAATCCATCGCCGGGGTTTCAGCGGCTTCCAGGGGAGTACGTCCACCCAAGGATTCCAGGGGAAAATCCCCCATCCCGTCTCCTACCAGAATAACATATTTCATGGGGTCAACCGTTTGCGACACTTAATAAATATACTTAGGATATCGGCCCTGGTGAGCCATTATCGGCCACCAGTTAACCGGCTGCACGCTGCACATGCTGCTGCGACGCCGAAAACCTCGGGCTGTGCTAATCGTCGTTTTCCATGATCCGGATTTTGACCGTGGGAGCGGCACAGACATCCAGGGCGTCGATTTCTGTCAGGGCCGCTCTCACCGCCTCTTCTTCAGCTTCATAGGCCCGCATCATCACCGGCACCACGCCCTGCTTGTTGCGGCCCTGCTGGAGCACCGACTGAATACTGATCCCGTATCGGCCGAGAATACCGGTAATGGAGGAAAGCACCCCCGGCTTGTCCCGGACTGTGACCCGAAAATAGTATGGACAACGCAACCGGGTTAGGGGGGTAACCTCCACCTCACGCAAGTTCTCGGGCAGGTAACCCAGGCTGGGAACCCGGTTTACGGATCCGTTAAGAATGTTGCGGGCAATATCGACGATATCGGCCACCACCGCACTGCCGGTGGGCATTTTACCTGCTCCCTGACCGTAGAGCAGAACATCATCCACCATGTCGCCGGTGAACTGGATGGCGTTGAAGGCCCCGCCGATATTGGCCAGCAATTCCTGGTTGGGGACCATGGTGGGATGTACCCTGGCTTCGTAGGAGTCGCCATGATTGCGACTGATGGCCAGAAGCTTGATCCGGTAGCCGAACTCCCGGGCGAACTCGATATCAATGGGATCAATCTGACTGATCCCCTCGGTACTTACCTGATCCAGCCGAACATGGGCCCCATAGGCCATGCTCATCAGGATCACCAGCTTGTGGGCGGTATCAATCCCTTCCACGTCATAGGTGGGATCGGCCTCGGCGTAACCATGGGCTTGGGCGTCATTCAGCACGGTGTTAAAATCCAGCCCCTCATCGGTCATCCGGTTGAGAATGTAATTGGCGGTACCGTTCATGATCCCGATGATGGATTCGATCCGGTTGGCCACCAGCCCTTCCTTCAGGGCCTTGATCACCGGAATTCCACCGCCTACACTGGCCTCAAAACCCACCTCGACATTGTTTGCCGCCGCCGCCGCAAAAATTTCCCGGCCGTGCTGCGATATCAGGGCCTTATTGGCGGTAACCACATGCTTGCCGGCAGCGATGGCCTTTAAAAGAAAGGTTTTGGCGGGCTCAATGCCGCCGATCAGCTCCACCACGATATCGATATCGGCCGCAGCCACCACCTCTTCAGCGTCCCGGGTCAATTCCACGTGGGAGAATTCCTCCGGCAACTCAGCAATGGATATATCCGCCACCCGGCGCAGGCGAACATCCGCCCCGGTCCGGCGCTGCAACCTTTCCGCCTGCAACCGTAAAACCTCGGCGGTACCACTGCCCACCGTACCAAAGCCTATCATTCCAACCCGTATTTCCCGCATCAATCTTCCTTCAAGAGCCACTGTTATACAACATTGATTGTTATCTGCTATGTTTGCAAGCGCCGTTTTTGACAAAATCACTGCGACGAGCCAGCTCCGGCGGCCGATAAAGGCCAAACAGGCTCAGAAATACCTTCTTTGCCCGATGATGTCAAAACCTATTCCCCATTGGCCGACAAGCGAAGATTGTTTCCTGTTTTTTCCTTAAGTGTAATTGCAATTGCCGGCGCCGCAAAAAGCGGCGGCGCCGGCTGGAGGCGTTCTGCCGCTCTTTTTTCTGCGTTACCGTCCAGCATGTTTGGCATTTATTGCCAGGCCATCATAAATTAGCCGGTGTTTATTTTGCGTAAAACCTCTGCGGTCATTGACTTTGCCCGAGAAACGGATAAAATGCGTTTAATTTAGAGTAACCTCTCACCAGGGGTATACACTCCTGGATTTTATGTGCCGTAACCCGGCAACCATGTCATAGGTTGTAGCTACCGGACCGGAAATACATGGTTTTCGCCATGTGAGCCGACCCCTTCGCCGCTTTGGCGACACGGCTGTCCACATGACAACAAGCATCACATCCCTCCGGTCAGCGTATCACCCGGCCTTTAGAAGGGCCGGCCATTTTCCGGCAAACCAAATTATCTTTACAAGGAATGTAATTCGTGGAGCTCAACGTATTCACCATGTTCATGGATTCCGGCCTTACCATCAAGGCCGTAATCCTCCTGCTGCTGTTTATGTCCCTGTATTCATGGTTCATTGTTTTCCAAAAAGAAATGCTCTACCGCAAAATTCGCCACGAATCCAGGGAATTTATCGAAAAATTCTGGAAATGCAAAAATCTCTCCGAGGCCAACAGGACCGCCAAGCAGGCAGTTTTGGCCCCGGAAGCCGTGATTTTCCAGGCCGCCTACCAGGAACTGCAGAGACTCAACAAATCCCAGGGAGGTGAGTTGCGCGGGGGAAATCGTTCGGCCGGCATTGAACTGCTGAAAAGGTCCACCAACAGGAGCCTGTCCGGGGAAATCTCCCGGCTTAGTCGATCGCTGCCCTTTCTTGCCTCCACCGGCACCGCCAGTCCTTTCATCGGACTTTTTGGCACGGTTTGGGGAATTATGACCGCCTTTCATGAAATGGGGATACGGGGCTCGGCATCACTGGCCGTGGTAGCCCCGGGGGTTTCCGAAGCCCTGGTCAGCACGGCGGCAGGGCTGGCGGTGGCCATTCCGGCGGTGATACTATACAATTACCTTACCAATCG
>LKMJ01004509.1_pt1 | contig 13104 bp, 16 predicted proteins | sample 643391 | NCBI WGS metagenome assembly LKMJ01 (sample SAMN04112250, study PRJNA286221) | soda lake metagenome | biome: soda lake; feature: Kulunda Steppe; material: water; isolation source: sample PL-Br10 brine of Picturesque Lake | place: Russia: Kulunda steppe | collected 2010-07
CCCTGATGACCCTGATGACCCTGATGACCCTGATGACCCTGATGACCCTGATGACCCTGATGACCTCGATGACTGCCCGACCAGCCGGACTCATGCGCACCTGGAACAAGACACGCCCATCCTGCCCCTGCTCAGTCCTCCCGCACCAAGCGGCAGATGTAGGGGGCCAGCGCTGCATCATCAGCGCCACCTGCGTGTGTATGGGTGCTTGATCGCATGCGTGCATGGGAGTGGGCAAAGGTAATGTGGAGTGACGTGACGCACTTGTGTATGTGTGTGTACATGGAAGGGTGAGTTTATGTGTTTGGGTGCGCATTTGCAGTTGTTTGCACAAGGGCGCACAACCTTAAGCTCTCATGTGTGCATATTGAGCTACAAAGTGCCTGCATAGGTGGCTTGTTTGTGTGGTCAGCTTATGCATGCATTTGCCCAAGCAGGAATTCAAATTCTGCATTTGCCACCTAAGCATCAACTAGCTCCAATTTAGGGTGCTGCAAAAGGCCTCGTAATCTGAGATCAAACTGAGGAGGCTGCAGGCAAGGGGTAAGCCATGGAATTTGCGCCGTTGACTTTCACTGTTGGCCCTGAGGTGCTAAAAGGGAAAACACTTTGGATAGACAAAGGAGGCCAGAGCTCTGGAAGTCCATGCCACGCTGCGACTGCAGGGCATGCCTGCACAGGCGCGTGAGGCCACCAGGACAAGTGTGTGCACTGCAGACTGGCAGAGGGTGCACGCGGCGGGCACGGGGAGGGGATATGCAGCGCTGTGCAGGCAGGCAGGGGTGGGTGCTCGAGCTCCCCACCTGGGAGGCGTGCGCAAAGCGCACGGCATCCAGGCTGCTTTCAAAAGCCAGGCAGTAGCACGCCACGCTGCAAGGCCCTGCCCCCTCGCCCTCAACCTCAGGCGGCTGCTTCCTGTGCCCTTGCTGGCCCTGCAGGGGCGTGCACCCATGGCCCACTGCTCTTCCGGGCCTGTCTTCGCCGGAAAGCGGGCCGCCGCTGCTCCAGCCGCCGACGCCGCCCGCACCGCTGCCAAGGGCTGCGCTGACCCCTGCGTGAGTATGAAGGGGGTGGCAAGAGGCAGGCAGGCTGCGCCACCACTGCTGCTGCTGCTGCTGCTGCTGCTGCTGTGAGGGCAGCATGTGGTCATGTGGGCGCTGAGACGGGGCATGCTGCCAGGGCAGGAGACCATCCAAGTACCCAGAGGGCCAGCTGCGCCCGAGCGGAGGGCGAGCCAGGCTGCCTGGGGGCAAATCGCTTCCCCTCAGGACTTGGAAAAGGTAACCCTTGAACTGCAGGAGAGCGGAATGGGTGCAGGGCAGTAGGCGTAAGCACACGCCCGCTGGGCGCATGCCAAGCATTAATCATGTCTGTTATGACTGAGGGGCAGGTGCACTGGGCAAAGAAACACGCCTGATGGAATGCCTGAGCTTTGTGAACAGGACCAGAGGGCAAGGATCACGCATCCTGGGCGCTCACTGGATCCCGGGCTGCTCTCCATGCGAAGTCCCAAAGTAACCTGCTTCATAGCCTAGCAGAGAGATCCATTTTGTGACCTGCTTCATGACCCAGCAGAGACATTCATTTTGTAACCTGCTTCATGGCCCAGCAAATAAATCCATTTTCTAACCTGCTTCATATCCCAGCGGATAAATCCATTTTGTGACCTGCTTCATAGCCCAGCAGAGAAATCCATTTTCTAACCTGCTTCATATCCCAGCAAATAAATCCATTTGAAACCTGCTTCATAGCCCAGCAGAGAGATCCGTTTTGCAACCTGCTTCAAAGCCCAGCAGAGAGATCCACTTTGTAAGCTGCTTCATAGCCCAGCAGAGAGTTCCATTTTGTAACCTGCTTCGTAGCCCAGCAGAGAGATTCATTTTGCAACCTTCTTCATAGCCCAGCAGAGAGATCTATTTTGCTTGGTTGTTCAGAAGCACGTCCAACCGCATGAACTGCTGCACCACAGGGGCCTTTAGGGTGTGCATAGGTGATGGCTGCCTCTGCCTCCAAGGGGCAGCCAGCACGCCTCACCTGCTGTGCCTGGATTGCCAGCAGCTCTTCCAGCTGCAGCGCCAGGTCAGGAAGCATCTGGACAAGGTGGAGCAGGTTCAAACCAGGATTACAGCAAGCGAGCTTTTGAACATGAAAAAGCAGCTTAAAATCGGGGTGACATCAGGTTCAAACCAGGGTGACAAGAGGTTGAACAAGGGTGGCTGACAAAGAGTGGGAGCAGGTTGAGGTGCGTGACAGGTGCGAGGACTGTGAGTTATCAGGACTGCATAGGTTCTAAGTTATAGGACAGGGCGAGAGTTGTGGGATGGGCAAGAGGGGCTGTGATCACTGAGGTGTTGCACAGGACAGGCAAGAGGATTGGCATGGCTGATGGGCACGCCACGACAGGTGACACGCCATGACAGGTGGCACTCCAGCTCCTGCTCACGCGTGTGATGCTCACTCGGGAGAGTGTAAGGCATTGGGGACAGGGAGGTAAAGCGGTTGATGCAGTGAGCTAGAAAGGGCAGCAGCTGGAGATCAGCTTCAGGCTTTGCGACATGGTGAAATATACACCATATGCTTGAGTGCTAGGCTACTGCTCAAGCACGCTTCTGCTCCTAGGGAGCGGACGAGGATGCTCCAGTGCTAGGCTACTGGTCAAGCACACTAATATTACTAGGTTGCAAACTAGGAAGCTCTTGTGCTTGCAAGCAGTGCATGCACCGTGGTGCTCAAAGTGGCAAGAAGGCCTTTGTTCGTATCACGCAGCATCCTTCTGTTTTTGCAGGTCGTGTCGGCCTAAGAGGCACTGCAATGCATCCGTCTGTGCCAAGGGACTGTTGTCAAGCTCTTATGCGTGCGTAAAGAATGCACAGGCGCATGTGCATGTGCATGTGCATGTGCTGGTGTGCACGCGCACGCGGGTGCGAGCATGAGTGTGTGTGTATGTGCGTGTGCGTGCATGTGTTTATATGCGTGAGTGGTCGTCAACACGTGTGCAGCTGTGCTCACATTAGCTTAGGATTCATAAATACCGACCTGCTGGGGGAAGGGGCATCCCACGGGAGGCACCAGCCGTGCGGCTACAAAGGCCAGGACAGGGGGGTGGCCCACAGGGCGCAGTGTGATGTGCGCAGCGCCACTGGCTGCTCCGCTGGCGCCCACTGACAGGGCCCTGCTGCTGCCCTGCGGAGCAGCAGTGCTGGGACTGCTGGCGGGTGCGCACGCTGCGGTGCCGCAGCTGCTGCTGCTGCTGCTTCTGCTCCCGAGGGGCTGGCATGCCAAAGGCAGGGCAGGGCAGGGCATGATGTGGAGGTCCCAGGCGCGTGGTAAGCTGGCGGGCAGGGAGAGGGGGAGTGGGAGTGGGGTACTGACAGTAGGCACCTGGGCCATTGCTGGCACTGCTGTCACTGCTGTTGGCGCTGCTGCTGCTGCTGCTGCTGCTGCTGCAGTGGCTGCACTGTCAGCATGGGGTGCAGGGCATGATGGGGCGGGCTGGGGCGTGATTTCAGAGTGTGGACACACATGCGGATTGGGGGCAGGCGCCAGCGGCAGCAAAGCTGAGGGGGGCCACAGGCGCACCATGCCCCGCGGAGGGGGGAATGGGTGGGTGCATGGGCCCGCAGGGCGGCCCACAGCTTCTGGGATGTGGTACAGCCAGCAGGGCGAGGAGGTGGCCTGCGCGGACGCAAGGCGCTCGGGTGCAGTTGAGAGTACGGGGAGCAGCAGTACCCCCAACAGTGCATCAGCTTGAAAGTCCAGATCCCTGTCCTCCATATGCCCCACATGGCGTGAGGTCTGCCCCAGTGCCCCTTTAGCCTCATTCTGTCAAATGGGTGTGACGCAGGCAGCATATGGCCCATGCTGCTTGAGACCTGTCCTGATGCGCTGACCCATGCTGCTTGAGACCTGATGAGATGAGACCCATGCTGCTTGAGACCCATGCTGCTTGAGATCTGTCCTGATGCGCGCATGCCCAGCCTCACCCTGGCCAGGGGCCAACCTGTGCTGCAGCAAGAGGCTGCTAGATCAATTAGCAGCCAAAAACAAGGCAAGCGGCCGGCACCAGAGCTCCCTACCTTGAGTTGGAACAGGCCCAGGCAGCGTATGACAGGGAACCCGGCTGTGTGCATGCCGCTTCCCGGCCTCAGGGCCGCCACGGTGGGGTGCGACAGGAGGATCTGGCCCCCGTTGGCGGCGTCTCCCACCTTGCGGTGCACGCAGGCGCAAGTCGGGCAAGGTGTGACTTTTGGGGGGCACGGACCACATGGAGGGCAGTGAGCATTTAAGGGTGGCAGGCTGCAGAGGCTCTGCTGCGCTGCGCGTGTGCTTAGCTGGAAGGTGGAATCAAAGACTATGATTGGGCATGGGAAGAGCCCTCGTCAGCAGGTTGCGTTGCAGCTGATTGCCAGAGCTATGGTCAAGCACAGGACCCGGCAGCTGCTCCGCGGCTTCCTTGCAGCACTGTGGCACTGTTGGAAGTGCTGCATCAAGTCCGGCACTGTTGGACTGTGGCACTTTTGGACTGTGGCACTGTTGGAAGTGTGCTGCATCAAGTCCGGTTCTGCCTTGGTCTCCCTCAAAAGTGAAGCATTGCTGGGTGGACCAGCTCAGCAACGAGCAGAGCCGCCTGACAGCAGAGCGGCCTGAGAGCATAGCCGCCTGAGAGTAGAGCCGCTTGAGAACAGAGCAGCCTGTAACAGAAGGACCACCTACGACCAGAGCAAGGACACCTGTGGCCAGGCCGCCTGCGACCAGGACCTACAGTGAACAGAGCAAGAACAGGGCAGCCTGTAACAGAGAGAGGCCATCTATGGCCAGGCCGCCTGCGACCAAGACCTACAGTGAACAGAGCAAGAACAGGGCAGCCTGTAACAGAGAGAGACCATCTGTGGCCAGGCCGCTTGCGACCAGGACCTACAGTGAACAGAGCAAGAACAGGGCAGCCTGTAATAGAGCCTGTAACAGAGGATCCTGTAACAGAGCCCGTAACAGAGCAAGAACAGGGCAGCCTGTAACAGAGAGAGACCATCTGTGGCCAGGCCGCCTGCGACCAAGACTTACAGTGAACAGAGCAACAACAGGGCAGCCTGTAACAGAGAGAGACCATCTGTGACCAGGACGCCTTTTGGTTCAGCCCGGCCCCTGTGTAGCCCCGAGAGAGGATGCATCCTTCGCCCTGAGAGCGTTCTACCCTTCAGCCAAACAGCAGCAAGTGCCCAGCAGCAGTGCCTCACAGCCCGCCATGGATCACCCTCTTGACATGGACCACCCTCTCAACACGGATCACCCTCTTGACATGGATCACCCTCTTGACATGGATCACCCTCTCAACACGGACCACCCTCTTGACATGGATCACCCTCTTGACATGGATCACCCTCTTGACATGGACCACCCTCTCAACACGGACCACCCTCTTGACATGGACCACCCTCTTGACATGGATCACCCTCTTGACATGGACCACCCTCTCGACACGGATCACCCTATCGTCATGGATGTGTAATACCTCCAGGCAGGGTGGCAAGCCAGTGCCGTGGCACGGCGCACGGACCAACAAGCACAGGGGAGGAGCAGAGCACCCAAAGGGAGCGGCCACCCACCTCTTGCGCAATGGCCATGCCCGGGCCGGCAAAGACCCGCTGCTTGGTGACAGCATGCAGGCGCGTGGCCACAGTGCCCTCCTCTGCCCAGTGCACCCCCATACGCACGCGCAGCCCCTGTGCGCATGGTAGGGTTGGTGCATGCACTTTTGCAAAAGCGGGAGGACGTCATATGAGAGGGGGCCTGCCGTTGCAGACAGGTGCTGCTGCTGTCTCAAGGGAAGGCCCAGTCCCTATAGGGCACTGCGACGGCCAAGACTGCGTGGCATGCGTCTGCTGGAGGCATCCCAAAGGGGGGCACGTTCTACAGAGGCGCCTCCATCCTCATTTCATGACGTATTGCCCCTGGCAATGCACACGTCACATGTCCTGCTCTGCAGCATGTGTCCTGCACCAGCCCCAAAGCCGCACGCACCACAGCCGTGGCGCCTCCTCTGGAGTCGAGCTGCCGCCTGAAGCCTGGCAGCTTTGCGCACCCATGGGGCCACGCTGCCTCCAGAAGCTGGTGTTGAACTTCCAAGCAGAAAGCAATCGCTGAGGGCGCACTCACAAATGCAAGTGTGAAGCTGCACACAGGGCATAGCACGGTAGGAGAGCCGTGGGCGTCTCATCAAACATGCCTGGTCTATCTAGGCGCACTAAGTGTAAGAGCTGGAGGTGGTTTTGCATAGGCTGTCAGGGGGATGGGCCGCTGCGAATATTTGCCAACTTGAGTTGCGCTCAAAAAAAAGAAGCCAGTGGGAGCAGGGATAGCAAGGCTTCCAAAACGGAGAGACCCAAACTCTGCATCCATTCAGAGTGGCATATATTGTCAGCACTTCTTGCCCGCATGCCCACACACCTGTCGCCTTCAGTGGTGATCTCAAAGCCCCCATACTGCCCAATGGCCTCTCGCAAAGTCATGTCGTGGATGTCTTGAATGATGCCAAACAGCTTTGGACCCGCCTTTGCAGAAAGCTGTGTGCTGCCCTCAATCTGTGCAAACAGACGCCAGCATCACAGGTGGCACACTGGAATTTGTTGGAAATGTTGTGGTACAGGTGGCGATGATTTTGAACAACCAAGGCAGCACGGAAATTTGGTAAGGCATTCGTCATTTGGCCAGAACAATTCTGCAGACATGCCACACTGTGGCGGCCACGGACACGTATGCACGAGAGCACATGCACACACACACGCACACACACACCAGCAGCAGCGGCAGCAGCAGCAGCAGCAGCAGCAGAAGCAGCAGCAGCAGAAGCAGCGGATTGATGGAAGACCTATGGATAACTTGATTCTGATGAGCGCTGGCACTCACGTCAGTCACAACAAAAGCAAACTCCTTTTTGGCTGCCGGCCAGGTGCCATGCTGCAGCAGTAGCCCTTCTCCTCTGTTGAGGCCCCCCGGCTTGTTGGCCATGCTGTTACGTGCGCTACCAGCCGGCAGCTCTTGCAGGTCCTCCTTTCCAGCAAGGGATCTTGGCTTGCCCATGGCGGCTGATTTGTGCTGTGTGCCTGGAAGGTGTAATGGTGCGGTTGCACCAGTTAGTCCGGGGTAAACATTACAAGAGCGGCACATCTAATTTGGAAATTTGACAACATTCATTATGCACATTCTTCATTTTGATTTAAATGTGGCTCCTGTGCAGCTCCTTGCGAGCTGCCCCCTGTGCTTGGAGAGGTGATGCAACACAGACCTGACCTAGGTGAGCCTGTCAGCGCGTGCATCAGCTGCTGCAGTGCCTGGTGCTCCTGCACACAGGCAAACAACTTCAAACGGTTATTCAAAGTGTTAGACTAATTGGTGGAAGCCTCTGGCATTTCTCCAGACAGTATGATTTCAAGCTGAAAGCACTTTGGTGTAACAGAAAACTTCCTGGATGTTTTCCCTTTCAATTTCTTATCATACTTAATCACGTCCATGCAGTGCTGCGCTGAAATGTGATTTCATGCTGTGCACAACATTTGTATACCTTTTTGGCTTCCAGGTTGCGCTTGCGATGGGCTCGCTTGCGCTGTGCAAGGAACAAAGCCACAGCTGCTCCAATTCCTAAGGCTCCCCCAACAGCAACAGGCAAGGACCAAGCGAGCGTGCGAGGATCCGCACCAGCAGATCTGCCCGCAACACCTTGAAGATTGGTCTGCAGGTGTTGAGCAGTAATTGATTTGCACCAAGGATTATGGGGATAGAGGTGGGCTAGCTATCTTTTCGCATAATGACAACCACTGTCTGCACCAGGAAAATGACAAAGCTTACTGCTGAAATTACTCATGTACAAAATGTGCAACCACGATGGGGGTGTACACTTCACAAGCTGAGTGTGCTAATCATTGAAAGATCAAGTCATGCATCCCTCAGTGATGAAATGATTCCTCATGCTTAAAAGCGTAGAAGATGCCGGTACCAGGTCTGAATCATCGGGCAGTGGGAAGATACCAGGAATCTGCCCACTAGCCACTGTAATAGGCGGCGCTTGCCCTGATGCACATGTTGGTAATGGACCTGCAGAGGGGTGGGGAGGCAACAGATGACATACCATGTAAAAAGACAGGTGGAAAGCAGAAAAGGAATCAAGCAGGTTTACAAAAAAGAGCTTGCAGCATGTGAAGAGGTGTCTGGGATGAAAAGCATTGTCCAAATTCACAACGCGCATAGCTCTAAATGAAATATGCCTTCCCACCTTGAATCCCAGTATTCCCTCTCAAGTCCAGAAAGACTGAGGTGTTGCATAGCTCACGTGTCAATTTGCCTTGGAACATGTTCCTGTACACCAAACAAAACAGTTGACTGAACGCTAGCGCTGAGCATACAAAGCGCAGAAGTAAGAGATACAAGACAGTCAGAGGTCCCCCAAAACAGTGGCTTGCTTGCAGCATACCATGATAGGTTGGCAGTGGCAAGGTTTAGGGCTCTCAATGCTTCATAAGGGACAGGCCCTGACAGATAATTCATCGAGAGATCGAGGTGCTTCAAGTTCTGCAAGCGGCCCAGGCTTTTAGGAACAAGTCCTCTGCAATTTGAGATAGTGGTATAGTTGATATTCTTTTTACAGCATGCTGATGAATGCTCGGTAACCATGCTGATGGAGACAAGCCAGCCGTGTGCGCACGGTCACAAGTTTGGTTATTTTCTCCTGAAAGCATTGCTTTCAAGGCATTGGTAGTGAGGCTGGCCAACCACCTACCGTCCAGGAAAGAAATTTTCCTCTAGGCAAAGGCATGAGTATGCACAAGCACACACCTGAGATTGCATGACCTGAGGCTGAGGCTGAACAAGCTAGGTAACAAGCTGAAATTGAAGGTTCCAAAATCGAAAGTACTCGGGAACGGCAGGTTGCCCTGGGCAGAGATGAATAAGAATTTGATTACTTGCATGCTCACATGCCTGTGCAAAAACACACTTTTTAATGGTCACTCCATGATTTGCAAGAGATTGTCATGGTAGGAATAGAAATCCAGCCTATGAACGTAATAGATGAAGCAAACCTTACCCGCTGCTGCTGGCCTTCTAAATCAATAGACACCACGCATTTACTGCTGTTTCTGCTGCCGCTTCCACTGCTCTGGCTCCTGCTGTTCTCCTCCGCAAGTTGCTCCTGGCAGGCTGTCACGTCGCAAAGGATTCCTGGCGAGTTGCAGGGAGACCCCACAAAGTCTCTCCCACAAGCTTGCAACAACACACGCGCATGTTCAGCCTCGAGCACTTGACCATATTCTTTAAGGGACAGAGAGCACGGGCAGAAAATTGCGAGCAGCAGTAGCTCGAAAAACCCCAGCTGTCGCAACCTGCGCTTCCTCGCGACATCCATCTAAAGAAACGATAGATCTATTCATTAAATTATAATAAAAAATGATTACCAAAAGTATACCCTTCTCTCGCTTAAGTATCATCGTATGTAAGATACCATGTTCTAACTGTATTATTGCGCAAGTGCATGCCCTTGCTCTTCAAGGCACTGAGCATAGGGAGAGCAGCCTGAAGTATGGATCCATACGTCGGGCACTGTGTCAGGACACACTGTGTCCTGACATTCCTGGCAGGAATGGTGATCAAGAAATCCTAGCTCCAGCACGGGACTTGTCTTGAACAGTAATCAAAACTTGAAGTATTCTTTTTCACACGATTCCTGGTTAGGGACCCAGGGAGAGGTGCATCTGCAGATATTTGCAAATGGAAGTATGTGAGGCAGACATTTCATTTTGCTAGGCCAAGCAACCCCTAGGTTCAACCCCTAGGTTCAAGTAGAAGTTTAAGTGAACTTGAAGTTAACTTCACTTGAACTTCAACTCAAAGGCTTCTGCTTTTCTCACCACTGCTCAATGCCAGGCTGAGCTACACTCTTTATCTAAATAGAAAAGCTCACACTACTGGTGAGCCAACTGCTCAATCACAAAATAGAAGGGTTAAAACAAAATACTTTCGGGTATCATGCATCCCTTAGGTGTAATGTCATATAACTTTTATGATATGCCGCAGCCACAGCTTGCACTGCATGTTCAGTCGGTTGGAGTTGGTTGGCTGTGTACTTGAGTGGTTGACAATAATCCTATCATGGTACTTAAAGCATGATCGTGTATGGAATGGCTGCGAACAGGCAGTGTACGTAACAGCAAGCACGGCATGCTCGCAGACAGGGCAATTGTGGAACTCATGGCCCAGGGCCCTGCTGGCTGGATGCAAGCAATAGTTATATCCAGAGGCTTTTCTGCATGCAGCTCCTGCAGTTTTTATTGGGGGTTCCAGGTACTTCCACCAGTCCGAACTTTGTAATTCTTCGACTTATTGGGAGCAAAATGGGGCATCCCTGCTTGTGCAGTCCTTTATTTTCTTCTTACCACCACCTTCTCATCTCTCACCTAATCTCTTCACATGCCAAAACATTAAAACATTCTATTGGTAAAGAAATCTACTACAGGGCGCTGCAATCTCCATGTTAAAAGTGTAAATTGCATACGTCCACAGCCAGAAAGGAGCACACAGATCATTGATCAAGGAAGGCTGACGCGGGGCTGCCGACCAGCATTCGGCAGAAGATGCGCAGCCCAACAATATTTCGTCAAAATTTGCCAATGCAGTCACAAGGATCACACTTCAATGCTTAGAGACCGTTCAAGCAAGTCCAACACATCTGTCACTTCTTTATCATTTTCATACTTAGCAGCAGCAGCAACAGGGTCTGTGCGGAATTCCGCCAGAGCATTGCGCACATGCGGCTGTTGCAACGCGGCAGCTAACCAGCGATCACTGCAAGCAGATGGAAAGACGAGGAGCAATAAGTTGTGTTCCGGGAAATACACAACAGACAGGTTTTTTAACTTGTATTCTGGGGACGGTACATGTAGCCATGACAATATTGATGGTTGACGCTGAGGGCGAGAAAAGTAGTCTAGCGCCTGGGGTATACCTAGTAGCCCAGGCAAGCACCTTCAAGATTGCTTAGTCTTGCAATGTATGTGTTTTGTATGGAAATGTTTGTTTGCTGCAAGCACCGCATTGGGAGCCTTGACTAGCACTGCACTGCACAAACACACACAACCATCAATACTGCAGGAGAATCAGTATCATCAGCAGCAGCGGAAACAAGGCCGGCACAACCACAAGCATCAATCTGTGGGTGAGCACATGGATTGAAAGGCTGTCAGAGGGGCGAATGAGCGAGCATACATGCGATTTATGTTAACTCCCATCTTGTTGCCAGCATCAACATCTTCTTGAATTTGAATGCAACAGCAGCGGTGGCAGTAGCTGCAAACGAAGCATGTAGGAGACAGCTGAAGGCCCATGTGCCGGAGAGCAAAACTTGCAGCCTTGCTCGCAAATTGGGGAGGGGCGCTGATTCTTAGCCTGAAGCTGTCGATTGTGAAAAACTCCCTACAATTGTGTGCTTCCTTCAATTTCTAAAAATGCTTCTGATCCACCCTCCTCTAAAAAGAGCTTAATAAGTTTCTTTAAAGCCTTAGTTCTGCTGCAGCACAGATGAGGTTGGATGCAGCATGTCTTCATCTTAGTGACTGAGCAGCTGGTGAAAGGTCATTGCAAGCCAGGATGGTTAAGGGTTGGCCTGGTTGCATGTGCTGCTAATGCAAAGTTCATAAATTATGTGCTGTCTCAAGTTAAAATGCATGATTTGACTCTCTGGTCGTTCAGCATGTTCGTGGCCAGGGAAGTGCAAGCAGATGAGAAAAGCAGACCACACAAAGCCATTGGAAATGGTCCACATACAACGCACTTGTAAATGGTCTGCGCCAGGTCATCCGGGGATGCCCCCAAGTCCTCTATCTCCTGTCGCTGCTCAAAGCTCATATCAAAAGTGGTGAGCTTCGCGAGCACGCCCATCACTTCATCATCCCCTCCATAACGGTCCATGGCCGCTACAGGATCTGTCTGCAACTGCAAGATAGTTGAGGGCATAAAAAGGGAGGATCAATGTTGCCTGTCCCAAAAATCGAAAGCGCTGTGAAGCAAAAAGGAATCGCTCATTTCGGGTGTAGTGCTGTCCCTGGAACCAGACAACATTGATGTTATGGACAAAGGTGCAACATGCCACGTGTTTGGTTAAATCATGTCCTGATAGCGTCCCTATCTGTCTCGTCTTGTCATATCTATACCTGCAGGGCGAATGCGCATGTGCTTGGCAAATTCATACCAAGGCAGGTTCCCTCCCGCTTCATACCTGTGTCATCATCCACTTCATGCCCACAGCTGGCAATGCAATACTGTAGAAAAGAAGCATACACCCATCTGCGACTCACTCACGGCTAGGACCTCAAAAACCCAAATGGCCCGGCAGGACGTACCTCATTCAACGCTTTTTGCATCTTGGGGCTATCCAGCACTTTGCGAAGCACAGGATCTTCTCGTAGGTGGGAAATTACACTCTGCAAGTGGAGGCAGGACAGGATGAGATCCAGGCAGGCTTGTGCCGGCAGCCATGTACATGCAACCAAATGTCAAACCTGGATGGAATCTGGCTGTTGGCTGGCAGCGGAGGAAACATGTATGAGTCTCCTCGAGGCTGTTGTCAATGAAAATGGAGGGCGCACAACGTGTGGGAGACGGGCTGCTCCCTTGCAGTGTGGCTTTACACTAGCCAGATTGCGCATTGCGTTCAATCAAGCCACAGGTGACAAGGTGTATCACATTTCCAAAAGGGGAGTGTTCGTAAATGGATTTAAGTATGGCGTCTCGTGACGTGTCAAAACGTCTCGGAATTTTATTCCAAAACTGGATCCTCACATTGGAAAAGATTAATAAACACAATTCAAAAACATACTCGGAATCCACAATTCAAAAACACACACGGACCGCAAAATGCGTTCAAACACATTCCATAAGGCAACATGGTAACACTGGCCATGCACACGCACGCACACACCCACGCTCCCTAACATGCATGGGCACACCCGCCCACCTGCCTGCCCGCCCGCCCGCACGCACACACAGCGCACACAAACACACTTCCACGCACGTGCGCGCACACACACCCAGGACACACAAACAAACTTTCATGCATGGGCG